>Ga0213917_1000033_pt1 | contig 42897 bp, 64 predicted proteins | sample McNCre117MG_FD_161051 | JGI IMG/M metagenome (GOLD analysis project Ga0213917, IMG submission 161051) | Freshwater microbial communities from McNutts Creek, Athens, Georgia, United States - 1-17 MG | ecosystem: Environmental > Aquatic > Freshwater > Creek | place: USA: Georgia | collected... | reverse complement strand
TTGCGTCATGTGCTTAGTTTAACTATGTAAAAATTACATAGGCAATCGGTTGGCGTGGTTTTTGATGGGAATATGTGTCAAAAGCAGGTCTTGTTTTGTTTTTTAAATTTTTTGGATGGCGAGGGTGTATCGTGAACGTGGACACCACGACCCCCACCCCTCCCCATATTATATCTATTGTCCATAGGTTCGAAATTGAATTGAAAAAACAATGTTTCAAAGTCCAGTCTAGTATATTCAAATGAATCCAATCACATCAGTATAGACATTCTGTATAGAACATCTCGTCCGCCGCCGCGGCGGCGCCAACGCGCGAACGAGAAGAGCTCTAATTTTTCGCGTGTGATTTATTTCGAGCGCGATTCAGTGTTTTTTTGGTCTAGTTAACTCAATCGGTTAACTATTTTCCATCGACTAAAAGTTCGACAAGACCGGAAACATAAGCCTAGTCAGCATCTTAGCGTGTAAACAATATATTGTGTACATAAGTTATACATCGTCTCATTGTATCAACTGCAATTGGTTTGGCTCCGACGTTGGCACTGCTAATGCAATGATAATCTGTATCAACTCGATCATGAGTTGAATCAACCAGGAGTTGTCGATATGAAAATCAACGCATTCAAGCCTATACGCAAAAATAAACGAATTGAATACTCAGATAAAATAAAAGCTGCGGTACTCGATCCAAACATAACAATTAAAGAACTACATATAAACGGTGGATATGATTGGATTGATACCAAGTATGGATTTATTAAACTGCTCATCTCGCGTGGACAGGTGCTACAGATAGTCACTCATTCGGACCTCATGGCGAGGCAAGACTATTTAGATGCCATAAAGCTCGGAGTGTTGAAAGCACGTTCTATCGGCGTCATTTTCACACATCTAGATAAAGCATCAGGCGCGAGCGAAAAACGTCTTGAATTAGCAAGACTTCGTTTCGCTGAGTTTGCGGAAGGCAACGCTACTTCATTCGTAACATCTCCAGATATGCTGAATACACTAAAAAAAGTTCAAGCCTATCTGTTGCCCGGACTTGAAGCTCATGACAACAATCTTGCAAAGCTACTTCAAGCAACAATTGAAAAAGCCGAAGGTAAACAATGAGAACTCTACGAGAAAGCACGCTCAGTCTTGCGATGACAGTTATTAAAGAAAAACTTGAAGCTTGGAGAGACTTTCATAAACTCCAACTTGCAAGATGTACGCCAGACATGGAAGCACAACTAAAAAATAAAATTGATAACTATCAAATGTTGATAGACATCGCCGATGCGGCACTGAGGATACAATGAAACATCCAAGATCATTCAAATTAGAGTCGTTATATCATCGCTTCCTAAAACCAAAAGATATCGACATATCAGATCTTCCGCGCTTCGTATCCATGATGTATGCGGCTGGCTTCATTGACCTATACCACGACAACGAAGACCCAGATGTTGAAAGGTATGTCGAACTTGAGAAGCTCACCAGCCGAGAACACCGAGATGAGCTCTTTAAACTGATCCAATCACTGAAAGGATAACCAATATGGACTCTCGAAAATACTTGACGACCGAAGAGCGTGAACATCTAGAGTCAAGCCTCATATCCAGAATCGATAACGACACCAGAAACGCGACCTTATTTTTGCTGGCACTCCACTCAGGAGGACGCGCGTCCGAAGTGTTGGCACTTGAATGGAACCAAATCAACACCGTAACCGGCGAAGTCCATATCAACACCCTGAAAGGCGGCAAACCACGAACAGTTATCGTACCGAAACCAGTACGCGGCGCCCTTGAGCTCCTTAAGTCCTTAAGCCCGACGCGACCCTTCGAGATCTCATATAAGCGATTGAACGCGCTCTGGAACCTGTATCGACCAGCGCCAAAAACCTTCCACGCCCTGAGGCACACTTTTGCCATACGCGCATATGAAAGGACCAAGGACTTGCGATTCGTGATGTACGCCCTAGGGCATCGAAACATCCAAAACACCATGATCTATGCCGAATACTCGTACACCAGCAGCGAATTTAGGAAAATGATGCGTATTCGGTAACCCATACGCGCGTATCTAAAATGTTTTTTTAACCGCGCGAAAGCGCATAGGAGAATCAAATGAATCCACCGAGAACGATAGATGAATTAAGAGCAGCAGCAAAAGCAGTTGGAGCAACAAAAATAAGACTAAAGGGATCAGATGAAGATGAAATATTGAATGATGCTATCAACATAATTCAGATGTCTATAAATATGGCGCATGTAAATAACAAAATAAATCGAAGACAATTTAATTCTATAGATAAGATTATAGAAAAAATAATAACTCAATTAGAAAAAATATACAGACAACAAAACGGAGGATTAAAATGAACCAGAAAATACTTCTCACAATTTTAGCGGTGCCTTTTTTAGCAGCATGCGCCCATGAAACAACCGAAATGGACCGTGAACTTGCCCTTGAGTTGGTACGAACCAACCAGATGGCGGTCATGAGCCATAACCAAGCTCCTATAATTGTCCAGGCGGCGCCACCAACCGTAAACGTCACCGTCAATACTAATGGCTCCCAACAACCCGTCTACAGGGCTATAGCGAGCGAACCAATGGCATATGAACAACCGCAACAGGTCCAAGCTCAGTTCTCGGCACCCATCGAGCGTCAAAATTGTGTCGATATGCCGGTCTACGACTCAATCGGCGGACCCGTTCATTACCGGAAGCAATGCGTCGGCAGCCGATAGGCTCCTACGCGCGCGTATCTAATATATTTTTATTTGTTGAAGCCTTTTGTGAAGTCAGCAGTCTTTTTGGGATCATTTCCGCGCTTTACGAATTCGCCCATGGCTTTTGAAGATCCCTCTTTTGTTTTGGTATCCGGACCTGTTTCTTGATCAAACATATCGCCAACTGCCGAAGTCGCTTTTTCGATGTACGGCCAAGGCGACCAGTTACTTGGTTTTTGATTCGTATCAGCCATAAAGGAAGTGTAACGTGAAAAAAACAAAGTTAGCAAGTCTAGTCATAGGATTCTTAACATACACCGTTGGCATATTCATCTTCGGCGGAAAAATCGGAGCCAACACCTGCTATAACCGCGAATTATGGGGTTTAGTAACTGGCTACGTTAAGATACCGACGCCAGCAGCAAGAAAAGACCAAGTAACCGTTTATAAAAATATGCGAAGAGATTTTGCATTACCTGGCAACGGCGACCGATGGGTCGCACAGCAAGAAAACCAATAGTCAAGAACTATTTTCAAACAGTGCCCAATTGTTAAGCATACGCGCACATTTTGACATGCTTTTTTTGGTGCGATTTTTGACTATTTTTGATGACATTTTTGTACCCAAAAAACCGTGACGCGAAGTACCGTGATGTAGGGATGTAGGATAATTTCCTTTAGAGAATTATTTTACATGTTTTACTATGATTTCAGTACAAACATAGCTCTAAATGCCAATTTAAAAAGTTTAGTGATTTATCCTACATATCCTACATCAAATGTATTATCTTACTGTAATTACTAATCTATCTTAAAAAAATTATCCTACATTTATCCTACATTTATCCTACACCCCTACATCAAAACCGGTCTGCGTCATTTTTCTTATGTAGGATCGATGTAGGATCGATGTAGTATAAAATCCCTGCCGTAACTCGGCGTGACATACCCTTACTTTTGATCGCCATTTGTACCCTTCTAAGCGAGCAAGAAAAAACTTTTGTCAAGGCGCATAACATCTCCATAATCTCACTGCCAGCAAGTTCGGTTTTGTATGGATAAGGTCCATTCATCGAGGTCATGGCGTAAAATCTTGCCTTGTATAGCTCAACAATCGACTCATCAAGGTTCGAAGGCGTGAACTCTTGAACCGTTGCCTTGATAGCAGCTTCGGTTTCATCGCTAAGCTTAAAGTGCATTTCTGCACCGAAAAATGATTTCCATTGAGCGATAACCTGTAAACTTTCATTCTGAGGATAGTCCCAACCGATTTCCTCAACAGGTAAGACGATAAACCTTCGGTTTCCGGTCGTATCTCTTAAGATATCGTCGACGTTGGCGGTTGATATGAAACTGCCACGCATTGGTTTTGAGTTCGGTGTTCGGCCGTAGCTTTCGCGGAAAAAGCTGGTCGGTTGGGTGATCAGTGACTTCAGGAAGCCGACGTCCATGCCTTTTGTCTGGTCGAATTCCTCGATATGGATGACTAAAAGCCTTGAGACAATCTCCAGCACGTCTTTTGGTGTCCCTGGCAGCGTGGTTGACTCATAATAAGGCTTAAAGTCCTTAAGCATAGATCGCACCAGGGTATCTTTACCGAAGCCCTGGAGGCCTTTTAGGATGATACATCGGTTTTGCACCGAGGAGTCGTTAACTCTGCGGAAAATGGTGACTCCCCAGTGTTTAAAGATTTCCACGACCTGTTCACGGGTGAAGCCGGTTACCTTCATGGATCCAGCTATTTTATCGATTCTGTCTTGGCCATCCCATATGGGGATATCGCAAAGGAATTCGGTCTTCGTGTTCTCAAAAGCCCAGCGATCTAGTTCGTCGACGACGAAACTTGTTGGCAGGCGACAGGTTCTGGCATATGATCTAAGGACACCTTCATACAATTTAATTGGCTCCCACTTGGCGGTTTTCGTCTTTTTGATGAAAGTTTCTTCTGAGAAGATGTCTTTGCGGCTTTCTGCGAAGGCGGTGCCGAAGAAATGGTCCCAAGATATTGGGGTGAAGCTCTCTTCCTTTTTCTCTTCTTTGGTCATGAGCGCGTTATGCTTATTGGACCAGCGGAAGATCTTTTGCACGAATTCTTGAGCATTTTTGCTGGCGTCCGCGGTGTCGTAATATTTAGGATCGGTGAGATATCGGTTGGTGCCGTTGATTTTGATGTCGTATTCAACGGTCATGGCCGTTACACGCTCTAGGTTATGATCGACCTTGAGAGCGTCTAATATGTAGTACATGATGCGCTCGTGTCGACTAAGGTCGCCGACGGCAGGTCGCTGTCCTTTGGGGCGATCTGAATAGAGTGAGATGATGGTTTCGATGACTTCCATGGATAGTTTTGGAAGAGATGGCGCATGCAGTAGGTCTTCATCGATCCACTTGTAGAAAACCTTTTTGTCTTCGATGGAAGAGTGAAGTGATGGAGGAATAATCGTTTGCCGTCCGGTTGATAGAAAATCAAAAAGCCTGACATTATTGCGGTTGGCGAGCTTATTTACTAATTTGTTATTGTATTGGTAAAACCGGGTCCACCCCTTCATGCCGACTTTTCCGATGTTGGTGGCAGGCAGGAGCTCCATGATTTCACCTTCTATTCGTTGGCGGTCGCGTTTGAATTCTTCCTCTGTGATTTTGCATTTCTTGGGGTCATATTCGTAGTCGAAATCAAATGCGACGATGCCGTTAGCAGCACCTAGTGGCATGCCGATTTGTGTTGAATCTGAATATTTCTGCGTCCAAGCGTCGATTTCTGACTCTGTTGGTTTGGTTTCGCAGTATTTCGACCAATCATTGAAAATAGGTGCTTTTTTACCGTTGCATGGAATAGTGGAAATACCACTATCAAAATATTTACCAGCCCACTCTTTGTAGATGCCCATTAGATCCCCTCCCGAAGTATCAAGTTTTCAAACTAATTGTAAATTCATCTTAGAGTCAATAAGCTAAGGGAGCTTTAGCAATATTCAACCGCGTGCGCTACGGACGGTTAGCGCGGTTGAATTCTAGTTAGATAGTGTCTATTCCTGTTGATTGCTCATATGTCTTTTGCTAAAAATTAATTTCTTCTTCCCGAAGACAGGTATGGGTCAGTCTATATCTGATATAGAGGGGTCATCGTAAAGCCATTTCTTTGGCCCCTTTATTTTTACCTTGCAAAACTTATTTAACTATTTTAGTTAAACATTAATGAGTATATTTAAAGCTATTTATTCGCGCGTTTTTGCATGTGTTTGGTATTTGTGTCAAGACTGCGGAACTGCGTGGACGAGTAATATAAAGATATGTCTTAACTGTGGCTCTAGCAGAATTACAACAGAAGCGGATACGGTAATTTAATTATTTTCGGAGGGGAAAATGGACGTACAAACACAAAAAGATTTACATGTTCTAGCAAATAGCTTTGCTGAAGAAAGACTCAGCGAAGAAAAGGCTAAATTATACAAATCATTATCAGATGCCGAGGATGGTGTCGGTAATATTGCCATAGAAAAAGAGTTGGGCCGTATTTTAGCAACGGCATATGCGAAGGGCTTCGCTGATGGTCATGACCGAGTTGGTCCTAGGACGTTAATATTTTAAGGCGGTGTTTTGTGGGGATAGAATACGTTCTTTTCGGCTCTGGTATTGCCTTATCGGTTATTGGTGTATTTTTAATTTTGCATGGTGATTCAAGTAAGATAGCAAGCATTAAGCAAAATTTATCAAATCGCGCGACCGATGTCGATACATTGAAGAAAAAGATTGAGCATATTTACAAAGAAATAGAAGACGCTAAAAAATCAGGAGAGACGAATCGTCGTTTGTGTGATGGAAATAGCGAAGCAATAAATCAAGTGTATAATGTCATCAATAAAAAATCAGATGATATTAATTCATATATCGCTGAGGTCGATACGAAATCATCAGGTCTTTATAAAACTCTTGGCGATCATGATTCGGATTTGCTGAAAAATATTTCTAGACTTGCGGATATCGTTGATCAGAAACACGAGCAGTTATGTAAATCGTTGATGCTTGAGATTGATTTATTGAAGCAACAGTTGAAATCAAAAACTCCTGATGACGGATTGGTTGAGATTGTAATTTACGACGGTGGCAAGAAGCCAGTTTTGCCAAAGGCGCAAATTGTACCTTTGGCGAAAAAGGTTCGGGAGCTTAGTCAATGAGCGAGTCGGTTAAGGAAATAGAAATAGCCGAGCAGGATTTTAAATACGAGGAAGAGTGTAAGTCTTTGCGATATACCATAATTAATAGCGAGTACGCCGATGAGCGCGAGGTGTGTTTGAATAATCTCCTAGTGCTAGTTGTTCGTAAGATAATTTCAGATCCGGAATTTAGTTATAATTTTGGTATTGAGTTATCGGATACCGAAGGTGGCCATTGATGGATATTTTAAATAAAGATAGTCTTGATTATGGTAGTCTTGCTTCGGCTAAATTAAAAGATCCGCCGCGCGCTCTTTGCTCATCGAATAAGTGTTGTACTTATCCAATTGTTAGACGTGGGCGAAAGACGACTGTTAGAAAATCATTTGTTACTAAATATGTAGCATTCACTGTTGATAAGTGTCCGGACTGTGGCTGTGCCCTTCTCTGGAGGTCAACATGAGTGACCAGGAAAATGCGCGTGCCGCGGTAGCAGTATTAATATCAGAGCTAAAAAAGTGTGAAGGATATCGGTATTCGTGGCGCGCAAATATCGCAATGGCTTTCGTTGATGAGTTTGATCGGCATCATAGGCATTTAGGAGTTCACGCGATTGCGAATAAGGCGGCTGACAATTTTTTAAATATGCTCTGCGGAGCGGGTAAGGAAGAGAATGAATCACATAATGTTGGACTTTGAGACACTTGGCACTCAACCAAACGCGGTCGTAGTATCGCTTGGCGCTGTAATTTTTGGGTTAGATGGAATTAAGAAAGAAGGTTATTGGGTTTTCGACATAAATCATCAGATTAAGCGCGGTCGTTCGGTTACTGGTGATACTATTGCGTGGTGGATATCTCAGAGTGCAAATGCAAAAGTGACATTTTCTGAAATAAATCAAAAAGGAATTATGCTTGATGAGTTTATTCCAGCCCTTGGTCATTTCTGCTCTGGGTTTTCTCAGCTTCGCGCTTGGGGAAATGGTGCTAATTTTGATATTTCAATTATCGAGCATATTTATGCATCGATGGGCCATAAGCTCCCCTGGTTGTATTATAATACAAGGTGCTATCGCACGATGAAATCATGTTTTGGTATTGAAGCTGGTGGTCAGTTTAAGGGTGTAAAGCATAACGCCTTGGACGATGCAAAAAATCAGGCAAATTATTTAATAGAGTATTGGAAGAAAAATCCGGAGGCATGCAAATGAGCGGGTCTGAGTGGATTTATAGGGAGCTTATTGTTACTCCATTTTATAAGTTGGCAATATTAAAAAATAAATACCGAAGAATGTATATTGGTGATTATTTATTTGTATTTATATGGATTGATAAGAATGGTCACTTTCATGAAGAGAAATGGTGGAAACTATGAAACGAGACCCTTTACACGAATTATTTACTATTGGAAGAATGTCTTCAGATAGAATGGTAGAAAAAATGTTGCACGAATGGGCACAAAGATATGTGCATACATCCAGTGTTAGAGAATATTCTTCGCGCGATGGTCGATATGATGCTGATGGGTTGCAGAAGCACATAGAGGAAAAAACGATTCATCAACTAGCCGCGCTTGCTATAAGAGACATGGCTATGGATTCATTTGATGAAACAGACACCGCAAATATAAGAACAAAGACAATGATGTTTCTCGGGGAAAAGAAATGAAAGCCACAACCTTAATCATAATCATGTGCTACATAGCGACGAGCATCCTGGTGATGCAGGCTTGCGGTGTGGTTGGTGTAAAATTATGAAAGTTAAATTCTTTATGGATAGATATCCAAACATGAATGAAGTTTACGGATCTTTTACGCATGAATCTCTCGCTAATTCATTTAAAAAATCACCAGAGGCAAAGCGTATCTGGATAGAGGTTAACATTCCAGATGATAGGCAATTATGGCCTGACTCGTTTGTTGGAGTGTCTGCCGAAGTCTTAGATGTAAAGGTGCAGCAATGAAATTCAGATTCAAGCCAGAGGATTTTCGAAATATACTGCCTTCCCACACAAATATTATTGCTGCCACAGCCAACCACCTACTAGACGAGCATCTAGCTAAATGCACAGTGGTTTATGGCGTTCTTGGTAAATATCTTGCATGGTACAGAGCGCGAGAAACTGAAGACACCCACAAAGCCATCCTATTCAACATCGAGGAGCTGGTGAAGGAAGCTTGTAATCACGAGGTAATTGGGCAGCCTTTTGCTCATGTAATATATTGCAAAAAATGCGGCATTAAACTTAAACCTGCAACATGGGAGGCTGCGGAGTGAACGACGCTTTAGTGTTAGAAGCTTGCTATTTAATAATGCTTTCTGATGAGGAGCAGTTATTGTACAGGCTCGATTATTGGTTAGAGCAATGGTTGGACAGAAAGAATAGTTGTCCTATCTGTGGGGAGGCTGCGGAGTGAGCCAGCAAAAATATTACTGCGGATGCTCAGCAAGACAACCACTAAACAATATATGCCTAATGTGTGGTGGACTCATACCAGACCTGCCCTCACATTTAGATTCAGAACAGATTGCACAGCAAAAAAGAATCGAGCAACTTGAGGCAGAAGTAGCAGAACAAGCTCGCCTAAACGGTATAGGCTCAGAGCGAGAGGCTAGGCTAGAGGCTGAGCTGAAAAACAAAGATGCAGTCAGGCTATGGAATGAGTGCGAGAATTTAAAAAGAGAAATGCAACAAGTTAAGCACATTGAAAATCTAACTCGCACCGAAAACCAGAAACTCCGCGCTGCGAATGAAGTGCTGCGGGGTGGGTTGGAGTTTCAGAGTCGCTATTGTGAATGTGGGACTATCACTGAACACTATTCAAACGGAGAACACAGAGGTTTTGATTTACATGAAGAAATTGAGAAAGCACTCGAATCAGCAGACAAAATTATGAACGAAACTAAACAAGGAGAATGAAGATGGCACTAGAAACACTTAAAGGTGTAGAAAAAATCGGTAAATTCCATGTGGTTGTGATGGATGAATTGAAAGTCATGTATCCAGACAAATTCAATGAGTCTGGCGCAATGGACTACAAGTGGTTTGAGAAAGATATCAGACCTCACAATTTCATCTATGTAAGACACGATGTTAATTCATTGGCATTTACTATTCAAAACGGGCCAATCAAGGAAGTCGGAATCAATGGTTGCCAGGTGAATGAAATCATCGCAGCGGCAAAAATCATCATTGAAGGTTTGAATAAGAATTTTCCTTGTCGTGAAAACTCGATGGCCATTACTAAGCTCGATGAGTGTTTGATGTGGCTAGAGAAGAGAACAAAGGATAGAGAAGACCGTGGAGTCGAAGGCCAATCTAAGGCATGAAGGGAGAATAAATATGGGAATCACATTAGAAGACTTGCTAAAAGAATTTGAAAACATGGAAGAGGCACTTAATTACTATTTGCAATGTATTGGGTACACAGCGACAGACATCGAAAATGATGTCGCAACACTCAAGGCAAAAATCAAAGCAGCTAAGGGAGAATGAGGGGATGAGCGATGCTAAGTTTGAAATAAGAAATAATGACTATGGTTTTGTATGGGGAGATGTTTTAGTTGAGAGAAGTTGCTCACAAGCCAATAAGTATCCTAAGTTTCAGATTCTGCGCATCTTCTTACCAAATAAAGAAATTATTCAGCTTACCATTCAGAGAAGAAAAACCAAAGTTGAGAGGCTCAAATGACCACACAACTACTCGAAGGGAGAATGAGAATATGAAAATATTTAAAGTAACCACATCAGAAGTAGCAGATGACCCAGCAACTTGCATTTCTAGTTATCGCGCACCTAGAACAACCAAGCGCGAGGAATATTTCATGAGCAGAGAAAAGGCACAGACGACGGTCGATGCTAGATATAAAGCAATCATTGGTTTAGCTGGCTTTATTCCTAAAATGGAAATGACTATATCTGAAATTGAGGTGATTGAGTGACCACACAACTACAAAAAGCCCTGCAAGCGTATGGCGAGAAGATGGCAACTAAATACGCAAACAAATATTTCAATGTAAAGACTGAAGAAGAGGAGTGGCAAACTGAGTTTGAGACATACCTAATGAGCTTCAACCAAGCAATCGAACTGACGCTGCCTTTGGTTGATGCTCTAGCTCTTGTAAAAGAAGGCCTTGAGGATTCTGACTGGGAGTGCATAAGGTGCGAAAAAGACCCCGTGATGACCGAGACAGACATATACAAATTTACATGTGACGCACTCGCAGACCTCAGAAAGAAAGTGGGGATGAAAAATGATACTGACTAAGCCAAAAACTAAATTTGTTTATGATCCAGAATGTTTAATTGAGATTAGAATTAGGAAATCGTGGCTAACTAAAATGGATAAGATAAGAAAGCCATACAAACTTTCTAGGCAAAAAATATGTGGCCAGATTTTTAGGTGGGCTCTTGAAATTGAGGATAAGAAGAAATGAAACTCCTTATTTTCCTAATCCTAACCGGATGCTCAAGCGCACCCACACACCTATGCAACGACAGGGGTGGAGTGGATAAAGTCGTTGATGATATGTTGTGGTGCAAAGATGGATATGCGTTTATTTTCTAGGGAGGAAATATGATTTACATAGTTATGGTATCTGTGTTTTTTATTTCGTTATTTATCATTCTGACAATTTTAAAAGGTGGAAAGTGAGAGAAATTCTTTGTATTTTTGGCTTCCATCACTGGATAAAACCAATGTATCTTCATAATTGTAAGGCATGCTTTTATTGCGGTAAATTAAAGGTAGGAAATTAATGCCATTTGTTAGTCAAAAACAAAGAGCGAAATTTGCAGAACTTCTTAAAGCTGGAAAGATCACACAAAAGACATTTGATGAATGGAATCGTGATACTCCTAAAGACTTACCGGAGCGATTTACGCATCAGCCACTTAAGATAAAAAAGGTTAAAAAAATAAAATGAAATGTGAAGCTGCTGAGATGATTTTAAACCAAAGGTTAAAACTTGGTTTTTCGCAGTCATTTGTTGCCAATCGCTTAGGTGTTACGACTGTATTCATATCTTGGATAGAGCACGGGCAAAGAAAAATACCTAAAAGATTTATTAGCAGGCTTTGCTTTGCGCTTCAATTACCAGAGCAAGATTTGGTTGATGCGATGAAAAGAGATATGTGCGAAGAGCTTGATGATTATTTAAAAGCTAGATGAGCCGCCCAAGGGCTGTCAGAAACGCTCGAACCGCTTCAAACGTAGTAGGGGAAGCAAACAATGGACGGCTCACGCTCTATTCGTCAAAAAGAGCATCATCCTCAAGTCCAGATTTTTTATCTTCTGGAAGCATCGATATTAAGTATAATTTAGCAGCTACTTTGTCATTAGATCGGATCATGTTCCAGCGAGTGTAGATAGTCTCTAGCCTATCGGCTGAGTCAACCACGCAAGAAAAAGCTTGTGAGTTTATTTTATCTACAATGAATTTTCTCTGTAGGAAATTTCCTGTTCTATTAAAGGTAGAAAGCTTTCCTTTTGCCTTAAATTCGATAGCAACGCTAATGCCCTCATCCGTAGATCCCATGCAGTCGCAGGTTCCGGCCTTCATGCCCTTTTGCACCCAGCTTTGCGCAGATGCGGACCAAACCGCTTTTGCCTCATATATTTCAACGGACCATCCTTTTTCGCGCATCCATTTTAAGCATTCTTTTTCAACATCTTTTTCTGGTGTTTTATTGGATGCGCGTGGCTCTTTCGGTTTTGCTGCGTCTAATTGGCGCTGGGCATGCCGATTTATTGCGTCAATTGTTGATTGCCTTTTTTCATTAGTCATTGATTTATAAATTGTAAGCAGTTAGTTTTATGTCTCGCAAGCTTATTTCTTCGGGAGGGAAAATGGCGAAAATATTTGATGCCACAGATGCGTCTTTTGTTGCTGCATCTAAATGTGGAGCTTTCAAGGGTGCTGTAAAAAACCTAAATAATAATGCATATCACAGCCTTAAAGATTATTGGTCATCGACTCATTTGAAGTTTATGCACTCAACATCTCCGGCTCATTTTAAAGAAAAATATATGAAACCATCTGAACCGGAAGAGCCATCAAAGGCGATGATTCTTGGTTCATTGGTTCATACATTGTTGTTAACTCCGGATGAATTTGAAAAAGATTTCTTTTTAATGCCGTCTTTAAATTTAAGGACCAATGAAGGAAAAGCGGCGAAAGAGGAAATACTTTCTAAAAACGCAGGGAAACAACCGGTTACTGATGAAATGTTAATTCAGGCGAGAGCCATGCGCTCTTCCGCGCTAGCAAATAAAGAAGTTGTTAAACTTTTAGAGCCTGGATTAAAAGAGGCTGCATTTTTTTGGACCTGTCCGTTTTCTAATTTGAACTTTAAAGCGAAACTCGATCACTCATCTAGTCTTCATTGGTGTGAAGTAAAAACAACATCATCAGCGCAGCCTGAAGAGTTTGCTCGGCATGCTTATAATATGCATTATGATTTAAGTTTATTTCACTATCGTGAAGGGCTTAAACAGGTAATGGATATTACTCCAAAAGCATATTTTATTGTTATCGAAAATGAGGCTCCATATGTGACTCAAGTATATGCCGTTGGGGATGGGTTCTGGGAAACTGGGCACAGTAAGTGGCTTGCCGCAGTTTCGGCGCTGGCGGATGGAATTCAAAAAGACAACTGGCGCGGATATTTTCCAACTGAAGGCTTCGAGACTCCGGTTATCGATCCTCCGGCATGGGCTGTAAATAAATTAATGAAAGGTGAAATCGATGGAATTTAAGGAAGCAAAAAAATCAGATGTAAGAATGAAGATGGCCTTGGCTGGAAAATCAGGATCTGGAAAGACCTTTGGAGCACTTTTAATCGCGAAGGGAATTGTTTCAGATATGTCTAGCGTTGGCGTTGCACAAACCGAGAGCGGACGCGCTCAATGCTATCTTGATAAAATTGGTAAGTTTAAGGTTATGGAGCTTGAGCCACCATACTCGCCTGCGAAATTTATTGAAGTGATTGATATCGCAGAAAAGTCTGGAATTAAGTGTTTAATTATTGATTCAATCAGCGATGAGTGGGCTGGAACAGGCGGGGCTCTTGATGTTCACACTTCTGTAAGCGAAGTAACAAAAAACTCATACACCGCTTGGAAAAAGGTTACTCCTCAGCATGATGCAGTTTTTAATAAAATTTTACAATCTCCAATCCATATTATTTGTACGGTTAGGAAAAAGACTGATTATATTCTAGAAACAAGCTCAAGCGGTAAGCAAGTTCCTAAGAAAGTTGGCCTTAAGGATATCCAAAGGGATGATACGGAATACAAATGGATTTTGCAGCTTGACCTTGATCAGGATGGAAATTTAGCAAAGGCGAGCAAAGACAATACGGGGTTATTTCAGGATAAACCTGCTTTTAAAATTAATGAACAAACTGGCGCCGCAATAAGAAACTGGTGCCTAAACATAGGAGGAAACGATGTCGGGAATAAATAAGGTAATACTATTGGGGAGACTTGGAAAAGATCCGGAGAACAAAAATGCATCTGGCATTTCTATCACTAATTTTTCAATTGCCACTAGCAAAGAATGGAAAGATGAATCTGGTGAGAAAAAAGAAAAAACCCAGTGGACAGATGTGGTATGTTTTAAAAAGACTGCGGATATTGCTGCTAAATATTTAACTAAAGGACGCGAAGTTTATATTGAAGGCGAGCTTAATACCAGATCTTGGGATGATAAAGAAACAGGCTCTAAGAAATATCGCACCGAAGTTGTTGCGAATCATATTGAATTTATCGGCGGTAATAAACAGAATGAAACTCAGCGCGAAACAACAACTGCTACAAATACATATCAGGAAGAAATTCCATTTTAAGGGAGGATTATGATTAAGATTACTTGGGGAAATTTAATGGATCAGGAGTTTATGAAATCTCTTGGCAAGCTTTACGGTCAGCCAATGGATTTTGCAAATGGCTCATCTTTGGCACTCCTTGGCCGTCGTATTAAAAAAGAGCAAGCTCTTTGCACAGAGGTGCGCACAGCTATTTTGAAAAAGTTTGGTACTGCTGATGAGAAGAATCCAACTCTTTTTAATATTAAGGAAGACCAGCGCGCAGCGTGTGAGGCTGAACTTATAAAGCATGCTGAGAATTCATTTACAGTAAATATTGCAAAACTGAATGCGCAAAAATTAAGTGAAAATATTAAATTTTCGCCTCAGGATTTGATGCTTTTAGAGCCCGTAATTGCCGATCTAGACTTAGGCGAAAGCGACGATAAGCATCTTGGATTAAGAGCGGTATTAAATGATACCACTCCAGAAGTTACTCCTGCTCACTAGTGCCATAGGCACAATTAAGCTAGAGTTTTTTCTTTCTTTCGGAGACCTTCGATGCTTGTGATTTTCTCAGGCATCGAATGTTCTCCCATAACTTGTTTCATATGTTTCATTTTCATTTCCATATGAGGCTTCAAATGCTTCATGATATGCGGATCATTTTTAATCTGCTCAGCCTTCATAAGGGTTTCATGATGCATATTTAGCTCATGTTCAGCTGGTGGCTCTTTTGCTGATTCGGAAGCTGGTTCTGACATTTCCTCAGCATGAGATACAAGTGGCGCAGATGGTTTTGATCCATATTCTTTTTTCTTCATAATTTCTCCAATTTAGTAGTTTGTTTTTTCATTTTAGTCCAAGGACTGAAATCACCATGATGCGCTTTTGTCTTTTTCGGTTGGTGATAATTTAGCATATTCCCGAAGTCGCGTTTAGTTCCACCGGTTGAAACTGTTGGCGCTGGAGGATTAGCTGCTGGTTGAGATGCGTCTCCGCCGCCAGTGTCGCCCATTTATTCACCGCCTTGCTGCATATTTGCCCATGGTGAGTGGATAATACTTTGATTAACAAATGGAGTTATGGAGTTTGTATTTCCAAGTCCCATGATGGCGCGTCCTGCGGTTGTTCTGGCCGCGGTTGTTTTTGATAGATCGGCTGCTTTTTTCGCAGCAAGAATTGCAGCAGTTTCTGGAAGATTATGTGTTGCAGCACCGCCAAGACCGGCAAGCATAGCATCAACACTTGTAACTGCATTGATATTTTCAGCTGCTTTTGCCGCGGTTTTTAATGGTTTTCTGGCGGTTAAAAGAGTCTGCATTTGGTCATTTGCTGCACCTATTTCATCACCAAGTCCTTCAGATACCCTATTGCCAGATGCTTCGATTTCTCTCTTCAAACCTCCGGCCATACTTTTATTTATTCTATCAGCTGGCCCTTTTAGTCTGCCGAACTTATCAAATGATGATTCTGGCATCGCCGAATTAAGATTTGTTTTCCACTCAGATGCTTGCGAGAGGGGAACCGGTCCATGATCAATATAGGTTTGAATTTTCTCTTTTAATTTATCGGCAAGCTCTTTAAGGCCTGGGTCGCGCTCGCCCATTTTGGTAACTTTATCGAGTGAATCTTTAAAGGCTATGGATGGATCAACCATTGCTCCGGCCGCATCTGCTTCTGCGTGCAATGCGTCTCTTCCTGATTTGGTATCGTTTAATAGTTTTTCGCTTGCTGATCTGATTTGCTTTGTTGTCCCAGAAATACCATTGCTGATTAAGACATCACTCAATGGCTGTGCGCCTTTTTCTGCAACAGCTTGGTCTATTTTTTTAAGACCACTTTTAAATACAGTTTTACCGACTGCTTCGGTACCCTTATCGAGATAATTCATGCCAGCAGTTCCCGCGTGTGAAAGTGCAGTGAGCGGATCGGTAGCAATATCCATTGCAAATCCGCCAACATCACGAGCAGATAGATCCCCCAATAAGGGATAATGAGCAATATCGCCCTCTGGCACCCCTGCTCTTTGCATATATTCTGAGCTTCGCGTGGCTCCAGGTCCCATGGGACCAGCCAAAGCGTGTTTTAAATCCTGTAGGTTAACTAAACTGTCTTCCCCACTAATTACCCTAGGTATGCTTGCTGCTCCTGCCAGAGCCGCCCTAGCGACGCCACCAGGCCAGTCTAGAGTCTTCCCAGTTGTTTCAATGGCTTTTTTCCAAATAGGAGCTTCTCCTGATTGCTCTGGAGCTTCAATTTCTGGTTTTTTTGACTCATTTGATGCATATTTATTCAAGTATGCATCTGGGCTAAAACCAGTATCCTGTTTTCCGTATTTTTCCAGGTAAGCATTTGGGTCAAAATCTGCCATATTACATCCCGTGTAAGCTTAATATTTTCTTCGCAGCAAGGTCATTTGGATTTTTCTTGGCCCATTCTATTGCCGAATTGTGCTCATCTTGAATAGCCTGCGGATCATACATTTGGTTGTAGGCATCCGGAGCGTATTCTTTTAGTTTCCGCTTATTTGTCTCGATGGCTTTTTGATTTGTGCTATTGAGGTAATTACTATGGATATTTGTCGCTTGCTCGGCTACTGCGGTTTTAAGGTCATCCTTAACCTTTGCCATATTATTTTTTAACATATCAATAAGCTCTGCTCCAACAGGACTCTTTCTCAGGTCATCTATTTTACCAGCCTCTTGTTTAAACATATTCCACTTAACATCCCAGTTTTCAGGCAATTCTCTTGAAATCTTACCCTCGGTGGCGGCTCCCCCTACGGCGACTGAATTAATATAATCATTGTAAGCAAGGTTTAAATCAGTGGCCGTTACTGGTTTTGAAGTATTATTCAAAATACTGATAGCGCGGTCGATTGAATTCTTACTCATCTTTGATGCTTTAAGGATCGGATCATGCTCATATGCTGAGCCAACTGCTCCGGCATCTTTACTAGTTTGCAAGTCCATTCTTTGGCCCATCAATTGCGACCGCTGAAGTTGACCAGCTGAACCAATAACTTTTGCTGCTGCCTCTTCCTTAGCTGCTGCATCCTTTTGCGCGCGCTCATCAATATAGCCCTGTTGCTGCATTTGATTCTTGGCATGTTCAAGCTCAATTCCTGGTTGTCTTCCTTGGAATTCTGCAATCTTCATTTGCATTTCTTGCTGATGAGCAAGTTTTTGCGCAGGAGTCTCCGGAGCCATTTCTTTCGCGGCTTGAGTTAAATTCCCTCCAAAGCGAGAGTCAAGAAAAGCAGCAAGAGGAGTATAATCATAACCTTGATCGGTGTGTGCATATTTATTCAACTGATCCTTTAGCAGTTTTATGTTCTCTAAGTTACTCTGCATTCCCTCACCGTAGCTTTTATCACCATTTTGCATTAGCTGCATAAGAGCGGAATTATCATGCGGAGGTTCTTTGAATTTCTTAGCGAGATAATCACTGGCATTTGAAAATATTTTACTATCAATCAAGCTCTGGCGTTGATCTGGTACCATCTCCTGAGGAGGGTAACCAAGTGGCGTCGTTGTTGGCTGAGCGGTAAAAGATGACCGCGGTGTTGGTGGCGGAACAACCGCTGGAGATTGGGGGCTTGGCCTTTGTTGCTTTTGATATTGATCATTTGGCAAAAGAGCAGATGGAATATTAAATCCCTGATCGCCACCAGCTTGCTGATTCATCTGGCTCAGCTGCGCTTGATTGGTTTGATCACCATTTACGTTAAATAATTTGCTAAGCCAAGGACTCGCTAATGCTAAAGCTTCTGGAATTGGCATGGTTACTTCCTATCTATTTAAAATAGAACCTGGCATCTGCAAATTGCTATTTTGAAAATTATTCTTCATTTGTTCTTGTCGCAGTTTTTCCATAGCATCTGCTTCTGGATTTGATTTTGCTGCGTCTTGATTTTTCATCCCCTGAGCAAACATCGCACCAGATAAAGCACCTTGAGCGGCACCGCCAAGTGGACTGCCGGTAACTGTCTGCATTTGCGCCGCCTGTGGCTTGATATTTGTCCACGGTGAATATTGAGTTTGCGCTGCTGCAATATCAGCTTGAGCCTGATTTTGTTCTTGTTGAGCTTTTCTTTGTTGCGCTCCGGATAATGCTCCGATTGCCGCAGAACCAAGTGTCGCTGCTATCATTGGCCACATATAAACCTCCAGTAATTAAGTTTTTTCCAAATCTAAAACTAAATACAATTCTCCAACCTTATTCACTTCGCATCCAACAATAGTAAAGCCACCAGCCCATGCTAACTTTAACATGGCCTTATTTTTATTAAATATGCGAGTGGAGACGTGTTTGTAATTTTCTTTTAAATAATTAAGCATCATCAAATAACCACGCAGGGTTATAACCGATCCTTCGGCTGGCCTAAAATTTCCACCGTGTTGCATATATGCTGATTCTTTATCGATTTCTATGATGGTAGCATAACAACATAGTTCATCATCTTTTTTAATAACCAGAGCGTAATCGATTCTATCCATATCAGCACTTCGAGTATTTCCAAAAGAATACTTATGAGCAGCTTGACTCATCTTTCTCCAGTCTTCTTTAGAAACTAGCTCAAAGTTTAGGCTCACTTCTTTCCGCCTCCGCTTTTTTGCCCAGCTGCGCGCGTAGCATCTGCCGCCTGCTTAGCACCCCACGCTGACATTTGCTGATTGTATCGGTTGGCATCGAAAACCGCTTTTCTTTGTATTTCATCCTGCAAAGTTTTTTGATTAGCAAGATCGGCCTGTCTTTCAACATCTGCGGTTGTCCCAAGAAGCTGCTGCCTTCTCTGAGCATCAGTATCATTAATCCCATACCGTTGCTGAATGCCTTGGGCGCCAACATTTTGCGAAGCCATTAGCGCGTCGCGCGCTCCGGATCTCGCAAGCGATGTCCTAGCACCGCCAGCAAGTCCACCCTGCCTCATTAATTGAGACTGAGCATTGCTTTGCTGCATTTGCTGCTGAAGGCCTGATTTCCCAAGGGCCTGCTGTTCATCAAACTTTTGCTTTTGAAGAGCATTTTTAGCCCATTCGCTAGGTCCTGTACTTAAGGCTTCGTCTCTTAATCTTTTCGATGCTTCACCGGTAAATGGGTTAACTTTAAACTGATCAATCAATTGACCAGTATTAACATCCCTTACGCCTTCATATCCTGGAGGCAAAACTCCAGCTTGTTTTTCAAATTCATTCTGATCAAAGTTTTGATAACCAGGACCTTTTTGCATAGCCGTTTGGCGCATCTGTTTTTGATAATCAACTTGCGCCTGAAGATCGGCCAATTGTTTTCTTTGATTTTCTATTTGTACCAAATTAGCATCTGGTCCCTGCGCTTTAAATCCGCCACCGCCAAAAAATCCCATTAGCTACTCTCCTGGTATGATGATAAATCTTTTTCCATTAACGACATTTCGCTATCGGAAATTTGACCGGAAAGAATAGATTGCATCAGTAATTCCTTTTCCATTCTTTCTGCTTTTGCCTCTTGGAAGTTAACGTGAGACTCCTTCTTGTAGCACTTCTCAGTTACATAGGCATTTAAAAACTCATAAGCAATAACCGGTAAATCACAAATATCTGAATCAGCAGTATATCTATTCGCATTCCTAGAGAACCATAAGGTGATTGCACCGGTAAGTGTTTGTCTTGCCGCTGGAACTAATAGAAATTTTTGCGATCCAGGAGTCGAGTGCGTAATCAAGTACCGATAAAAATCAGTTGTTGAAAATGAGTTTAAATACTCATAGTTTTCAAACATATCCTTAGAATCAAGTGGCAAAACCGTATAAAAAGTGGCCCCAACGTGATAAATTGCTTTGATGATTTTATTGCCGTAAATACTGGCCGGTAGCTCATACTCTTCCTGACCAAGAACTAAGTTTAATTTATCACGACCAAGAAGATATTTATCCTTTAACCCAAGAGTAATTAGGTGACCTTCGGCTACACTAACCGCCCTATTCCATAGACGCATAAGCTCAGCCTTATCGATGAACTCTTCGCCCTCAAGATCGAGCTCTTTTTCTAGTTCAGCATTCAATTCGCCGAAAGTTTTAAATGCCATTAAGCCCCCAAACTAAGGCTATCATAATCAAGCATTTTCTCCAGTGGAAGCTGCATTGGAATGATAGGTCTGTTGCGTTGCCGATACGTTAGTCCAGTGAATATTAAACCCAAGCAAATGTAAAGGTTCATCCTTTTTATAACCTCGAATAACCCATTTTCTTGATCCGCTAGGAAAGTCATTTAATGGGTCATTTATGATTATCTGCGTATTTGTTCTTGCTGTGATTAGATACTCTTTAACGTATCCATCTATATCCGTTGCGATGAAGTAATCTTCTGCAGCAGTTGGCCAAGCTGAACCGGCAACATTAAGTGTTGCCGTGTTTAAAACTGGATCAAAGGTGGCAAGGCCAAGAGTATCCGAATTGGTGATATCTGAATAACCATTAGTAATAATAAGTTGAAGAGTTGAAAGCCTCAGGCCTCCGGATGGAAACCTACGCCATTGCTCAATAAGCCCAGCCGCGCGCCAAGTAAAATCAGTCGATCGCCATACAAAATCATCGTCTCTCCATATAAAATCTCGCCTAACCCTAATTGGCTTACACTGTCTGGTTACTTTACCATCATCGTTGACGGCAGTAATTTGTATCGTCGTATTTCCAGCATCTCCGGCAGATAGCAAAATTCTGGTAGGATATTTTCTAAAGAAAGTACCGCCAAAATTGTAGTTAATTGTTTTTAGCTGCCAAATTATGGTCTCTTTAACCCAATCAGAAGGATGCTTATAAATGTTAATCTTCTTATCTGATAGAAGATTCTCATCATGCCTCATCGTAAATCCGCGCGGATCCCCGCGGTAAATCTCATTATTAAAAACTTCAACCGCGGAAGGCCTAAAGCTATTTCCATTCCACATAACAAAAGTCATGGATTCGGAAATGCCCCATCGCAAATCACAAATAAATAGAGTATCATTTTCTTGATTTGCTAAATTTGTCTGTATAGACCAAAGAATAAACCGCTCTTTTTCGAAGTATTTACCGGTTATTCTCTCGCGGTTGGTATTATTTTTTAGATATTCTTTATATCTATCGTTGCTATCATCGGATACTTTTTTTACAACATATCCATCAGTAAAATAAACACCATCATTCCCGAACCAAAACATGGAGTTTTCTGCTTCAACAATACTGTTATGCGATACGCATCCGGCATTGTCGGAAATGCGAACGGGGATCATGTTTCCACGGCCGAACTGATCAAATGACTGGTCGATTCTAAAAACGTATTTTTTGCAGAAAACTATAGGTCTACTTTGAACGCTTGAAATACCAGTAATTTCGTCATCAACAAGCGTTTCAAAATCAACTGGAGCCGTATCTGGAATTCCAGGAACACTCTGGCGAACTTTGTACGGAGATACTCCTGAAGCATCTTTTATGTAAGCATAATAACCAGTATTGCTAACAACATGATTATATTTATGCAAAGGAACAGGATCAAAATCAACTGTACCGTCGTTAGTGTAGAGCGGTATCCCTGTATCTCCGAGTGTTGCATCGCTGACGTTATCAGTGAATGATGTTGTGCCATTATTTACTTCACCAACCTGCTGTAAAAAAGTTCCATCAGCTGAAGATCTGAAAATTTTAATTTTAATATTTGCGATATCAAAATTATCATCTGTTCCATTTGTTAAAACTGGAATTCCAGTAATTGCAATTGGACCAGTTACCGGATCTGAAGATAGCTTAACCGAAGTTAGCGTTACCGGTCCAAGGCTTTCATATGTAGAGTCAAAAACAGTATAAGTATATGAGAAATAAAAAGCATATAAAAAAGAAAAATCACCAGCAACGCTTGCGGTAATTACAGGAGTTGATGCGAGATTTGGTAGGCCTGATGATCTAAGCTGATATGATCCACTTTGATCTTTGAAAATCTTTACAGGTTTTGAATAAGCATTATTTGTAACGTATAGATGCCTATTCCACTGCGCAAAAGATGGTACGCTATTAACATCACCAATTGAAAAAACAGTGTTCCCCGTAGGGCCAACAACCTCACTAAATGATTCTGGATTTCTGTAGAATATACTTCTTAGTGATTGATAAAAAAGTTTATCATTATTTGCGTAATTTATAAGCGCGCCAACCCTTAGGCCATTAGGTATCTGAGGGAAATTGACATTATCAATATCAGATCCCCATCTGGAAATGGGCTTTTTGTCTCCGCCGATAAGCAGATTTATGAGCTCGGCCGATGTCCCCGGCTTTTGCTCAAATGTGTGCTCCGTTATTCCGGCGGAGAAATCTATAACTTCAAATGACTGGGCATTACTAGCCGCCATAAACCGCCACAAAATCAACAGTATTATCTGTCGAGTAAACGTAATATGTCGTATTCGTTACGCGCTCAACGGTTGGAGAAATATATTTACCATCCGTAGTTCTAAATGAAATACCAATTGTATCAAATAAAAAACCGGGGGCTACCGACACCAATTGGCGATAATGCCCAATCGGGCCGCCGTATGTAATCCAATTCGCAGCATGAATTGTCTCAGCAACACCAACAAATGCCTGAGCGGTCAAAAGAGGTGAATTAACACCGTCGTGCGTATGGCCATCAAGCCTGGTAAAATTTGATTCAAGATTCTCAAATAAAGGAACCCCGCGGTCACCGGCTGATGGGATTATCTGGCCATAAGTTAGAACTGTTGCCATTTAAACCTCCGGAGTTAATTTGCTGGAGCGGGCGCTGGTGTTGACATTGGAGCGGGAGTTGGAGCAATTACCATTTTTGGCAATTGTACCATTTCCTGAGTTGAGCAAAATTGTGCCTTTAAATCAACGGCATTTAAGCCCATCATTAAAGCTATAATTGCCGAAACCAAACCAACAAGGTATGCGGCAATTTTCTTTGTTGGAAGAATAGATTTTAAAAAATTAAGCAAAAATGGAACATTCATTTTATCACCCCTGGTTTTTCGTTAGTTTCTAATTCTCGTATCTTTTTAAATGCAGCATTTAAATCTTTAGAGTGATCGGCCTCAATTGCCTCAACTCTAGCTTCTAATTTGCTAAGCCACCAAATTAATTTACCTATTCCGTAAAATATCGAGATAACCGTCCCGATGTTAGCAACAATCAAGGTGCCAACAACAACATAGGCGTTATTTGGGACTACCGCGGTTATCGCTTCAGGATTCATTTTTCACCCAATCAGGATATGGAGGCATGAGCATAGCTATAAGATCCTTCCTTCGATTGTATGGTCTAATCCTAACAAATGCTAGATCTCTCTCGGCATCTTCTCGACTTATGGTGTGAGAACCGCCGCCACCAGCTTCGATGATTCTATTTTCATCGATCATTAGAGCAATATGCGTGATGTTTTTTATATCGCTTCCGTAGAAGCATAAAACTCCAGCAGATGGCTTCGGAGTTACCGTTGCCGATGGCGCATAAAGATCATGAATGCTTTGAGCGGTTCTGGCATTTTCCGGGTCCATTCCTATGCTGATTAGCATTTCATGAACTAGACCAGAGCAGTCTATACCGTCGTGGGTGCTTCCTCCCCATTTATATGGAACTCCAACAAAGCACAATGCGTAATCAATTAGTTTTTTCATATTATATCCACGTTAAACTAATAAAAGCAGGGCCGCCCTGGCCGCCGCTTCCAACCCTTGACCCAACCCCTAGAGCGGCTCCGCCACCGCCGCCACCGCCGCCGTATCCGGCGATATAAGCGCTATCTCCGCTACCAGCTACCATATTGGCCACTGTTGTGCTGGATCCACCATGACCGCCGAATCCAAAACCTGCACCGCCGCCACCGCCGCCAAGCATTCCTCCAGAGGATACTCCATTCGATCCTCCGGATCCGGCGATATATGATGACCCTCCAGATGCGCCAGCAGCACCTCCTGATGAATAAGCAGTTCCTGCAGCAGAAGGTCCAGATCCAGGGACTGTTGCTGCCGCTGAAGATGCGCCAAGACCGCCTGGAAATGATTCTGCATTTAAAGAATTATTCACATAATTTGTCATAGTAATTGATGCCTGACCGCCAGGCTGAGCCGCCGATCCCCCTGGAGCACCAAGTGGTATTAAAAATGAAAATTGATCATTAGGATACATTTTTGGATATGTTATCGAAATCGGAAGGCATCCCTGCCCACCGCCACCGCCGCCAACTCCTCCGCGACCACCGCCGCCGCCGCCACCAAAGCTACAAATTGTAAGCATTGCTCCAATAGCATTTGGAGGAGGTTTAACAGTAAATGAATAACCAGCATATGATACAGAACTCCATGTGGCAGCAGCAAAAGAAGTTAAATTGTCATTCAATTGAGCGAAAAATTTAAAATCATTTACATGTGTTCCCATGCTTATAGCTAAAGGCGGTCCTGAAATTTGGTGGCTTGACCAATCACAGAAAAATCTAAGTCCGCGAAGAGAAGAATATGTTAAATAACTAGAGTGACGCATTGATGCATCTCTAGCTGTTGCAGATGGTATCGCACCGATTACATAAATTCCATTTTCTTGCGCATTGGTTTGCGATCTCAATGATACCTTTTCACCAGTAGAGCAAACATGCGCATTAACAACAGAACCGTTTGCCAGCGTAGAAATATCAACATTTCCGGTAGATGTAGCCGCAATTGATATTTGAGCGGTTGGCATAACATATACGCCGTTTTCTTCCAAAACAGTTTGATTTTTTAATACAAAAATACTTCCAGGAGCCATTTTTGTATTATCAATAATTGTACTATTTGGAATTATTGATTCAAGAGATACATTGGCAGTTGATGCCGTAGCTACTGCTATAAAAGATCCAGGATCAGATACTAATCTAACAGTTCCATTTGCTGGGCTTACAGTATTCCAATTCGAACCATCTGAAACAATTTCAAGAGGAGCGCCAAGAGCCCATATTTCAGGATTAGTTACCGTTCCCCTTGGTCCTTTTACGTCTCCAATTATTGTTAAAATATTATTTTGCCAACTACCAATTTTTTCAAAGGTAAATCTTTTTCCAATATTTCCAGCAGCACTTGGAAGTGTAAAATTTATGGGATTATTTGATGTATCAGCATACAAAATACTGTCAGTTATAGAAACAGTATAATCAGTTGTATGAATTGAAAATGCTGAATTACTTGCTCCGATGCTCGCGGCACCAGATGCCTCACCAATAACTTGCCACTTTTGCGATACACCATCATACGATAATTGAAGACTAGAATTTACCTTAAAAACTAAATTAGCATTTGTTCCAGTGTAAATTCTATTCGCAGAAGTCGCTCCGCTATCATGAGCAACAGATAAATCAACTCCTGTCCTATTTACTAAAGTGACTTTTTGACCAGCGAATCCAGCTGGAATCATCTGAATAGTATTAAAACTACCGGTTAATCTAACTGTTGATGATGTAATTGGAAGAATTTGAATAGAGGTTCCAGAACTCGCGTCATCAACAGAAAACTCAGGAATTACTCGTCTCCAGTTAGCGCCATCATCTTCAGCTAAAACCTTTTGATCGGTTACAAAAATATGCCGTCCAGCATTTCCTGGCGCTGGCAATGACGCGGCTATTAGATTCTCCGCCCTTGTTGATCTCTGCGCAATAGCTGTTGCATTGCTGCCTTCTGCTGTTGCATCATCTCCAGGAACATCCTGCAAAAGACCCGCTGTTCCTTTATGTATTTTTACGTTATTCGATGGAGTAGAATCATTTCCGATGATGATTTTATCATCATTTCTTAGAAGTGCTTTTTTTGATACGCCATCATCTAATTTAGTTCTTCCTTCTGTAGTATTTTGGTAAATCCTACCTTGAGTATTTTGCGAAGGATCGGATGACAGCTGCTCAAGAGTCGCATTTTCCAATTGTCCGAAAATTTTCATTCTATCTCCCAGTTTTACGGTTAGGAACCGCAGTTATTTTATTAAACGTAATATGGTATAAACGACACTGTTCCATTAATTGTTATCTGAAGATATCCGGCAGGAGTTACTGCATCAACAGGAGTACCAGTTACTGAGTTTATAATGTGCTGATCTGTACCAACAGAACCAATGGTAACCCGTCCATTTAGGTTTATAGTTCCATATGCATTCATAGTAATAGCGCCAGCAGCATTGACTAATGTAAAAGCCTGTAAAAAATCACTAACCGCTCCTGATCTAGGATTTGAACCAGCGAGCGTAAATGCTATCCCGGCACCGAACTCAATTAATGCTGGAACAGAGTTACCTCCTGCATTTTGCCATCCGCCATTATAAAATGTATTTGCCGATATGATTGCAGTATTCGCAGTTATAAATATAGAATCACCAGATCCAAATCTGGCCACTGTGGTGTCTGCCGTATTAATATCAAGAGCAAAACCTGGAGTTGTCGTGCCAATTCCAACTTTTCCGGCATTATAATAAATATTCGCGCCAGAAACAACCCACGGAGATGAACCGGTTGACCATACTGGCGCCGCTGTTCCACCTGAAGATGTTAGTACCTGACCGGCGCTTCCATTGGGTAACCTAGACGCAGCAGATACTGGGTATGAAACAGATAGTTGTAAAACATTTTGTACATCACTATACGAAGAATATGCAAATAAACCATCTGATGTTATTGCAATACCCCTGCCGCCAGACCCACCAGTAACTGCTGCCGTATGCGAATCATAAATAATTGCCCCAGTTGTCGTATTTCGCGTTATTATATTTACCCATCCATTACTTGAGTCAGAAACTAATATTGCCTTTCCATCCGGTGTTACATCTAATAAAAAAGGTGAACCAGGAACAGATACACTAGCCCCTAAAGAAGTTAATGATCCAGTAATAGAATCGACAGAAAAGCCAACAACAGAATTATTAGCAGAAGAAGATGCATATACATTTTTCCCATCTGATGAAATGCACAATCCAAATGGATTGCTTCCAGCCGCAATACTATCTACGACAGTAAGAATTCCTGATGATGTGTTTCTTGAAAAATGCGTTATCGTGGAATCTGAATAATTTGTACAATACGCATGCAATCCATTGGGCAATATTTTTATATCATAAGGAAGTGCTCCAGTAACTGTTATATCTATTTGCGTAAGATGACCAGTTGTTGCATTTATTGAATATGTAGTTATTGTATTTGATATTGCATTTACGCAGTATAAAAATAACCCATCAGATGATATTTGTACATATGTTGGAGAGCCGTCGGTTGATACAGTGGCTGGAGATAAGGCGGTTAATACTCCAGTAGTTATATTTCTGCTGTATTGACCTATTTCATTTGTTGAATTAAATACGGCATAAACAAAATTATTATTTGGAGATACGGTAATTCCCTGAACATTTCCAGGAAGACCGGTCATAGTATTAGCAATAGATAAAGTACCATCAGTAGCTTTTGATAAAATAATAATAGCTCCAGAACTAGATCCAACATAAATATGATTTCTATCTGGTGCCGCTGAAATACCATAAGAGCTACCGATACCAATATCAATGAAGCTTGGTGTTAGAGTAGCAACAGAAATACCTCCGGCGCTTTGGTAAATCAAATCACCACCAGTAGTCATTGGATTCGTAAATCCTCCGGCGGCAGTAGATGCTATTGTAATATCGTTATCGGTTGGCGTTAGGGTTATATTAGCACCTGCAACGAGTGATTTTAGTTGTAAATCAACCCCGACTTTTGATGCAAAAATTCCAGCACCAGTACCAAGATTAGATGCAGTATTTACTTCTCCAGATCCGCCACCGGATGACTGAGGGCCAGTTGGTGATTTTATTTGTCCGGCGTTATCTCTATCAAATATCCCCACAATTCCTCCTTAGATATCCCAAGCCGATGACCAAGTACCAATTGATTCTTTCATCGCATCGAGATTTGTCGTTGCACCAACATAAGTATAATCAGTACGCAAACATGCCATTCCATCATCAGCATTTGCCACGGCTTCATATTGCGTAATCACACGGCTTGAGCCATCATAAACGCGTTTAATTTTTAAAACATTTACTTTTAAATCATTAAGAAGAATATCTGCTTTTTGATCGGAAATCATGTTACCCCCTGGCTACTTAAGTAGTTTGCATTTTTTTACAAGCTTCCACAATATCTTTAGGTGAAATTAGGTCTGGGTCACCATCTATTTTTAGACCTACTTTATCCTTGAATGAATAGATTAGCTCCGAGCAGTTAGATCTATCGTTACCATTTCCAAATACATTTTTTGCTAATTTATACCATTTCGCTATCTGAATTCCGGCATTCTGCAAAAGACTGTATTCCTCTCCGCATTTATCCATAGCCTCTTTCAAAAATTGATCATAAACGTCATCAGAAACCATGAAATTCTGCGTGAACATGATGTTATTTCTGGATAGCCAATACAATTTCCCGGTAAATTTAACACCGCCCATAAGGACACATTCATAATAAAATTGATTTTTCTCTGATTTGTCCCAAAAAACCCAGGAAACATGCGAATAATTCGTTTTAAGAAAATACATTATAATATCAGAGCCAATATGCCTTTTAATCGGTTGGCTCGCTACTATAGATATTTTTCGCATAATTACCTCATAAATAAGCTAAAATTTTATCTCTCCAGGCGTCAATCAAAGTCTGCGTAACAAAACCACTTGGTCTCTTGTATTGAAGCCTTCTTAGCGCTGTAGGGAATGCACCCTCTCTAATTCTAAGAAGCACATCCGCATAGTCATCAAACATCTGGTCAGACTGCGCAGCAGAGATACCAGCAAGCGTATTAGCGACGTATAGCTCGCGTAGAAGCTTGGGGGCCACGTCTTGATAGCCTTGAATCTTTCTATCAATGAGAGCCGCCATATCCACCACGGGAGAAGGATCTGATGGGATTTGGTCAATTGGATAGGATGTTCCATGTAGAAAGTTATACTGCTCAGCGAGCGCTTGAGTTGGGAACTCTATGGTTTGATTATCCGTTGTAACTCTATATTTCATAATTACCTCACCGCAGTTCTACAGAATCTAGTTAGGTTGTAATCGACTTGCGCTGTCTTCGCAGCCGCATTCGTAGACCCGGCAGAGATCCTAAACGCAGGGCCAAGTGCCGCTGTTGGGATTGTTGTCGTATGCGTCGCCACTAGATTATTATCAATGAAAAACAGAACTTGAGAATTATCAGCAGCCATGACGACTGTGAGTTTATACCACTGATTCGCATTCACCTGTACACCACTTCCAGTCGTAGTCCTGCTTGATGCAAGTGCCGTCTTACATCCCCAGTTGATATTTCCAGCAGTCGTTCCTAAGTATTCGAAGTAAGCTCCATTGACTGAATCAGCCCCGGAAGTCGTATCACTAAATCCAGACCATACCGTGAAGGCCGCAGCTCCAGCTCCTCCAAGCGTCGGTATCAGCACATATTGATCACTAACGAGTGAGCCTTGTCCTGGGACAAATACGTTCGCGCCTAGATTGATAGATATTGCAGAGTTATTCCCTGTGGATGTTCCAAATAGAACAATCCCTGATTTGTTCGCGGTGGCAGCTTGATAGGTTGCGGTCCCAGTTCCACTCGTAGAAGTCATGGTCCAGGCCAGTTGACCAATGTTTCCAGTTGTTCCAAGACCTGGATAGAAATCATCCCATAGCTCAGTACACATGATGTTCGAAGAGTAAGTCTCAATGGACCAGCTTCCAGCAGCAGTTGCGAAAGTGTATGGCGTTAGGCTGATAGATTGGCCAGGGAGAAGGAAGAATAGAAGCGCACTCGCAGCGTTTAGAACTGGGATAGCAACATTTGATTGATTAGCAATATCCCATTCGTTGGCGGTGCTGGAAAGTGTGGTCGCATCTGGCATCTGTATCTTCTGCCCACCAGTGTTACCCGTGAATAGAATCCTTGGATTGCTAGCATTTGTTAAAACAAGTGTCGAGTTGGCACACGCCTGGATAGTATATGGTGTCGATCCTCCGCTTGGAGGCGTTGCCCATGCAAGGTCCCCACGCAGGAATTGGCTTGTCGTACCTGTCCCGAGAGATGCTTGCTTGCCGTTCCAGGTAGATTTCTCTGTATCAGTCACGAATCTATAACTTGCGCTCTGTGTGATATTAGCAGGATTGCTCGTATCTAGATTGACGACGTTACCCAGACCCACTTGCGCAGCAGTTGTGCTATGCGGATTTGAAGTGTTTCCAGTATGGGCGTTAAGATTTGATTGCACCGTACTGGCCGCTCCGGCTGCGTCGAATGCGGTGCTGGCTTGCGTTGCTGCCGTTCCAAGGCCTAGATTTGTTCTCGCAGTGGCTGCATTTGCAAGATCCGATAAGTTATTAGCGACATTGGCAGGAGTATAGCCAAGCGCATCCTGTTTTCCGTTCCATGTCGATTTCTCGGTGTCGGTTACATAGCGATAGCTTGCTGTCTGGACAGTGTTTGCTGGATTCGTAGCGTCCACATTCGGCACATTACCCAATCCTACGTCGCCCTTTACGATGCCTGTTGGGCTAGTGATATTTGGAGATGCGGACCTTACGAATGTTCCCGATCCGGTTCCAGTGTATTCAGTATTAGTTAGGTGATAATATTGCGCTGTCGTTCCACCTTGAAGTCCAGCCAGATCATCATGCTGCAGCAATAGGGGAGTGTCGATGTAGGTGTAATGGGCCGTGCCCGAGTGGACCAGATGAACGGTGATGCTGGACCCACTGGAAGTCGTGACATAGAACTTAAATACGAGCTTATCGGTAGCATTGCACGAGAAGGCTGGCTGTACTGTCGCTATCGCTTGAAGTGTCACTACTGTATGGGTGATGGTTGGCAAGTCAAACTGAAATAGCTGAGTCTCCGTTCCACCGGAAGTTCTCTTATAAACCTGAACGGCCATGTAGGTTGTACTACTTAAGGAACTGGCATAATTATAGACGTTGAAGTTCCATATCCCACCCTCAATAGATGTATGGCCTATCTCAACATCAGAAATATAGGACTCAAAAAGTAGTGGGCTAGTCCCAGAAGTAACTGCTATGGACTCGTCCACCTCTGCGGCAGAGTCGGGAGTTTTCTGCATGACATCGTATCCAGAGATTCCCGATGCGGTGGCTGTAAGGAAGTAATTCACACCACTTCCGGCCCCAGTCGTGGATGTTATCTGTCCATTTACCCATTGTGATCCGTTATATTTAAGAACATCGGCAAGGACCGGGGAGGTAAGCACCACGTCCGAGTTGTCACCTAAAGACATATCGGCGCCAGCAGTGACCAATCCTTTCGAGTCATAAGTGATCTTTGAATGCGTTGCTCCAGCAATGGCGGTATTCGAAGTCACCTTTGCATTGAGTGCTGTTTGTGTCGCGGTGCTAATGGGCTTATTTAGATCTGACGTATTGTCCACATTGCCAAGCCCAACCTGTGCCGCCGTAGTGCTGTGTGGGTTGGATGTATTTCCCGTATGCGAATTGAGATTAGTTTGCACCGTGGCCGCAGATCCCGCAGCATCAAATGCTGTGGATGCCTGTGTGGCAGCAGTCCCCAGACCAAGATTCGTCCTAGCTGTTGCCGCAGATGTTAGATCTGAAAGATTGCTAGCCACGTTTGCAGGGGTGAATCCAAGGGCTGCCTGCTTCGCATTCCAGGTGGCCTTCTCCGCATCTGTTGCAAATCGGTGAGTTGAATCCTGCGTGATGTTTGCGGCCACTGTAGCATCTACGTTTGGCACGTTGCTAAGGCCAACCTGCGCTTTAGTTGTCGCGTGAGGATTTGCAGTATCTGCTATGTGTGTGTTTAGATTACCCTGTACGGTTGCGGCTGATCCCGCAGCATCAGCACCCACTTGAGAATAGGTATAATCACCACTCTGCGCAGTAATTGCTCCGGTTCTTCCAAAGACCGAAGATACTGCTGATCCACCAGTTGAAAATAATTTCCAATCAGCCGAGGTCAACCCAGCTGCGTAGTATAATTCACCAGTTGTTGTATTTAGATATTCTTGAGTTTCAAAATCTGGCGTAACTGAACCAACCGGTGATGACGTCCCAAGCTTATCAAAATATGCCATTATCTTCTCCTCAAAACATCACCGCGGTGATTAACTAGAACATCGCTATTATGATTTACTAGAATTACACTCTCATCAAAGCTTGAACCGCCTGCGATGTCATTTAATTTTTTATATGTAGTTTGTACTGCGTCTTTATATTGAATTTCTCCGCTTGCAGATAAATCAAATAATTTACTATCTGAATTTTCAAACGCGATACCTTTTGCGGCTAAATAATCCTGAGTTGGATCTGATTCTGTAGGCAAAAAATCAGTCTGAGTTCCACCATTTGATGGATTCTCAATTTTTAATGGCTTAACTTTATCGGCCATAATCCCTCATGTAGAAAGGCGGAGCTATCATGCTCCGCCCATTAAAACTAAGCTCTGCGGCCTAATTGTAACATCTGAATTTGCAAATCAGTAGCTGATTTTGCATATCCAGCTTGGACAATTGTGTGACCAGTTCCAGATGGAACAGTAGCTGAAATTGCCCCAGCAGTGGCCGCTGACAAATACTGTCTCGCACCAGGAGTCATACCAGAGAATCCGCCAATGATACCATCTGTCTTCACGCCAACGCTTGCAGCAGAAGACACAGAAGACGTTGCAAAACCAACTGCATATGACTTCGCCAAAACAGAAGCATCCGCTTTAGAAACAGTGTTTGCAGCTGAGATGTAAACAAAATCACGAGCCGACAAGTTTTCACCAGCTGTATATGTGTTGGAAATATCAGCAGCAGAACCAGAAGACGATACGTCAACCCAAGATGATCCACCCCAAACCATGAATTTATTATTTGTAGAATCCCAAACGGCGAAACCCTCTCCAGAGGCTGTGGGAGTAGCCGATGGAACACCAGCAATAGATGGTAATCGAAAAGCATCCAATTCTCCAGCTGAGTTTGAAACAACAGGGAAAAGAATATCAGCAGCAGTTGTCATCACATTGCTACGCTCTTTTGCCATCACATCATCAATAATCAAGTTACCAGCTGTTTGATTAAAATAATCAACAGTTGGGTCATTGAAAGAAAGATTTTTAATTCCAGTGATATCCTGAGTAGCCATCGCCAACCCAGTAGCACTCAAACTAGGACCAGAACCAGTTACGCTAAACGATGCAAGCGTAATATCATCTACCGCTGAATCGAATTCTAATGGTACGCCATCCGATGCAATTTTTAACAATTTTACCTGAGCCATGCCTTACTCCTCTTTTGCAGGTATTTCCTGCGGTTTATTTGTTTCGTCAGGCAATTCTCTTATCTCAAACGTCACGTCATCGATAATTTTACCACTCAAAGATTGTCCGAGAGATTTTTCAAGATCGCCCTTAAATCTGTCATACTCCGCCTTGGCATTCGTCAACCCGTCCCGTGCGGCATCCATGCGAGTTTTTAAAAAGAGTTGTTGTCTGACCCCCATCAATTCGGAATCTTTCAGTAAAAGTTTATACTCTAGCTCAGTTTTTACTAGTCTAAATTTTGCCAAATCCATTTCAGAAATTGTAGTTCTCCACTCCCAATATTCAGCAGGACTTAAGGCCGTCCTTGGCATTAATTCACTCATGAAAATCTCCTCATTGGCTGCATAAGTTTAACAAAAAATTCAGAATCAGAAACGGCAATTCCTATTTGCTGAACAGTCCCAGTTAGAGGCACTGTCTGAGTAGGAGCTCCCAAATCAGAAACAAAAATAGGTTGGCCGATAATAAAACCAGAATATCCACCGATAACCCCACTAAAAATCACTTTTATAGATAAATCATCGGACTTTGATAACCCGATACCAAAAATACCGTTTGGAATGGTCGATGATAAATTATCAGTTATCCCAATTACTGTATTCACATCAATAACTCGCAATAACTGAAGTGGCTGAGTACCAACATCAGTTATAAACGTAGCCGTAACACCGGATGAATAGGATCTAAGTGCCAATTCATCAATCGCATCCTGCGCATTTGTCGCAGCTAATCCACTTACTGCATTGTCGTATTTAGCAGTACGAGATAACTCCTCTTGTCCAGTACGAAGATAGGCAAGACCATCCTCGGCAGATAAGTCTGTAGAAATAAACATAACAACAAAAGACCCATCAAGAACCAAAGGCTCAACCTCTGTACTCGCTGACCACAAAAGGTAATCATTAGGAGCAAGCTCATAGGTTGAATTCGCAGTAATTGTCTGGCCGACATCATTCAGTACAATATCGTATGGTGTCGTATTCCTGATGCTTTTTTTCATCAACATCACTTCGGATTATACCGAAATGCCCTTAACAATTAAAGATACCTTCAAATTCCTAGTGTTTCCATTTTCTATTCTGCATGCGATCTGGACGTTTGGAGAAGTATAAACAATCGGTAAAAGTAAATCTAACCTCTTTGGTCCACCAGTTGTAATATCGAATGAGCCAAGCTTTAATAAATTAACGCCAGATCCCTCATGCTGATAAACTCCAATGGTGTAATTTGATTCAATCTCAGTACCAACCGCGGCCTGCGCCACTTCAGCATCACCAAACAAAACAGGAATACCGACAACATTGCTAGGTATCCCCTCAGATGTTAACCAAAATAAACTCGATTTATCACCAGCGGCTCCATAGACAAATCCAGGCGCAGATGGCCCAACAATTTCTCCTGCGCCAACAAATGGAAATGGCGCGACAAGGGCCTTAGTTCCAAGCTGGTCACTAACTTTACCTGCTAAAAACCTAATTCTAACCGGACCATTTGTTGCGATAACTAAATATTGCGAATCAAAATGCTGATATTTAAAATAATAATTAAGATCTCCGCTTGCTGATAATTGAATAATATCTAGCGGAGTAAACGAGAGCCCATGCAAAACTTTAAAATAAGTTTGCTTGCTCGGTATCGTAATGTCGAAAAATTTGAAGTCACCATTGAAGAGTATTTGTTCATTTATGAACTTTCTCAGGCGGAAAAAGTTTTCCTGAGAATAAGTGTCCTTCACATCTTTTAAAATTAAATCAATCATTTAACCCCAAACTCAAGAGGACAAAACGCCAGAGGGCCATTGGCCCCCTGGTGAAAATCACTATTAGTAATTTGGAATGCTGTGAATGATAAGGTTCTTCCATGGAGCCTTACAAACAATGTCTCCAGCCAAAACGTGATCCAGGATATAAGAAAATCCCGAAGTCGCACGAATTTGGAAATACTCCAAACCATCTGGTGCAACACGTCTTTGCAGAAATCCGTTGGTGTAAAGGGTAATGGAATCCCAATCAAGAAGCATGATGGAATCATCTGACTTCTCTTGAACTGCAACTAGTTTCAAGATATCGCCAGAAACTGATCCGATCATCACTTCCTGCCACCCATAAACAGAAGTCTTGCGACTCTCTGGGATTACGTTGAATGCTTGCTTAGTTGATTCCAACGAAGCTAGCACCGAACCCATGTGCTTATATGACAAAAGCACCTCAGGTAACTTACCACTTTTCGCCAACTGTTGACGACGAGTGTACGCCGCAAAAATTGTTGGCAATACAGCAGATGCTCCAGTAATACCAGAACCGTCATACTGAACCGCTTGCAAATAAGGATATGCTGTTTTTGTTTGACCAAACAATGTGCTAGATCCGCCATTAGCAGCGGACAACAATTGCTGAGCCAAAGAGGTGAAACCCTCAGTCGCTGCACCTGGGTGATAAACCTTAGCAGCTTGAGCAACGGTGAAAGCAGCAGCAGAAGCAGCAGCACCACCACGAGAAGCTGACAATGTTACAGCACCCTTTTTCAATGTTCCACCATTTACGTCAATAGCGATAACATAGAAAGCTGTATCAGCACTATTTCCATCGATAAGATGAACCTCTTGATCGATAGTAAATCGGTCAACACGGTCAACCTCGATTACGCCACCAGCTGTACCGTCAACGGTAAGTGTTGCGAAATGAGGGCCGTCAAGCATGTTGATCGCAGCAGTCATTTTAAAGTTTGCTACGAAATCATCAACTTGACCTGGCAAAATCTTCAAGAATGACTTCTCGTTGATTTTTCCATCATGCTCCATTAAGTCACGGTGTTCGAATCGAAGAGAACCCCACAACTCTCTGTAAGTAGTAAGCTGTCCACGGACATACTTATACTTAGAGATGTTTGTATCAGCGGCCAATGAACCGAAGCTCATTGAACTTGCGTGTTGCCCTTCGAATGGAACAGGAATAGTTCCTGATTTCCAACCATCATCACGGTCAACTTTTTGGAAAACGTAATCACGCTTGATTAGTTCCTCTTTCATCAAATCAATAGTTAGATACTCATTGAGCATCGAACTAAAATCTCTACTTGTACTCACAATATACTCCTTTTAAAAATAGACGATTAGTCCCTTGCTTCTTTGGCAAGTTTTCTCAAATCATCCAATGATCTTGGCACCTTTTTAATTGGGGAAGATGCCTTGCCCACAACATTCGGGATAACTGGTTTTTGACCTTGCGCCCGAGGTGTCGCTTGCGGCGATTGCGTCATGGTTTCACCCATGTTCAAAAACTTTCCGAATCTTTGCATCACATTGGCGATAGCCTGTTCAGGGCTCAGGTCAACGCGCGATTCGTAAAATGTTTTCTTCGCTTCCTCGATCACAAAGTTTTTAAAACTTCCAGGCTCACCCTGTCGATCCCACGCTTCAGCAAATTTTGCGACATCTGGCCGATTTAAAGCCATATCAAGCTGCATAACCCTTGCCTGGGTCGCTTGTGTCTCATATTGCTGCTGAATCATGTTTACTCTTTGCTCTAATTCTGTTTTTTGAGCCTTCGCTTGCTCAAACTGTTCATATTGTGCGCGCTGATCCGCTGGCATCTCCATAATTTGGATCTGCTGCTGCGCCCACTTGAAAACTTGCTCTTTCGTAATACCAGCAAGCCTAAAAGCAGAGCTCAAATCACCCGATTTCACGCTATTATCAAAGTTTTTTACAACATTTGATACCGCTTCATAATCATTTTGAATCGAGTTATATTGCTGCTCAATTTGCTCTTTTTTGCTCTTCACAAAGTCAAAAGCATCAACTTTTGTGAATAATTCCTTAACCCGCTTCTCGCTATCTGGATCTTTCACCAGCGGATGAAAAAATGGATCAAGTTCCTTCTCCTGAAGTGCCGCTTTATACTTATAATTTGGCACATAAGTCGTTTTACCGTCCGCCCCAACTACAGGAATGCTCGATTGAGCAGCTGAAGCGGTATCAGTGGTAGGATTTGTGGAGGCCGCATCAGTAACCGGAGCGGTGGCGGTATCTAAATTTTCGGTGGCGGTATCAAGGCCAGCGCCAGCTGTAGATTCAGCTGAATTCGATGATATTTCGGTCATCATTGCATCATTCCCCTATTCGTGGGCATCCCAACTGCCGCCTGTCCTTGCGGTGCCTGCGGCATTTGCGGTGCCGGTTGTTGTTGTGGCTTTGATTGCATATATTTATCTGCAATATCGGCCTGTGTACCTGTATCTAAATTTTGTTGCTGTGCTACAAAACCTTGCTGATCCTCAAGTCTCTGCACAAGCCACTGAATCGCATTCGCAGGCAACGTCGCCTGAACTGAACGGTCTTTATTCGTAGGATCTTTAATCCACCAACCAACCTTAATCATCGGTCCACCAGTATCAATAAAGTCAGCTTCCATTGCCTTAAGCTTTTGAGCCTTATCCGCTTCCAATTGCTCATAGGTCGCAATCATATTTTTGTAATTATCCTGAATCTGCTGATGCAAAAATTGGAAATCAGATTTTGACATGCGAGCAGATAATTTCTGGATAATATATGGACCCTTATCGCTATTAAGTGGCTGCGGAGCCTCACCGCGATCAAGCGCCAACAGAATATTCTCAGCCCGATCATAATCCATCGTAAACGTATCAAATGATTTCTCCTCATTCGCAAAAGGCATCATGCGAATAAGCTTTCCAATATCTTCCTTCTCAAGAGAGTTAGAAGAATACTGCAAAATATGATTGATCATCAACGTCTTCCCCATAACCGTCGTTAGATCATCAGACATTGGTTCAGCTTTGATCTTATAATTTAACTTATCTGTATTTCTAAACTCAGCTATGTTTACAATCTCATTTTTACCAATTTGAGGTATCAACATATCATCAGTAAAATAATGTCTAGCCAAATCCAAATAAATATTAGTCACACGCGCCAAGAATCCTTCAAACTTCTCAGAATCCATCACAAATTTTTTCTTTTGCTTCATGGACTTAAATAGCTCACCCCATGGGTCAGAACCGGACTGCTTCTCAGCCATCTCTTCCGGTATCATCGCTATTTGATACATTTCATCAATCTGCGCATTGATATAACCAGTCCACTGATCGCCAGTCTGCCCCTCAAGAATTACCGGCTCACGACCAGAAGTGTGATAAGCGCGAACACCTGGCAATACCTCACCAGGCGTAAGCTTAGCACCCGTTTGCATAATTAGCTTTGGCTGACCGAGAATTAATCCAACCTCTCCCTGAGAAGATGCCGCGCGATTAATTTCTACCTGATACGGACGCAGCTGCTTAATTGGAGATCGATGCCTTGCAGTTGTCGGCGTCTCATCGTGACCCTCCCAAGCAAGTGGCCATACACCAAATGGAAGCTCACCTTCAAAAAATATACCGCCACCACTCGCCAAATAAATATAATAATATCCCATCGGATATTGCGGAGATGGCTTAAAATAAGTCTCAAGCAAAGTCGCTACACCTTTTTCTCGGTTGTAGTTTTGCTTGTTCGCATCAAAAACAATATACGTCTCATCCTTGCCTTCAGCGATGAACTTCTGCCGCTCATCATCCTTATCGAACATCCTTTTTAGGTCTTCGACCTTCACCATTTTACGAATGGTCATATATGGACTCTCGTCCATACTCTTCACATTCGGATCTCGAAGTAAATTAAAAGCAAATACCCGCTCGATCTCAAGCGATCCTTCAAAAATAGGATTTTCCTCATCAGCCGCTGGCTGACCATTCTCATCCATCAACGGCTGACCAAGCTCATCCGCTTTTTGACCATAACCCTTAAAAGCTCCGCCATTTGGATTCCACCAAACCTTTGCGCAAGTCTCACCGATATCAAAATAGTCGCTGCAAAACTGCTGCGTCTTCTTTGTCATCTGTTGCTGAACTTTCGCATACTCCCAAACCGATTGATTGAGCTCAGCTGCCTTTTGACTTTGGTTATCCTGCTCAATCGCTGGCAAAATCCGAACACCAGGGGAGTGAGTTAAAATTAAATTTTTACGAATCTTAGAAACCCGATACATATGGTTTCTCGTCAACCGAAGCTTAGTCTCATTAGAAAGAGTCCTGCTCTCCCTGATCCTATTCCAGAAAATTGAATGCTTCCGGTTAAAATGATTTCCGCTTACCAAAAGAAGATTTGAGCGCATTTCCGAATACACTTCGGCATCGCACTGCTCACCTTCTTTGTACATCGAAATTAATTCAGAAATTTTGTGTTTCTTCAATGTTATCTCCGCTGCTTAGTTCACCAGATAGCTCCTGCTCAACAATCGCACGCTCAAAACCAGATGGATCCTCAACGTGCATCGTGCTTAAGTCTTCATTCACCTCATTAAATCGCATTTGCAATTGGTGATGATCCTCAGCTTCAGCTATTTTGTTCTTCGACATCTTTAACGCCGGTCGTTCAGCGCGGAAATTTTCGGATAACTCAAACTCAAGTGTACCCATTTTCATACGAATGACACCAAGTTTTTTCACTGCTTTGATCAGTTTTATAGCATTTTTCAATTCAATATCACCCACTGATCAACTCCCATTCATCGAATTCCAATAATCTATCTCTTCATTTTCATTGGAACTTGGACCTTTGTTCAGTACAAAGTCTCTCCTGGACTTTAACATTTCGTCACGCGCAATCTGCTCATCTGACCTTGGATCAGGAGGTGCGTCCATAAACTTCTCACGCTTGATCATCAAATTTGCCCCCGCAAAATCCCAAGGTAAATCCATAACCGCATATCTCAGCGCATCACTTAAATCGTTAAGAAGCGCACGCGAGTCATCAATAGCTGGAACCGTCAACATCTCTGCAATTAGCTTTTCAAGCTCCGGATCACCACGGAAAATCTTAAGCATCCCAAGCTTCCACAAAGAATTCAAAAGACCATATCCCTCGCCGCGCTTCTTATTTGCCATCGTGAACGTCTCGCCCTCAGACTGCGCCACCAAATAAAAATCCTTATCCTTATAGTCATACACCTGAAGAGTCGGCAGCATCGTCCCGCGCATCTCTTTAAATTTACGCAAAATATCAGGATTGGCCGTAGGAATACCATCCCCTCGCCATGCCTTAAACACCCACGCCTCACGGTAATCAGGCCTAACCGCCATGAACACAATTGCAGCAGGATGACCGGACTTACCACCAGACCCAGGGTCGACCGCGGCGTATATCGGCCATACCTTCGGCACCACTTGCGGAGTCATCGTGTTTCGATCCATATCAAAGCTCTCGAAACGCAAGTTATCGCTCTTTATGAATTTACCGAATACCCGACGCTGAACCTCTGCCTCCGTCGGCGACTCCGCAATGATCTCCTCGATCCGTTTGTCATTCCAACGCGATTTTGTGCCATCAATATATTTCTGCGAATCATACAGCGACACCTGCCGCTTCCACGCAGTTGGAAATATCTCCTCCTCAGGATTTCTCGGCTGAAATACCCGCCTCCAATACTCTTGACCAAGAGTTGGCGTCATAACCGCATGGATATAACCGTTGGTCGCACGCAAACGCGCCTGAAGCTCAGGCATAAATACAATCGGCGGCTCCTCATCCAAGAAAAGCGCATGTACCGATCCTGACTGCAAATCCTTAGGCTTTTGCGAATACGTTTTACAATAGATCGATACCCCACTGTTAAAATCAATTCGCTTGATCAAACCCTTATCGTAAACCGCTTTCCAACCATATTGCGGATGCCCCTCATATGGCCCCCTGGGCATCAGATCAGGCTTAATCTTCGATTCAAACTCAGCCGTCCAAACCTCAGCCGTCGGGAAAAAATACCAAAACTGATTCGGCTTCTGACCAGGCAAAAGTCCAGGCCATAGTTTTTTCCACTTGCTAACGTCCGTTGCCCAGTCTATCATCTTCCTCTGCTGCGTCGTTGATTTCGATATCTGATTCGCAGCACACAAAAAATTCTGCTTATTCGTACTGTCAAAGAATTCCTTAGCCCATTTATACCAAGGGAAACCGCTCAAATGCGGAAGTCCATTTACCAAAGTCTGATAATGCTCATACTCAGCCAATAACTCGACCGGAGACTTCGCCGGACCGATTGGTAACGGTGGCGACTCCGGTTTCGGCTTTTTAGTATCTGTTCTTTTCTTCATCGTTCTGTGAGTAACTGTCATGACTCAGACACATCTCTGGGTGCCGTCAACTGCGCGCGTAGCGCCTCAAGCTTCTTAATCGCCTCCTCAGGCGTCTCATTCGTCGCCAGTGGCTTATTCATGTTCAGATGCGCGTGCGCATGCTGCGCCTGAATCTTTTGGATTACAGGCCCATGCACCCGATTCAATAACAAATCAATCGCCTTCATAAATGACCCGGCCGTATCCTTGGTCGGCTCTTTTGCTATAAATTTGAGCAAATTATGGATACCGATTGTAAGACCGTTTTCCATCAACTCCATGTGAGTTTCCGGGTAACACAATAACCAAGCCACTCTATATGGCGTAGGAACAAATTTATGCTCCCAATTTTGCTTGGTACAAATGCCATCGTAAATGCTTTTTGCTGTGATCTCCGTTTCACCCGATTTGTAAGCTAACTCGACTTGCTTCCAGAAGCTTTTTCGCAACAGATAATCCACCGTCGTCGGCGTCCTGATATCTTCTAACTCCTGTCCGCTTAACTTCAATAGATCCTCAGGAATAGATTCCGCTGCCTCTTTGAGGTTTCCAGATAACAGGCTAATGGCGAACTCTCGGGGTGGCCTGATAGGAGGCATCAGCATTTGCGTCATGTGCTTAGTTTAACTATGTAAAAATTACATAGGCAATCGGTTGGCGTGGTTTTTGATGGGAATATGTGTCAAAAGCAGGTCTTGTTTTGTTTTTTAAATTTTTTGGATGGCGAGGGTG
>Ga0213917_1000032_pt1 | contig 43008 bp, 57 predicted proteins | sample McNCre117MG_FD_161051 | JGI IMG/M metagenome (GOLD analysis project Ga0213917, IMG submission 161051) | Freshwater microbial communities from McNutts Creek, Athens, Georgia, United States - 1-17 MG | ecosystem: Environmental > Aquatic > Freshwater > Creek | place: USA: Georgia | collected... | reverse complement strand
CTATGGCTATGGCTCTGGCGATGGCGATGGCTAAAATATAATTTAAAGGCCGCGTGATCCGCGTAAACGAGGACTGTCTGCAATGGATAGGGCAGACTGATGCGAGAAGACCTCGAAGGCCGATTTTAAAAGGTAATTGATGAAAAAACTCTATGGCAACCCAAATTTCAAAAAAATGGTAGACAACCTTTGCGAAATGGTGTTGTTAGATGCTGATATATCTAGAGATTTACTTAGACATATCCCAAAAGATTTAACTAACAAAGAGGTAAAAATGACAAACTACCCGGACGGATCAGCTAACGATCCAAAAGCTCCATGGAATGAAAAAGAACCCAGATACACGAAGTGGGAACAAGCAGATAAAGACATCTACGAGTGTAAGAACTGCTGCTACCCAAAACTCACTAACGAAGAATACGTCTGTGAATATTGCTTTGAACCTCAAGTGATTGAGGAGGACTAAGTGATAGCGATAGATAGCGAAACTACGGGACTACACCACCACAAGGGACACGTGCCTTTTTTGGTAGGCTATGGAAACAGCGTGTTTTCAGAGGTAACTACAGAGTTTAAATCAATCCCAAAAGTCCCTGAAGTATTCATGCACAATGCGGTCTTCGACCTAAATATGCTACGAACCCAAGGCGTAGAAATCCCCGGAACAATATACGATACGGGCGTACTCGCAAGACTTGCGTATAACGAGCACATGGACTACTCGCTCGACGCTTGTGCTGAGAGGGCCGGGTCTTTTAAGTCTGCTTATGTTGACGAGTACATCTCAAAACATAGGCTTTATACTGATATTGAAATAGCAGGGAAAAAGAAGCCAATCCGTGAGAAGCATTTTGACCTAGTTCCTAAAGACATCATAACAGAATACCTAAAGCAAGATGTATGCGCCACTTACCAAGTTGGCGTAAAAGCTATAAAAGAGCTTGAAATGCTTGATAAAACCAGACTCCCGGGCCAAGCATCTGTGTTTAATGAAGTAACTATGGAGTCGAGCTTGGTTCGCGTACTGGCAGATATGAATTGGGTTGGGGTACAAATTGATCTAGACTACGTTAGAGAGGCTGCGGAGCACTCTAAGCAAACCCTTATGGAGCTTGAGTCTAAGTTTAAGCTAGCTACTGGAAAACCATTTATCGACTCTGCGGTTGCTATAAAGGCAATACTCGCTCCGCTCGGATTTACAGGTGGAACTACCGACAAGGGAAATGCAAGCTATGACAACGACTACTTGGAGCAGGCCTACAAAGAGACGAACTCCAAGATCCTCGGGCTAATATTGGAGCATAGATCAGAGAGCAAGAAGCTGGGCTCCTTTTGGTCTTCCCTTTTGTACTATGCAAATAGCGAGGGAGTAATCGGTCAGAACTTTAAATCAAGCGGTACAAAAACAGGCAGATTTTCTAGTTCAAACCCAAACTTCCAAAACCTCTCAAAAGATGACGGATCTATTTACCCAGTCCGAAAGGCAATCAAAGCCCGTCAGGGCTTTGTTCTAGTCTCGATGGACTACCAGGCTCAGGAGTACCGGCTTTTAGCGGATAGGGCAAATGCACAGTTTCAGATTGATCAGGTACTAGCTGGAAAAGACCTACACATGGCCACTGCGGAACTTATGAAAGTAACAAGATCCGATGCAAAAACCATAGGTTTTGGACTTCTCTATGGGCAGGGAGTTGACCTATTAGCTAGTAATTTAAAGAGGAGCAAGGATGAAGCTACAAGACTTAAAGGACTATATTTTGACGTATTGCCAGAGATTAAAAAATACATTGTTGACGCCACCCGAGTCGCTAAACAAAGAGGAATTATCCGTAATATATATGGCCGGGTTTACCATTTTCCAGATCCTAGTAAATCCTACCGCGCTACGAACTCCCTCATCCAAGGGGCATCTAGTGGTATTACGAAACGTGCTATGGTCGCTTGTCACAATTTTCTTCGTCCCTATCGCAGTCATTTGCTTCTTACTATACATGATGAGTTGGTATTTGAAGTGGCTACTGACGAGACGCACTTAGTTCCTAAACTTAGGGAGCTTATGATAGGTGCATATAAGGAAAGAAAGCTCGGCATGGATGTTGGGATAGAGTGTGGAATGAATCTGCATGAAATGGTTGACTTCACCTATCCTCTGACTTTGAATAATATCCATGCAGAAAGAGACGTTATTTAAAATGCGAGTTATGCGGGATCTGGAGATGCTCCAAGCACACGTTTGGTATTCAAAGATCCAGCAGGTTTCGATCCGGGGAACTCCAGATATACTCTTGTGCCTAGCTGGAAAATTCATAGCAATTGAAATGAAGGCGAGCGAGACTGCAAAGATAAGTGAGCTTCAGACCTACAACCTATCAAAGATCCAAAAAGCTGGTGGAATAGCTGTTGTGGCTTATCCTGAGAATTGGGAAAATATTTACAGTTACCTAACTGATATAGCAAACAAACACTAAGGAGTGGATTATGCAACATGAAGTAATTAAAATGAGCTATGTATCCCTAAAAAATCCCGAGCTTATGGAAGCTCTAGGATCTCTTGTAGACTGCAAGAAATTGCCGTTTAAAACAGGCTATAACGCTATGAAAATCGCATCAAAGATTGAATCAGAAGTTAAGGCCATCAACTTATTCTTGCAAGGTAAGATGAAAGAAGCGGCTGACTTTGTAGGTAAAAAAGAAGACGAGTTGACTGTTGAGCAAAAGGAAACTTTGGCTTCTCTTAACAAGCAGGTTGAAGAATTCATGGCAGGAGATGTAACTATTAACTGGGCTCCGATTGCTGCAAGTTACTTAGAAGCTGCAAGCCTAAGTCCAAAAGAGATTTTCTCATTAGTTGAATTTGGTATTGTAAAAGATGATATGGACATTAACAAAATTGTAGAGGAGAGCACACATGGCGAAAAAAGTAGCAACTAAAAAAGTTACTAAGACTGTTACAAAAAAAGCTACTGCAAAAAAATGCAAGTAGTTTAAAAAGGGCTCTTACGAGCCCTTTTTTTCTAGTCCGTAGATATAGTTCCCGGTCGGCTTTTCTTTGCCTACCATATTATCGTAGGTAACATTTTCCAAAATAGATTTAATTCTTTCTTGGTCATTTAAAACTGGGGATTTTTGGTTCCCTTGATCAGAAAGTTTTTTCTGTAGGCCATCGGCCATAGCTTTCCAAACGCCCATTATTTCTCCATAGCCTTGTAGACTTTTGTGGAATAAGTTTTTGGCTTATCAACTTTCATCTTAGGCTCCTGTTCAATTTTTGCGCCGTTGTGGTCTGTTTCGTTATTTGGGTCTTCACCTTCAGCTACGTCTTCGCTTGTGTCAGCAGAAGAACCTTCTGGGTCTGACTCGACTTCATTGTCTGCTTTTACAAGCTCATCGTACTTTGCCTTTAGGTCTGCGATAGACTTGATAGCAGGGGCTTGCTTTTTAGCAAGTGCTTGTACTCCTGCCATAAGGACAGAGTCTTTCTTAATGCCTTCGGCTTTTACTAGGATCTGTAGTGCTTCTTCTGGTGTGCATGCCATATTTTCCATTTCCATTATTTTAACTCCTTGTCTAATTCTTTAAGCATAAGGTCTTCGTGTATTTTATCCCATAGAAGTTTCTTGTTTTGAAGATCCTTCTTTTTTTCTTCGGTAAGATTATTTAAAATCTGCTCAAGTTCTTTTGGGTTATCTGGAAATGTTGCGTATCCTTCTGGGACCTCTGGCATGGAAGCTGGTGGAATATCCCCATGCTTAATGTAATCTTTTTGGTTAATATCTGGTTCTTTATCTTGAGCATCAAACGGATTAATTTTTGGTGCAGGTAAGTCTTCCGAAGTTATTTTATCCTCTGCTATCTTTTTCCATAAGTTTTTCATGGCAACATATCCTCTTGTGTAGCCATCTCTCCTGCCTTAGCTCCCGCCTGTGCCTTTAGTATTTTTTTCCATAAATCATAAGCAGCTTGTCTTCCCCCTGGAGTAGTTTCAATACCTACTTTTGATAATCCAGATGCAGCAGCATCTTCTATTGCTCCTGGTACCTTACTCATAACCTCAAAAGGCTTAGACGAAATTGTTTTAACGTATCCCTTAAAAATAGGTCTACCTACCGTTTTTGCAACAGCTTCTTTGGCTCCCGCAATAGAGTACGGACTGGCTGAAAATCCCTCATCAAAACCCGTAGCCGCATTAAGAGTAGCAATTCTGTCAAAAATATTTTCTGCTGCTTGTGGGTAGTCTGATTCAAATTTTTGCTTAAAAGGGACTTGAGAAGGAAGAGACATATTTCTTATTTTAGACATTGCTGCCAATGAGTTTGGATCAAACTTTGTATATGGGTCTACTTTTTCCGTAACTTGTTCGAGAGTATCGTATAGGTTTCTTCTTATTGGGTTTTGATCTAAAAAAGCACGTAGTTTATCTGCCATGTTTTTTGCAGTAGATCTAACTGCCTTTTCATCAAGAGGTGCTTTTGTAACTGAAGATACCAAAGCATTACCTTGATCATACTTTACCGGAGCATCTAGCGATTTTCTAATATATTCCAACTCATCCCATTGTAGTTTTAAGTCATTCATTGCCTTAGACTCTGGGCTGCTAACTAGCCCACTACTCATTGGTATATTGTATTTTTTATTTAATACGTCGTTATGTAATGACTTCCATGCGTCTACTAACGCCTGAGTTTCAGGCTTTACTCTTCCCCCAGTTTCCGCTATATCTTTAGCTACTTTTTCAGCTACTCCTGACCCCTCTGTAATTAAATCGCTTAAATCAGATGCTTTCATCATAGCTGGGTTAGTTTTATCAAAAGCTCTGGCATTAGATATGGCAGTATTAAGCTCTTCCTGGGCAGGCGCTTTTATCCCCTCTACAATAGCTTGTCTTTCTGCGTGTTGTGCAGAAGGATTTCCAAGTAACTTCAAAAATTTTTCTTTATTAGTTAATATATGCTCAGTAGCGCCGCTACCCATATCCAAAGCAAAATCAGATGCTAGTTTAGCTAAATACTTTCCTAACCTTGCTCCTTGTCCAATAGTTGCTCCAACTACAGGTACAGACGCTCCAGATAATCCGGCAGCTTCTATTGCCCCTGGGTCATATTCCTTATTTACCCCTAATAACTTACCCGCAGTTTGCCTAATTGCTTCCATTCCAGCAGAAGTAGCTCCAGCAGCTCCCGCTGCGCCTGCGAGGCCCCCAAATGCTGCTCCCGGAACCATAGCAGTAGCCTGCGCTGCACCTGAAATAGTGTCAAAAAGAGAATCTGATACGTCTTGAAACTCAGGTGACAGAGGATCAAGGCTTGCCCATTTTTCTGAGCTTCCTCTTGTTTTATAGACAACTTCCTTTCCAAGTGCGGTATCAACCAATGCCCAGTCTTTCTCTGGCATAGCTTCTTTTAGGTAGTTTATTGCTTGCTTAGGGTTTGCAGCAAAATTCTTTGCCATAAATCTTCTAAACGCTAAAGGAGCATCAAAAGCCTGTGAGTTATCTGTAACTTCATTTGGTAATACTTCTTTTGGTTGAGTTACTTTGTTTTGTAAAGAAGCCCTTGCCTGATCGCTCATAGTAATTCCGGGATCTTCTAGCAATAGGTTTATATGCTCTGGTGTCATTCGAGAATCTGACATTAGTTCATTTATTTTTTGATCATTAAAATCCATTATCTAATCCCCTCTAGTCCTACTCCATACTTTCCATAAGTACTCATAAAATTTCTTTTCATTAAAGGATATGCTCTATATAGTCCCTTTAAGAAAAGTTTTGCAGCAGGCTGATTAGAAGGATCTGCAATAAATGTCGCTGCCGCTTGTTTTTCTCCAGGTGTAAAAGTAGCTCCAAATAATTCATGTCGAGTTAGAGCTGCAGCCGCCTGTAATAGGGATTGCATTTTAGACCCTTGAGTATCTATACCAAAAAAGTTTGCTGCTGCTGTTTTACCTGCATCAAATCTTCCGTATCCCGGTAGATCCTTAATCTCTCCATTAGTTGCCCCAATTAAATTATCAATCTGGTCAAGAGTGCTGCTCGCGTTCATTAAATCCTGTTTAGCTTTAAATACGTGTTGAGGAGCATCCCTCAATCCTCCCGATCCAAGAGTTTTATTACCGCTTTCCCTATCAGTTAGAACTTGCAGTACTTTCTGAGGAGGGGTAATTAGCTTTCCAAGCATAGCAATTTGGTCTTCAGTAAAGGCTTCGTTTCCTTTCATAATTCCAAGACCATGCTTCTGTAGTTGGGCTGCTAAATCTCCTACTTGATCGGTAGGTGGTTTGTATCCCCCTAAATCTTTTTCTCCCGCTATAGCTTTTATTCCTCTCATAGTTCCAGTTAAATCGTTTACTGGTTGTCTATGCTTAATAAGCTGATCACGTAAATTTTTTAAATTCATAATATCTTCAGTAAGATATTTAAACCCGCTTAATTGAGGAATTAGTTTTGGGTTACCATTCTCATCAGTTACTACATCACCCTTGCCATGTAGTAATGTTTTACCATCTTTAGCATATACATTTTCGTCATATTTCTCTTTTGCTGGATTACCTGCTGTCTGAGAAACTACGTCTACCATCTGTCTGATTGAAGGTACTGGTAAAATAAGACCCGATGATTCTTTAGATGTAGTTTGGTCTTTGTTCACATTAAAAGGAGATGGAGGAGGTTGCATAGGGTAGATAGGAGCAATAGGTGCTGCTTTCCTAGTCTCCATATTTTTTTTACTTTTTAAGTATGAATCTAATTCTTCAAAAGCACCCATTAAAACCCTCCTTTTATAGCCTGGTTAAGATGATTTAATGCTGCTGGAATTGAAGTCTTTATCGTTGATTTTTTTGAAGATACTATCTGTTTAGTTTTCTTTCCTGGTGTAGTGTTTTCAACTGGTGGAGCTGCAGCAGCTTGCTGTCCTGTTTGCGGTTGCCCCATTTGAGCAGTTAATTTCTTAAGGTAGTCCTGATAAACCCTTGCAGTTTCTTTTCCTGAATCTGCGTAATCTTTTTGCATAGCTGCTTCAGCTTCCGCTTGCTTATTAGCTTGCTGCTGCTCAAGCTCACCCATTAGAACTTGCCAAGGGCCTGTTCTCTCAGTTGGCTTTGGCTCGTACATTCTATTAGCAATTCCAGCACTAGCCAATGTAGATCTATTAAGCATATCTCTATGCTCAGCCATATTTTTCTTATAGTCGCTATCAGTAGCTAAATATCCTTTTGCTGCTGAAATTGCAGGAGATACTAAAGAAGACCAATCAAACCCCGAGCCACTATTAGCGGCTGTAGATGCTGCTCCAGCAGAAGGATTATATACCTGCGTATATCCACTCATATCAGGAGTAATTCCATTAGTGCTTGATACTGCTTTATTTGGATCTGCAGCCCACATATCTAATGCTGCACCTGTTTGCTCAACTGGATTAGAAAATTGTTGCACATCATTTACTGGGGCATAAGATCCGTTAGATGCGGGCAATTGCATCTTTCCTTGATCCTGTTTTCCTGAAAAAGATTGTCTTAGTTTTTCCCACAAATCCATATCTACACCTCTTTATCTATTTAATAAACGTGGCAAGTATGCTCCTGCCTGATACCCAGCCTGTATAGCCGCAGGATTTCCTCCTGACATTACTCCAGCTCCTATAGCACCTACTGGGGCCATAATAGCAGACAAGCCCCCCGCATTTCTCTCTGCTTCAGCAGCTCTACGAGCTTCTTCAGCTTGTCTAGCTAATACCTGAGCTTGAACTTTATTTTGGTAGTCAGCAGTATCATATCCGAATTTTTCCATTGCCTGCTGATTAGCTTGAGTAGTTCCAGACATCAATTGCCCAAGATCACTCTGACCTGCTTGAGTAGCAAGGTTAAGTCCCTGCTGACTAGCCTGGTTCTGGGTATCCATCATCTTATCTCCAGTGTTTAGGCCCGACTTAAGAGCCATTCTCTCACTCGCTCCACTGGTCAACCCACCCCGAGACGCTAATGCGCCCATCCCCTGCTGTAGAGCCTGGTTCCCCGAAGCCTGAGCTTGGTTTAAAGAGGTAGCTGTACCTGCCTGTAACTGCTTCTGAGCCATCGGCAGCCACGTTCCCGCAGAAGAGTATTCCTTCTTTAGAGCACCGTTCTGGTCGAGTGTTGAGCGCAACGTAGGGTATAGCGGTTTTCCCGAAGTATCTACTCCAGGCAAAGATCCAGGGCCAGGAGGAGTAATACTTGTGCTACTCCCGTATGCTCTATCAAAAGGTCTTGGAGCTATCAAGCTAAGCCCACCAGTTTGGATTGCTCTTCCGGCAATATTTGATTGATCTCTATTTAATAAAGGTATTCCAGCTACACTTATTCCGTTAGATCCTGTTTGAATATTTGTTGGATTTAAAACACCATTAGCAAATTTCCCTGTTTGAGAATTTCTAAAGTTTTCTGCATTTTTAGTGCCTACTAACTGTTTAAAAGGATCGTAACCCATTATGTGTGCTCCCCGTAAAAGCTAAAGTCCATATCTACCAAATTATCTGTGTCTTCCACCATCGATGCAAGAGTCTCTTTCATGCTCTGTAGTTTCATCTGAAACTCCGTAGTAGCAATATCCGCTTGAGGGTTAAGTTCTTTTTGGAAAATCTTCATTTTGGCGTAAGCCACGATAATTGAGTAAAACTCTGGGATGTCACACACGTTCGTGGTGCGGGTTGCTTGATCCCCAGGGCAGCTCGCTGCATTTCTTACGTACCACATAGTTAGTAAAGAGCCCGTCTCATAAGGAGTAGGGTAAAACTTCATCTTTCTACCGTCCCCAGTAGCAGATACGTTGTTCATTAATAAGTACGAATACCACTCTGTATTGGATACGTTTATGTTGCTATTTATAGCTCGCTCAAAGACGTTTCTTCCACGTAGTCTTTTAACCTGGTAAGTTCTATTGTTTCCGTCTTTGTAAACAATTCCCCTGATCTTGCTTGCGTAGATGTCACTAGGTAAAGCGTACTCAGAAGTCCCCGCAACGAGCGACACGGGCGTCGACACCAAGAAGTAATCATCTTCGACATTTAGCTTGTGGATCTCTGCTTCGATTAGGTCAATTGCTTCATTGATGAATAAAACAGTTTCCGCTTCTGATACCAGCTCTTCAGCTTCAATATCTCCTGCAGTTTGTATTTCTTCAAAAATACTCTGGAAAGTTTTTAGTTCCACTAAAAGTACCCCACAAATATATTAGCCTTAGTAGCGGCTGTGGTAGAAAAAGTTATGCTGGTCTTCGTAAAGCTCGCATAGCTAAAACTTATTGTACCACCCTCGCTACGAGATACAACTACGTCAGTAGGCGTAGCCTTTAATCCGTGGCTCAGGGTTTGGCCCGAGACCGCTGCTGTGGTCTCTACCGTTAGCCTTTGCCAGTTACCTATAGAAAACGGGTTATTATTAACATTCTTCTGTATTTGGCTTAAGTTTTCAAGCTCCTGACGCTCTAAATCCTTTAAATCTAGGTCTAGCTTACTCATTAGAATTTCCCTGGTCTTTTGAGTACTCAACCTCATTTGCGGCGTAATCAGTGTAGGTTACATCAAATCCAGACAAAACCCATACTTGATCTCTTGGCACACCCTTAATAGACCACTCAACCTGAGCATCTGGAGCAGGGATGTTTGACGTAAAATCTCCCGCTAAAACTAAAGTATCCTCAGAGTTTGCTTCAATAATGAATTCCTTTTGATACCCATCAAAACTAGTGACCACTGTCATACCTACCAAATAGTCTTGGGTAGATATATTCCCAAAAGGAACCCCACTTACCCATAAAGCATAGCGAGAGCTAATAGCCTTCCATACTCCGATACCCGATGTATCAGACTTATAGGCCGTGATCTTTCCTGAGGCCAATTCAATTTGTTTGTAAATAGCCCTTAATGATTTAGCTGGAAACCTAAAGTCAAAGTTTATAAGTCCGTTTTGATTAAACGACGACAGTGCAGATTGTGCGTATTGGTCTTTACTCTGATAGTAATCTCCCCTTGCCGCTAGATTTGCCGAGTATCTGGACTTAAGTTTATCAACCTTCATCCCATTATTATTGTTAGAGGTTACTTCTATAGATATTTCTGGAACATATACCTGCGCATAGTTTGTAGGCATTTGCGAGTATAGTGCTTCTGGCTTATAAAAAGACTTCTTTTTAAGCGCATGAGTAGTTCTTAAATTAGTTACCCATTTTCTTTTTGAGGGGTCTCCCAACGAGCTAGATACGGTTTTTAGTCTGCACTGTACTGGCCACCCTTGCTTCCTAGCTGACATAGAGTCTACTGCCCCACTTCCAGTAAAGGAACTAAAGTTCCAATAATTATCCCCTAGTTTCCAGTTTCCTATGGAATTATTCTGTGGCGTCCATGATGAAGTTACATCCTGGTTAATATCAGATAGCTGGTAAAATGTAACGGGCCTTTGCCTAGGAATTACAACAGTACCGTCAGCAAAGAAAGAAATCTGTCCAAAATAATCCGCATATTTCAAATCACCATTTTCCGATACTTCCACAGTCATCGGACCCATAACAACTGCTTGGGGTCCAAGACCGTAGTTAATATCAATTACTAAAGATACACTTTGCCCATTGTTAGGGAAAGTAAACCAAACTAAGCCAGAGTTTAACGCTACAGCAGCATAAACTGGCTTGTCAAAATTGTTTACTCCGTCGGCAACTAACTCTGCATAATATCGTCTTAAGTGAGGGGTAATGTTCCTTGCTTGGTATCCATTGGTAAAATATATCCCGTCGACTCCCGCAAATAAAAGACCCGATTCAATTTCTACAATAGAATCGTGGCTGATGCATCCCGCAGTATTTGAGTAGTTTACAGATGCGGCAAGTCCCCCGCCTGAATCATCAAAAACTCCTTCGATTCTATTACAGGAGTTTTTACCAAAAACAATAGGCAATCCTCTATAGGAGGAAATTCCAGTAACTTCATCACCTATATCAATGAAGTTGTCCGCAGGAACAGAGTCAAAATCCCCTGATTTAGACTGAAGTATCCTTGTTTTAAACCATGTAGCACTACTTGATTCCTCAAGATAATTTCCATAGTATGCCGTAGCTGATTCAGGAACATAGTGAGCATACTTGCATCTTGGGACTCTAGTGTTGGGAAGAATCCCACCATTGGTATAAAGTGTACTAGATTTAGCTAGAGTAGCTTCGTTTGATGTTAGGTAGCTAATCGTAAGCCCAGTTCCAGACACTACCTGGCCATTATAGTAAGTAGTAGTTAGGTTATTCTTAGATACATACCACTGAGTGTAATAGTCAGAAGCAGTATAATCTGCATTAACCCCTGAAAAAGTAGCTGAACCTGGGTCAGTTACAAGAATGCTGTCGAAGTAATTTGGCAACCTAGAGAATACTGTATATGGTTCTGATATGTCCTCAATAGCAGTTGTAACTCCATTTGCATTTATAGAGTACGAGTGCTTTATAACCATCTCTGATTTATATGTTTGTGACGTAGCAACGGTATCTCCAGAATCTACTGCCACATACTGAGCAGTTCCTGAAGAGGCTACTGTAGAAGTAAGTTTAGCCCCCATCCCGAGACCATTTTGTACTGTGGAAACAATAGCTACCCACCCAACTGTTGGCGGTACTCCTGCAGTATCAATTTTATAAGAAATACTAAGCTCAGGATAACTTGTTTGACACTGGTTATTTAGATCTAACATAGCCGCAGAAAAACTTTTTAAATTAGATGTAATAGTTACTACTGAGCCATTTAATCTGATGAACTTTAAAGTCCAATTTCCCACAGTAGCCGGATTATATCCATAAGACTCCCAAAGTACACAAGCATACCTGTAGTCAAATCTTCCACCAACAAGATTAACCCCAAAAGTAACTAAAGAAGGGGTTAAAACTTCAGCTTTAATACCTGTATTGTATGTACCATACGCAGGTTTGGGTAACCCAGCCCCCCTTACTTTTACCGTAAGTCCATCTGTGTTTTCCCACATTTTTCTTGGATACATCATTCTTCTATTTGTTACTAAGCTAAAACCCTGCATCTTTTTGAAATTAAATAAATACGGGGAAACTCCAGTCCCATATCCAACACTCATTGTTGGATTTATAGCTGACGCAGTAGCCTCAGTCGGATTACCACTATTAGTTCCATTAACCATTCTATAGTAAACGAGAGAAGCTACTTCAGAGGATAAGTTTTCTGTTCCCTTATAAGCAACTATGTATCCACCAGTAGAATGATTTAACTGTCCGAAGTTAAAGATTTTATGGTTTGTAGACGACCCAGTCTCTTGGTCAATGAAAGGCTTTAGCCACGGTCTCTGCACGAGCTTTCGATTAGAGTCCAGTAATAGGTTCTCTGCCCGATGGCAGTAGCCATCTCCGGCATCGATAGGATCATCGGTAATTCCATTTTCAAAACTGTGCTGTGACCAATTGGGCATTACTTACCACCCACAAAAGACTCCCGAATCGTGTTCCAATCCTCGGGGCTTACACAAATATAGCCGTCTGCTGATTGGATCGGGGATCTTTGTTTAAATTTAAATTCAAGTGTTTTTCGGTTAACCATATCGTAGTCCCGAGCTGTAGCTCTGGGAAAGTCCAAGATTTTTACATTGAAGTACGGCATAGTGCCGCAGCTAGTGGCTCCCATTAGGACGGTGGCCGTTAAGCACATCAAGCTCGCGGTCAATAATCTCTTGCTCATCTGCCCCTCTTTCCTTTGCTTTTTTCAAAGCATCTACGGCTTCCCCTGAGTCTTTTAGCCTATCTTGTTCAGCTTTTTTGGCAACAGCTTTCGCTGTAAAAAACTTAACAACATATTCCAAAACCCACATAAAAAGTGTTTTAAAAATAAGCATTACTTACCTTTTTTCTTAGCAAAGTATTTAATCTGCGCTAGGCGTTTCCACGCCTGCGCTTTAGATGGGTAGGACCCCATACTCTTACCGCTTGTATGCGATATCACTTTGTACTGAGATCCTACCTTTTTAACCACTATACTTCCTCAGAAATCTTTTCGATTTGAGCCAAAAGAGCAGCTTTTAGAACAGGGATTAGCTTTGGTACAACCAATTCAATCACCATATCGTCAACTGTTCCTGGGATAGCTTTTTCTACTTCAACCTTTACAAGGTTTACTAGCTCTTCCACTTTTCCAGCTTCCACTGCTTTTTCAAGCAAAAGTTCTACTTGCTTAAGTGCTTCTTTTTTTACTGCTACTGCGTCCATTACTTACTCCCTTTTAACTCAAGAATCCTGATTCGGGATTCGTGGTCTTTAATTGTTTCCCTATCAACACTTCGTTCGGATATAATCACGCCTACTTGAAGGTTTAACGTACCTATATTTTTATTCATATCCCACAAAATGTAAACAGCTAGGGTTAGAAGAGGGATAACTAAAAATTCAATTATGTCTCTAAAACCTATGGTTTTCACTAAGCCCCCGCTATTTTTTGGGCTAGTTTATAAGCTAAAGCCGTTTTGTCCTCTGTAGTGTAATATACGCCAGTGTAGGCTGCGATAGCAGCCTTAGCTCCCTTTAGGTCCCCTAAGATTAAAAGGTCTTTGATAGCCGAAAGAGTTGTATCCGTTGGCATTGCTTGTAGCTGCGGGATAGTTAGAGCACCTGCCGCAATTTTTGCGGAGTTTAGCTCTACAATCTCCGCAAGAAGACCTAGGCCAAATTCCTGCCATTCTTTGCGCTTTTGGAGGGCGTCTGCTTTAGCTTTAGCGGTAACATGTAATGATAGTAAGTCTGAATCGTGGACCCACTCAGTACCATTATCCACTAGAGCTTGGTATACTATTTCCCCCGTAATACTAACAGGTTTAGACCCCTCAGCTTGTTCTTCCCTGCAGTAAAATACTCCGTCTACCTTTTTACAGAAAATCATATTATACCACCTGATAAGTAAATGTTAAAAATATTGTACCCGCAGTATTGCTTGGAGCTATAAATGCAACCCGCATAGCTGACGTACCGACGTCCCCAGTCATTCTTACTACGATATAAGCGTTAACCCCGTTTTCAAAAGTACCTGCTCCAGCAGCTTGCTGGTTATTAGTAAAGTTAGCTGCAGCTACAGGCACAGTTATATTAAATGAAACGGTAGCTGCTCCAGTAGGAGTAATATCTACTTTACCCGATACAGTTACTACGCTTCCTACTCTCATATATTGCATGGCATACATAGTATTAGCTGCGATAGCATTAACAGCAGTAAATGTCGGAGTATATGTACCTGAGTAAAAACTTGGGCTTGAGCTATTTAGAGTAGTGGCTCCCGTAGGGTTATGCGCCCCGATCATAGTTAGCAATCCACCGGAGAAAATCTTTAGCTTATCTACCGTATCGATAGCCAATACTAAAGACTGACTTGTTGTCGTAGTGCTATTTGTGTAGGAAATCTTTGCCGTTCGAGCAGTTCCCGCAGAATCTTTTGCGCTAAAGCTAAAGATTGAAGCGTTTGAGTTAGTTGTAGATTCAGCTCTAACCTCGGCAGTAGCTTGCTGGATATGGATAGATGTAGACGCTGCTGCCCCAATCCCTAATCTAAAGTTAGTGTTATCCCATACTAAGCTAGAGCTTCCTGCGTATGCTCCAGCGTTGTTAAAAATAACCTGCGTAGTAGCTCCCGCTACTGGAAGCGATGCCCAAGACGGAGCTACTGTAGATCCGTTTGATTGCAAGAACTGACCTAGCGTTCCGTTAGCAAGTCTCGTAGGAGTTCCAGAAGAACCCCCATAAATTAAATCCCCGCCAGTAGTCATGGGGTTTGTTAGCCCAGGGCCAATGTCTAAGATAGAAATACCTGTATCTACCTGCAGCTTTCCAGTAGATGTATTCCAATATACGCGTCCAACGGTAGATGCAGAGAATGATGGAGCCGTTACGTTTTCTAAACGTGCCCCCAGCAACTGCCCGGTCATAGTAATATCACGCCACTTATAACCAGCATTTCCTAAGTCATAAGTTGACGCAGACAACGGAACTAAATGTGAGGTAACAAATATTTTCCCTTTTGTAGCATTTGATGTGCTATCTAGGAATAAGTTATCCCCAGATCCTGTCCCGCCGTATAGTGTCTGGCCACCGGATCTTCCCGCAAGTAATAAGTATTGAGTGTGATCATCCCCCGTAGTTAGGTTTGAAATGTTATGGTGATCGACTTCCAAATCAGCGTAGCTTGGAGCCCACTTAGTTCCATCCCAGAATAATGCCATATTAGTAGCAACCCCGGTATTTATGTCCTTTAAAGACATTAGAGTTGCTGTAGTAATGGTATTAGTTCCGTCAGAGATGCCGTTTGAAATATAGGCTTTCGCCCATCTTAATGCCGCTGTACCTAAATCTAGTGAGTTGTCAGTTGAGGGTCTAAAAATTCTTCCAGAAGTAAGGTGTCCCGCCTCAAATAGTAAATTTGTCGCAGCAGTTCCAGCTTTCTCTATTCTATCTGTCTGTAGAATTCCACCTACTTGAGTTACAGTGGAATTTAGCTGTGTTAATGAGCTTGTAACGGATACCTTAGGGGACCCAGCAATGTTTAGATTAATTCCTAGAGATGCTGTTACTGCGTTAAGAACAACATACCCATTATCAGAGCGTAGGGTTAAATCAGCTACATCAGCCCTAACTTCTGGAGTTACAACTCTTGTGGAAAAAGCAGATGTAGTAGAGCTAACTTGAGATGCAGATACCGTAGAGCCAACTAAAATATTTCCGGCAAACTGAGTAGTCCCTGTAGACGAGGTAATTTTGGGATTAGCTGCATTTAAAGACTCAATTAGAATATTGCTATACCCAGAAATATTTTGGTCTACCAATAACTTATTAATTCTTACGCCATTAGTTGCCTGCAAAGCTAAGTTGCTATTTGCATACATGGCAGAAATAGTAAACGTAGAGTTTGCACCGATCTTTATAAGATCAGTCTCAGTAAATGAAATTGTGGGAAAATTTAACGAATTTGCAGTAATATCATTTACAGATACTAGATTCGCACCTGTAAAACTAACCTGTCCAGTATTAGAAGTAATCTCATCTGTAGAAATGGAAAGTTGTCCAATAAAAGCAGTAGATGTATAAAAATCCATCCATGCCTTACCGCTAATGCCTAATGAAAAAGTATTATCTACAAGAGGAATTAATCCATTTGCAGATACAATATATCCGCTATCATCAAATGAGTTGGCGTTTAGAATTAAATTTTGATTTACCTTGTCACCCCCAAAGATAGTTTGCCCGGCTAATATCCCGGTTATCTCTGTTCCAGATGAATCTTTATCTGACATCCCGTACTTATGGACATACATATACTGAGTGCGGTTAACCGTCTCAGCAAGAATATTGTCCATTGACCAGTCGACATCATATCGCTTCATCCACTGGCTTACTCCATCCAAAGACTGATATACGTATCCCGCTGATTTCCCATCCCCGTCATCAGTTACGATAGCGTAACTGTTTGCCGCAGGAGACACAGGCAACGCTGCTGGCGTTGCATAGGTTCCAATGTAGTTCGGATATAAAACTGAAATGATGTAGTCCAAAACATCCGAAGGATTCGTCATCCCATTTGGAAGCCTTGGATTTGCATAGTACATATCAGAAAGATCGTGGGCCAAAGGGTGCTGTTGCTTGCCGAAAATTGCCCACCTAGGCTTTTCTAAAAAACTCATCTAGTGCTCCCTATTAAATGTCCCAGCTAGAGTTCCAGGTGGCAAAGTCTTCCTTTGTCTTCTGTACTCTATTAGTAACCCCATCGTATGCGTATTTGGTAACGTGGCAAATAGTGTTGTTCTCTGCATTTGTAATTGCTACGTAAAATTCGATAAGTCTATTTGCCCCGTCATAAACTGAGTAGGTTTTTACGGCCTCTTCGCCCATTGGGGCTGCTAGTTCTCTTGCTTTATTATCACCTAATGCCATTAGAAATCTCCTTTGCAGCTACCCGAATATCGACAAGATCAAACATATCCTGCTCTTCATTCGGCTTATAATCTAAGGCTGTCTCCAAGGCTATTAGCCCAAGTTCTGTGCATATAAGCCTTTTCTTGCCATTCCAGATCACTTTTCCAAGCAACTTTTCTAGCGGCTTAATAGTCTGGCCAAGTGCAATTATCGCTAATTGCAATATGGAATATTTCGTTCCCATATATTCTTGCAAAACATCTCTGAGATTGCAATACTTGGACTCAGCTATGACGTATTCGTATTGTTCGACAATACGATAGTGGCTACGCCACTCTAGCTCGGAGATACGTCTGGCCTCTGGCCAGACGGACTCGCGTACATACCCATCCATTAACTGAATAGCACAGTGAGAAAAGGGAAGCCCCTGAACTTTCATAATGAGCCATGATCCGGGTTTCCACTTCCTTGGTCTAGCCAGGAGGATTTTAAACCTCACACTAGCACCTTATGTAGTCTGTAGTTAACTGCTACGTAAACATCTGTAGCGCCAGTTGAAGTATAGATTAGCCTGATGATTAAACCAGCAGGTATCTTGGCCGGGTATTCTGTCTTCTCGTCGATCTTCTTTTCATCAACCTCTGGCACGTTAATGTTAGTGCCAAACTCACTCATAACCCCTGCTACGGGATGTACCACTTGAAGCGTTATTTTATCTCCAAAAATTGATCCTTTAGCTAGTACTTGTAGACCAGTCATTAAGCAGTCATCTGTTAGAGTAAAATCAACGTTAGTATTCTGACCAGCTAAGGCCGTACCTATGATACCTGTATTAGCTGTAGATAGTTTCGACTTCTCAAAATCCTTAATACTGATTGGATTAAATGTTGAGCCCTGCATATTACTCCTCAGTCCAAAAGACTGTAATATTGATTAAGTTACCGGCTGAAGTAATTGAGTTAAGGTTAACGCAAAGGCCTTCGCCTGTTCCTCTTAACACAATCGGCTGACCCCAAATATCAGTGAAATTCAAATCTAATTTACTGCCGCCAAGTGCTGTTGTGCTGATATTTACTTTTTCGCAATAAATCGTTCCAACCGCTGTACCAGTTGTTGGGTTTGCGGTGTAAGCCAAAACCGTTGCCGTTGCCGCCGCAGAAGTTGAATCATTTGGTATTTTAGTTGGAGCTGTTGAAGTTCCCGCAGTGTTTGCCGTTGAGCGTTTAATTAAAAGAACATCCCTTACCGCAGCCGTTGTCTGCGTTGCTGTAAACACAATTCTTTGAACTTTAACGGTCTTTGTTGCTGAACCGTAAATTGTGAAAATATCAGTTGCAGTGTTTGCCGCTACCAATCCCAATGAAGCCGCTGAATAAGTAGCCTTTGGAGTTTCAAGGACGTTAACTGGCAACCCGAGTGAGTAGCTTGTAGCAGTTCCGTTTATTTCATTTATCGCAATCGGACCATTGTTTAAAACCGTTGCTGGCGCAATTGTTCCGTAAGCTGTATCGAGTTGAAAAGTTGTAGTGGTTGAAGCTCCAGTGTTTTGCACTGAAACTTTAATAAAGTTACCGTTGATAACTCCAGACCTTGCAAACGGAGTATTTGCAGCAATCGTAAAAGTCGATTGTTGAGCAATTTTAGCCCCTGCGCCGTCAATATATTGAAAAATATTGAGAGTCATTGGTTGATCTGACACTAGCAAAATAGAATAGTTTTGTTGGTTAAAAGCGTTCTCTACCGTACCTGCAAAGGTAGCACTAGCAGCTAATTGTACAGTCGATGAGTTAATAGTAGATGCTACGAAGTCAGTAGATGTCTGAGCCACTGACCATGCGTTCTTAGTGCCTGAGTAATTCAATCCAGTGATAGCAGTTCCAGAAGAGTCTAAGTCTTTAACTGCCCACGATCCAAGCTGCCCAGAGAATACCGTCTGTTGAGCTAAAGATGCGTCCAAATCGACTTGAATAGTTCCCGAAGTAAACGCCGACGCTCTGACTCTTGTGTTCAGGTAACCGCCGCCAGTGATAAGGAAAGTGCCATTTGCGGTTGTTGTGAAAGCTGGACTGTAAGGCAAAGTCGAAGTGACTAGATAAGCTGGGACTGCAATCCAATTTCCACCAGGATTTTGCGATTCAAAAGACAAAGTTCCAACCCAAGTGCCTGAAACTGTAATTGCAGTTGTATAAGCACCTTGTGAGTTAACTGAAACCGCGCCATTTAATGCGGTAATTGTTCCCGTTGCGGTCGTGTCGTTTATCGCTGAGGCTGTATTAGTAACAATACTGTTTAAAGCTGTAATCATTGTGGCTTGGTTTGCTGACGTTCCAGCACCCGAAGGCAATGGTAAAGAGGCCGCTGAAACTGGCACAGCAGTCTGGTTAGATGCGATAACTACAGGCTGTGATGCTGCCATAGTAGTCTGGCCAAGAGCAGGAGTCTTGGTATTGATAGCAGCTAATGTAGTTTCTGTAGCTGCACCTGTCGGAAGTGCTGAGCTAATTACTGTAGCCTCTGTTGTTAAAGCTCCCGATGGGTTAACTTTAACATCTACATAGCCACCACCACCACCAGTGGTTAGACCATGGATAACTGCGTGAGTAACAATGCCTGTGTCAGTACCTACGATAGACGCAGAGAGTGCTTTAGAGGTAAGCTTTCCATCAATAGAGGTAAGCTCTGCGCTGTCAATAGGTAGAGGATTAGATGATGAGACATCTCCATCGCTAGTACCGTCTGCGCCTAGAGTTAACTTAACTCTCTGATGTAAGACACCCCCTACATCGTCAGCAGCAATAGTGCTTCCTGTGCCTGGTGTTACGTTAATGTTATCCATACATCACCTCACGTTAAATTTGTTCTTACAACTGCACCTGAAATAGTCTTAAAACTCAACTTGTAAGAACTTCCAGCCGTTGTCAAAGCCAACAGCAAGCCAATTGGTGCGCCCGCTGTCGTTTTTAAAACCCAAGTATCACCGGAGCTTGGTGATACAGGGTCGCTTGTATATTCTGGCAAATTAGCAGTCCCAGTTGCGCCGCTGATTGAGTCTCCAGCGGGCAACTGACTGATTTTACCATTGTCTAAAACAAGCGGTTTGTGAATCATTATGCTAAAATCACGCAGTCATCAATATCGGTGTTCACCTCAGTAGCGCTGATAGCAACGCCCAAAAACTGACTGATAGTTGCGCCGCCCGCAAAAGTTGGTGGAGTTGCTGTAACCCCGCCCGCTGTTGCAAGGTAATAACGTGAGCCTGGAGTCAAAGCCGACAAGTCATCGTTTGCACCTTCAAAATAAACAAGAGCGTTTGCGCCAGATAAAACTGCATCTTTCAAAAAGCCATGAGCATCTCGGCTGTTTGAGTTATCGGCCAAGCGAGCTTTTGCAGTTCCTGCATCATCCCAAATATTTACATATTTACCTGCGCCAATGTTTTCGCTGGCAACTAAAACCTTTGTGTCTGGTCCAATACCAACAGGCATAACCGAAGTATCAAGTCTACCGTCAGAGCCTAAAGCTACAACCTCGCCAGCATCACCCGCACCAGCAGAGACGACAGTTGCTTCAACTTGTGTTAATTTTCCGTTTACTAATTGAATTGGTTTTTGAGCCATAATATTTCCTTTATAAGGTTACTGTTTCTGATATTTTAATAAATCCGTTTCCAGCACCAAGGCCTTTTCCTATAATTACACTATATCCTGTAACTGGAGCGACATTGGTAATAGAACCAGAGCTACTTAGAAATAATACCTCATTTACAGAATAAGAAAAGACTGCATCCGCAACTAATCCAAACATAAGGACTTCTACGTCTTGCCCAGTACTTGCTGCATTTAGAGCAACCCCTGCAATTAACGCTTTTTCATACGTAGTAGAGCTTCCAACCCCTACTTCTGTAGGGCTGGTAAGATACACCAATTTCATAGCTGAAATAGGCTCTGAAGCTGCATAAGTCTTAATTAATCTCTCTGCTATAGTAGAGGGAGGGCCCTGCGGGCCGGGAGGTCCAGGAATTCCTGGAACTGAGTTTACTATCTGTGAGTATTCATACATCTTATACCCCGAATAGGTATGTTACTAATAAATACTGTCCAGCGATAGGGGATATGGCTCTCATTTGGTTAATATCGTCAAAAGGCGAGTAAGAATTTGCTCCTACAGGGTATTCAAAACCACCTGCAGATAAATCTCCCTTTACTCCCGTTAAACCAACTACAATTACAGCCATATTCGTAGATGGAGCTTGGATAAATACTCGGTCTGGTAAACCTCTAGATGAGGTAGGGAAACTAACCTCAGTCGTACCAACACTGATACGATGTTGCTCCATGCGCTTATGGATTACAGGTATAGTTCTTAGCCAAGTACCTAGCATTTAGCTCCTCAATTAAAAGAAGGGGAGCAAATGCTCCCCTTCGGGTTCTACTTTATTAGTAGTTAGGAATGTTAGACATGATACCGCAGTAGCTTGGACGGCTACAAATGAGATCACCAAACAAAGCCATATCTACGAAGTACTTGTAACCAGTAGTATAGCGTTTTGTGTAAAACTCTTTACCTTCTGGATCTTTTACGCGCTTGAAGAAACCGTTTGAGTGGAACTTAAACGCTCTCCAGTCGATGAAAAGAATTGCGTCGTTATCAAGTTCTTGGATAGCGATAAGCTTCAAAGAACCCTTGATGCCCCCTACTTCTACTTCAGTCCATCCGTAAACAGATGTAGACATAGAACCAGGTACTACGTTGAAAGCACCTTTAGAAGATTCTAACTTTTTAAGTACAGAACCCCAATGCTTGTATGACATAAGGACTTCGCGTGGATCACCTTTTCCGAAAGTACGGATAGTGATGTAACCGTCAAAAATCTTATCCAACAAGTTAGATGCGTTAACTGCAGAACCAGGGATCTGGATTGCTTGAGTATATGGGTAAGCAGATTTAGTTACTCCGAAGATAGTTGCAGAACCGCCGTTTGCAGCAGACAACAACATATCTTTGATAGCAGAAAATTTGTTTGCCCCAACATTCGCACCGTCAACGTATGCTTTTGCGCCTTGAGCTACCAAGATAGTAGATAAGTCAGCAGCAATCGCACCACCACGAGTAGTGACAAAGTTAACTACCAAAGTTTCCATGTTGATAGACTTAACGTAAGCAGTAACGTCTGCACCAGCAGAGTCATCCCAAGTCAATTTTTGTCCGATAGACAAACGATCTGGACGATCTACAGTGATGTTACCAGAAACGTCTCCATCTGCAGTTGCAGTTACTAGGTGAGAACCGTTAGTCAAGTAACAAGAAACTTGGTTCTTCATTCCAACCATGAAGTCTTCGATTGAATCTGGGAGGATCTTAAGGAAAGTCTTCTCAGTGATGCCTGTGCCATCATGTTGCATCAAATCTTTTTGGTTGAATACAAGTGTACCAAACATTTCTTTGTATCCAGCAACCGAACCACGAACCAGGATGTCTTCTGCAACATCTGTCTCATCAGTCATCTGTCCCATAGCGATTGAGCTTGCGCCTGCGCCTTTGAATGGAACTGGCAATGTGCCACCTTTCCAACCATCGTCTTTTTCGACTTTAGTTAGAACGTAGTCACGCTTAATGATTTCCTCTTTTAGGAGGTCATAGCTCAAGTATTCATTGAGCATATTTGAAAAAGTACTAGTAATAGCCATGTTTTATCCTTTTTAAGTTTGTTATTCCATTGAGTCTGCTAATTTTTTAAGGTCGGCTAATGATCTCGGCTTCGCCTTCGTTGCCGTAGTCGAGCTTCCCTTAATGTTTGGAAGTGAGGCAGAACGTGCAGCTTGCGACTGCTGTGTTCCTGGCTGGCTGGCCTGAACCGCACTTTGAGGAGTTAACAACGGGCCGTATTTCGCTACAACCTGCTGCACTAGCTCCTGCGCTGAAGGATCTTTACCCATCTGGTTTGCCATCGCACCAGTCATGATTACTTCTTGCATGAAGCTACCCTGACCGAACTTAGCATCAAAGGCCGACATAATCGGACTAACTGACGGAGATCCAAGTGATAGATCCAGTTCACGTTGACGCATATCTATTTGAGCATTTTCCCAGTTGCTTCGGAGAGTTTCATTCTCCTTTGCGAGTAACTGAGCTTGTTTCGCTTGTTGGCGCTGCTCGTTCAACATCTGTCGCTGGTGCTCTGGCATTTCGGCTTCATCCAACTTTGCCTTCACCCACTTATAAACTGTATCTTCTGATATATTAAGCGATTTAAAAGCTGTGTCAAGATCACCACTCCTTACAGCATCTCCAACCTGCTTTAATTCGCTAATTAAAGACTCATGCTTACCATTCAAAGACTGGTAGTCTGATTGAGCCTTTTGATACTTAGGCTTTACGACATCTAGACCATAGGCCTTCTCGTAAACCTCTCTTAGTCGCTTTTCTTCTTCTGGAGTCTTGATAACTCCATGTACGAACTTATCAAATTCATGCTCTTTATCATGAACCTTGAACTTGTAGTTCGGTTGCCAGGGATTACCCGACTGGGGCAACTGCTCCTGGTTCCCCTGTGACTGCGCCTGTAAATTCCCCGCCTGCGCCTGCTCCGTTTGCGGCTGCGACTGCTCCTGGGTCTGCGACTGCGACTGCTGGTTGCTGTTGTCCGTTACTTCCATCTTGTCCTCCTGCACTTGCTTGTGCTTGTTGTTGACCTAGTTTAGCTCGCTCAGCTTCAGGCAGCGATTCTAGCTGTTGTACGGTTGTACCCTGTTGCTCGAGTTTATTAATCAAGTCGCGTACGGCATCCATTGGAATACGTGCGCGTCTCGTGCGTGTTTGGTTTTGGGGATCTGTTACGTAAAAATCTACCCCGATCAACGGACCTGAAGTAGGGATTAGTCCTGCGTTCATCTGAGCCAACTGCTGCTGCATTTGCTCATTTACTTGCTGGTGCTGTAACACTCTCGTTTTATAGTTGTTCTGGATCTCTGGAGCTAACAAAGTAAAGTCAGCCTGGCTCATTCTGTGAGTGAGTTTCTTAACCATATAAATATGATCTTCATACTCACCCATCGGAGGAGTCTCTCCACGGTCAAGAGCAAGCATAACATTCGTTGCAATGTCGTAGTTCATAGTCAGATCACTAAGAGCCTCTTCACCCTCAAGCAAAGGCATAGCTCTAACAATCTTACCCAAATCTTCCTGAGGAAGATTTCCACCTAAATACTGAATGATGTTTCCTAAAACCATTTGCTTACCATAAAGTGCATCTACGTCGTCACTTGCAGGCTCAAGCGTAATACGGCTCCCAAGCTCAAGGCCACTTGCTCTAAGCTCTGCCATATTAATCTGCTCTTGCTTTCCGATCACGTTAACTACATAATCATCTGGAGCAGACTTTCTAAAAATATCAAGAGCAGTCTGATATTTATTAATTAAAAAGTTTTCAAACCGAGTAGCAAACTTAGAAAATTTCTTTTTACGCTTCATCGATGCAAACAGCAACGCCTGCGGATCTTGCTGAGCCTTCTCTAGCCCATCAGCTTCCACATCCATCACCATATATAGCTCATCAATCTTCGACTGCATCACCGAAAGATACTGCTCCCCGCTTCTTCCCGCCATAACCGTCGGTTCCTGGTTTCCACTCACGATAATGTGACGAACACCCGGTAAATCAGACCCTTTTGACAGTTTTGACCCCGAAAAAGTGACCAATTTGTCATCCCCAAGGGTAATTTGGTGCTCAGCAATCTTACTAGCAGAACGGTTGATTTCGGCCTGATAAGGCCTCATATGACGGATCGGAGAGAAGGATCTAGGGGTTGTTTGGATGTTTTCAGCCCCTTCCCAGATGATCGGGAAGATCCCATGGGGCAAAATACCCTCCCAAAGCACCAATTCCTCATACATATAGAAGAAATATCCCTCAGGATACGCCATGCACGGCTTAAAATAGATCTCCCGAACCATTACTTCATCTTTAGAGTCAGTATATGACCCGTCGACGTTATTAAAGACCACAAAAGTCTTCTTATTGTTCACATCTATCTTCTTTGCTAAGTCTTCCTTGCCTTCGGCCTGTAGTTTCTTCTTCAAAGTAGTGATGTTCACCATTTTCTCTATCCCAAGCCACGCACACTCTCCACGAGTCTGTGCTTCCTTAGGCCTGAGTAGGTTAAACCCATAAATACGCTCAAACTTAAGCTCGCCCGAAAACTTCGGGATTGCTTGCTTCGGGTTTCCCTCTTCATCCACAGCCATCATCCCGTTCTCGTCAAGTTCGGGCTGAGTACCCATGTATTTACCTGCGTGTTCATCCCAAAATACCTTACAAGCCACCTCTCCAATGCGAAAGAAGTCCTCTAGATCACTCAAAAGCTCTTCTTTGTGGTTTGTCGACTGCTTAATTGCTGATAAAACTGAATTGTTTAGCTCCGCAGACTTCCTGTCCTGTAGTTCCTTGTCGTTCTGGGGAACGGCATGGGCCCCAGGAGCCATCGTAAATACATTTTCCTCATACCGCTTAATAATCTTCTGCACGTGATTCATCGTAAGACGTACGCGCTGCTCAGGAGTAACGCTGTCCGAACCCCGAACCTTACCTTCAAATTCCTTCCAGCCCTGCTTCGCGTAGTGCTGACCCGCAACCAACATCAAGTTGTTACGCATTTCCGCAAATAGCTTCTTATCAGCTTCCTTACTACTCGTTAACAATCTATCAAGCTCCTGGGGGCTGTAGCTCTGTGCCATTACTCATTCTCCTTTTTAGCAATCTGAGACTCGAATTCATACGGATCAGTTAAAAAAGTCTCGTCCAAGTCCGACCTTTCAACTTTAACAGATTTTTCCGTTAATTCCATAGCCTCGGGATTTTGCTCAAAAGTAACTTGGATCGGGTTTTCCTTCTGATAGAACTCCACTTCCGTCACAAACACATGAGACTTAGTCTGGTCGCTGAAGTCCTGACAGACATCTAGCTTGGCTTTACTTACACCCAACTCTCTCAACTGCTTTAATTCCTCAAAATTCTGCAAACCCATTCAAATCCCCTATCTCATCATTTATACTGTCCGATAAAAATAACTCAGCCCCAGACCCATCATCCCCTCTATACTTTGGCTTGTACTCAGCCTGGGGAGCCTTCGGCTTTTCTTTCGTCGCATCCTTCATGATCGCATCCCACGCCCACGGAACACTCGTTGCCGCATACCTGAGAGAATCAATCGCATCGTCCTTAGCCGTGGTCTTAGAAGCATCCTCAGTTAGTGATCTGATTTCCTCATATAAAACCGGCCCTGACAACTCATCCGAACATAAAAGCGCCATACTCTTAAACAAAGAGTTCAGTACCATCTTCCCCGAATCCCGAGTCTTGTCTGCCGGAAATACCGGAAACCCATCCCTACCCGCTACCGTCCCAAAGTCCTTAGACGCCCAGTCGTACCTAACTTCAAAATGTCTCTGATTAAGCTCGTACTGCTCTACTAAGTTTCTGAGTTGCTTGTAGATGTCCTCAACCGTGTACACGGTTGAGGGGAAACCCCTCCAAGTCATGAATGCTCGGGCTTTCGTGTATCGGGGGTCTACACCCAGGAATGTAATAGCCGGAGGGTGGCTACTTCCACCGCCACCAATATCCACACCAATGTAAACCAACCAATCCTTCGGTAACGCCCACTTTGTTTCTTCATAGTAGTTTCCCTCTGGATAATACGCGGCCCTGAAAGTTGGATACTGTAACCCCTCGGCCACAACAAACCTACCCCGTACACGCCTAAGTATCTCCAATGGAGTGAGGGTTGATTCGATTTCCTTGATCTTAGCCTCAGTCCAATGGCTCTTTGTTCCGTCGGTGTAATACATACACTCGTACATTGACACGCACTTCTTCCACGCATGGACAAACATCTCCGTCTTCTTACCTATGTCTTCCATAGTCCTACGCCACTCTTCCTGGCCTAAGGTCGCCGTGAATACCATAGAAAAATACCCGGCTACGCCCGCGATCCTCATATTAATTTCGGAAAAAAGACCGAACGGTAGTTCTTCATCACAATTTTTAGCAATAATTCCACATACTTGGAAGGAATGATCCTCTTCTACGTTAAGGCAATACACTCTTTCTTGAGGAAGAGCTAGTGCATTTCCTACTACAAAAATACGCTTTTTTATTGTCTTTTCTAGCACGAAAATCTTTACCGCAATGATTACACTTTTTAATAACTGCACCACTCCAACGTCTGCACTCTTGAGAGCAAAACTTAGCAGTTGTTTTCTGAGTAGTCCTGGTGGTGAACTCTTTCTTACATTCAACACAGGTCTTGTTCTGTAGTTCTCCAAGACGTCCAGAAGACCATTCTTCAAGTTTGTGTTCTCTAGTATGGTTTGCTCTTGTAATAAGTTCCAAATTACTAAGTTCATTATTTGAAGGATCACCATCTTTATGGTGCACGACATACCCTTTAGGTACTTTGCCAATCTCAAATTCCCAAATAACCTTGTGAAGGTGGCTGTTCTTATATCTCCCAGTTCCTGTTTTGAAATATCTTTGTCTTCTATCTCTATGCTCTGGATATCTTCTGAATGACATCCCAAGGTATTTAACTGACTCTGATAGCCTGTAACCCTCGCTGTTGCTAGGTTCGTAATACTGTTCAATTTGTAAAGCTCTTCCCACTGTAACTCCTCGGTTAAGAACTTATGGTCTAACGTACATTTTACTACCTGTCCATTAGATAAAACAGTTACTGCAACCTCAGATACTCCTCTAGACGGAAGGGCCAATACTTTCCTTGGAACACCAGACCCCCCGTAAACCATATCGCCTACGGCTATTTCTTCAATATTCCTATCCCCATCTGGAGTAGCTACCTTTGTCCCAGCGGCAAAACACCAAATAGCGTGAGCCGATGCTGTCTGAAGGTTACTCACATCCGTCATGTACGACTTGAAATATACAACCACGCCGCTGTTGAAGTATAAAGCCAATCTCTTTTTGTCAAAGTGCCACCCGTACGTAGGATGCTCCTTATCCCGAGGCAAAAACTCCGGAACCCACTTACTCTCAAACTCTACCAGTGCCACTTCTTTTGATGGGTAAAGGTACCAGAACTGACGAGGTCGGGTACGCCACAACGCTGGCCATATGTCCGGATTCCCCGCCCACTCAATACACTTCCTTATCTGACTGGATGACTTACTGATTTGGTTTGCCGCCACCAGGAAGCAGTATCGATCCGTGCTTTTGAAAAACTCCCAGGCCCAGGGATACCACTTCCAGCCATATAGGTGCGGTAGTTTCTCCTGAAGCTCTAACTTTTTCTCTAATAGTTGCGCCCTCTCCTGAAGTAACCGGACCTGGCCCTGAGGTAGGTCACTCATCCATCACCTCTACCTCTCCCCGATTCCTGCGACTGATCTGCAAAGTCTCACGCCCACTAGCGGTCGGATTCTCCGTCAACATCTCTAACTCTTTAATCCTCGCAAGCAGTGCGTCCGCGTTCTTCTCATCCGCATACTTAGCCATACTCATGTTAGCGTTAACCGTGAGCTGCTTACTCTCAAGCCGCTGAATAGCCCCGCCTTTTACACGGTCGTCGACCATCTTGATAGCAGCTAAGACAAGAGCCGCTGCTTTGACGTCAGGTAATCTTTTTCCATTCTTATCCGTCTGATAAATAGGAATATCCATGATCTCTGTAAGACGAGCCATCCCCTTTTCAAGTAGCCCTTCCATCGTTTTGTCGTAGTTGGGAGGGGGAGTAAGAATGAAGGCAAATGCCGCTGGATTGTGAACCACTATTTTCTCAAATGCCGTCGGACTGCAAATCCCCCAGCAAATCTCAGCGAAATAGAATGACTTGCTCTTGGCCTTGGCGATATGCTTTGAGCCTTTGTGGTCTTCCCCACTTGTTGTACTGGGAGCCTCTTTGCCAATGGTTACGTCGCTGCAAATCCGGTCGTAGTTCCCCCAGAAAGCTATCCTTAGCTTTCTAAGAGTATCTGAAGGATCTATTGTCTTCTGGAGCTCTTCCTCTGTTAGACATAAGAGTTCATCCGGTACTGCCAATACGTACGGACGGTACTCCACTGGGAATCTGTTTATGATTGATAGTGGGTCGCTAAAGTCCTTCAGCTTGTCGGCGTAACTGCCGTGCATGAAATGCTCGTAGAGATTCTTGAGTCGGGAGCCATCGCTAAAATTCATGTTCTACTCGTCTTTCCTACAGTTGAGAGCCTTTTTACGTTCTGATTGTTGTAGTACAGGTTGTGCCTCTTATTGTGCTCCAGACGCTCGTGACGAACTATCTTGTACTTGTGCAAATAGCGGTAGAGAGTCATGCGGGAGATCTTTAGGGCCTTTGCAGCGCGCACGAGGTTCCATTGGTGCATCCTTACTACCAGAGAGATGTGGTCTGCTATGATCGAGTCCAGGGTCATATTCTGAGACAGGATTCGGGGGGTCTTCCTAAATGGGAGGGAAACTATCTTTTCGTCTTCATTCATCGTGTAACAGACTTAGACAGATTTTAGCCAAAATCAAGCGTTTTCTTACACAATCTTAAAAAATATTTTTGGACAGAACTTATAAATTTCCACGACCCAAGAGACCCCCTACCCCCCCATTCAATAGCCATCGACCCGCGACGCGAGAGTCAGGCTAAGAGTCTCAAGATTATATATACTAAACCACTAGAATCAATCATACTGAATCGGTATGACTCGCGCTCAGGATGCTTGATTCGGGAGGCATGAACTTTCGCGCTGAAGTCAAGTGTTTACGCACCGCGCATCAAAAATGCTTAGATTATGCTGCGCGCATTACGATTGTTCTTGACAAATAGAATCTACTTAAAATGCAAAGAAAAACACGCTTCGTGGTCCTGGGTTTTTTCTGCTTTTAGTTCATACTTCCCTTAACCATTTCTTAACGTGACTTGAAAAATAGATGCTCAGATATAGGGGCAAGCATCGCTAAACCTGATCCATTTTAACGCTTTTCAGAGGGGAATTGATGCGGGAATGGGGGTGTGGGAGGTGAAGTTCTGCATAGGTGAAAACGATTATCAATTACATTTTGCATTGCATAAAACGATAAAAAATAAGTAAAAAAAAGTATTGCAAATGCAGGACTTTGGTCCTATACCTGTTTTTGTTCCGAGCGATAAACAAAAAAAAGAGAGGTAAAAATGAACAAAGCGGAAATGTTAAATAGAGCAACAATCGAGACTTCAAATTTAATTATCGAGTTGAAAGCTGATAAAGAAGAATTAAAGAAGCAACTTATTATAAGTCCAATATTAAAGGCAAAAATAAACAAATTAGATTCTGTAATATATCAAGCGGAAAAATTACTCGAGCAACTAGTTTCAATTGATTAATTATTCAACAAGCCGATCAAACTTGGTCGGCTTTATTGAGTGATTAAACAACAAACAAAGAGGTAAAAAATGACAAATGACCAATTTCTTCTCTCAATGGCTTTAGGCTTGATGCTTATTTTATGCGTAATCGAACAAATTATGCAAATGAGAGGTTTTTAAAATGCTAGATCAACCTTTTGATGAAAAAATGCGAGAGGCAAAAAGGAATTGCAAGCGCAAGGCTGGTGCAAAGGTTCTTACTGTTAGCCAAGAGATAAAGAAACAAGATGCAGCAGAGATTGCAAAGCGTGATTTTCTTTTCGAGGAGCTTGAGTGGATTACTGCGCAAATTAAAAATGATCTGTTCGAGTCTGACGATGAGTTGGCCGAGCAAAGGAAAAGACTTTGTGAAGTTTGTTTAGAATTGGGCGTGAAGATTCCGACTGCGCTTGTTGTGGCTAAGAAAAATAAGCCAGTGGAATTTAAAATAAATAAAAATAAATTTGATTTTATAATTGGACTCGGCATTGTGCCAAGTCTTTAAAAGAAAGAGGTAATAAAAATGAAACAAACAGTAGGATTTTGTCAATTTTCAGACGCTTTTCGCGAATATAACAGAAATGAAAACTTTAGTTATGAGGGGAAAAGAGCTTTGTTCGATTATCTAGAGCAATACGAGGAGGATTGCGGCGTTGAAATAGAGCTAGACGTTGTTGCCCTTTGCTGTGACTTCACAGAATCAAGCTTGAGTGATGTTTTGAAAAACTACTCTAATCTTGACATTAAATCCCTTGATGATTTGCGCGACAACACCCAAGTAATAATGGTTGGTGAAGAATCGGAAGTAGACCCTTTAATAGTTTACCAGGTGTTTTAAGATGCTATTTTATCAATTTAACGAACTACATGAAGCGGCCCAAAGGGTCGCGCTATCAAACTTCATGGCTACATTAGACGATGATCTAGCCAACATTGTCGAGGCTAGGGAAGAATTAGAGCGAGACACATCAAAAATTTATAATATGTTTGGGCAAGAAAAGACTGAGCATAGTTTTGAAGCGGCGAAGGCTTCGGATAGGTGGAAAAAATAAACATAGATATTAATTTATTAAAATTACAGATTGCTACGCTTTCAGGGCTTGAAAGCACTGCTTCCGGTCATGCTGATAAAGCTACAGAGGACAAAAAAGAACGCTTGCAGCAAGTCGCATATCATTTGGAGGGCGTAATTAGCTTAATGAGACAGCTTTTGGATGCTGCGGAAAAGAGTGTAAAATGAACACCGAGCAAAAATTAAAACTTGGGTTACTAGAGGCGGCTTTCAAAGCTCGCGGTATAACGCCCGCTGAAGTTAAGGTTGCCGTGCTTTACTCGCTTGGTCTTACAGGCCAAGAGGTAGCAGAAAAGGTAGGTCTTCATATAAAGACCGTAAAAAACCACCTAACATCGGTTTATAAAAAGAACGGCATCAAAAACAAAACCGACCTAGCTATTATGGCGCAGCACGTTATGAATGGAAGGGCCTACAAGCTTGTTGTTTGCGATGAATTTAGTGGCGTTAATGAGGGTTCTTTAAAAGGCCCTGAAACGGACCTGGCGGGCTCACCATTGAATTATTCTTACAACCGCAAGAACGGTAGGGGAAACAAAAACAACGCCACAAGGAGGCTTTAAAATGTTTATTCGCAAAAGCTACTGCAATTGCAGAAACACCCGAAAACTAGAGCTTTTACTCAATTTTAGCGTCGGTGACAGAACTAAAAACACAAAAAAAGTTTTGTCACCGCGCAACCCACTGAAATAAATTGTCTTTTCCCAATTAGTGACAGAAGTGACAGAATTAACCCCCCTTTCAGGTTTTTTTTAATAGAATTAATTTTTTTTCTCTTAAAATTTTTTTTCTCTACAGTAGTAAAATATAATAAAATTACTGTCACTTTTGTCACTTTTGTCATTTAATAGTAAAATTATATACTTGACGCATGACTAAACTTTTTTGCAATTTTTAGAACTGTCACAACTGTCACTAACTCTGTCACTCCCGACCCAAAAACCCCCGAAACCAGTGTCATTATGACACCAGTCCCCAAGCACTGTGTCTTTTTTACAACACAAAATCTCAAAATCTCCCCGACCCCTCAGCGCCAGCGTCATTTTCAGACTCACCTCCACCGGACCCACCAAAAGTCTTAACGCCCCGAATCGATATACCAGTAACAAACCTAGACGCACTGCTCCTACCCTTTTCAAGCTTAAACGCAGCGCATAATAATCTTACAAAAGCTCTCTTTGTAACATAATCCCGAAGCCCGACGCGGTCTTTAAAGTCTAAAAAAGCAAGGTATAGTTGATCGGTGTCGGCTTTTCCCCCATCAAAAACCAGGTTCTCATCGGCAAAATCATGCACCCAGTCACTCGATTTTTGCATCTCTTCTTTAATTTCCACCGAGCTTTCATCAACGGTAAATGAGCCCCGAAGCCTTGCATCAGCATAGGCCCGTAGGGCCTCCTCAACTATCCCCGAAACCTCAGACTTAAGCCTAGCCTCGATACCGTGGTCTTCGTGTCCAATGAAAGATTTATCGAACTTTAAATAGATCATCCTTCTATATAATCCGTCAGAGGAATCCTTAGACATCGGCGCAGTATTACAGGCCATAATCAGCTTAAAGCGCGCACGATAGGTAAAGAACTCTTTGTGGTGCGTACGTGCGCTCATCTCTTCGCCTGAAACAATTTTCTTAAATACTTGCGATATCTCATCGTTCCAAAACTTCGGCTCTTCAGAGGAGACGTTAAAAATTTTAGTGGCTGCATCGAAGCACACTAGGTACTCGGAGAATTTTTTCATAGGGAACACTGAATAACCTAAAGAATCCCCTTGTCCAGCCATGTACTTCAGAAGGTTAAGAGCGGTTGATTTACCATTGCCACCCGAACCAAGCATCACTAAAGCTTTCTGGTCAAATGTAGTTGGGTCATCGCCACTCAAACAGTATCCCATATATTCTAAAAGTATTTTCTTCTTTGTCTCTGACTCTCCGAATACTTCCGTAAGCCATGCGGTCCAATTGGGCGTAGCCATCCCCCGAGCCCATTCGCATGGAACTTGTGTCATGCAGATTTTATCGTGGTCTGTGTGCGGTGTGAAAGCTAAGTCTTTTACCTGAAGTAGGCCGTTTTTAAAATTGATGAAACCTGCTGGATTAATGGAATCCATTTTAACAAAGTTTCTGCGAAACAAAGCAGATATAAACTCTTTTATCTCATGATCGCGAGCGGGTTGCTTTGTGTCGGGGTTTACTATACGAGAGTAAGCCCACGTTTCAGCTTCGATTGTGGCAAGCTTTTTGTAGAAGCCACCCGACTCCCGAACCAAGAAAGTTCCCTCAACGGATCTGTAGTTAAATTGAGCGTCGAAGTCTTCGAGCAGTGTTTTGTAATCAAGAACCCACACGACTGAGTTATTTTTTAGAATCGCTTTGTGGTAGCCTGTATCTCTTGAGTCTCGGGATAGCATGACTTGTTTGTACTGATCGACCTCTTCTTTTTGAGCAAGCTTTAGAGCCTTCTCAAAAGCCTTGCGGGCCTTCCCTTCCCCGATCTCTCCTGCTAGATCATTCCAATCAGAGCCTTTGCCTTCAGGGAACACTACGACCCCCGAAACAAGCTCCGCTGCCTCCCGTGCTGCGATCAATCCGGGGTTGCTTCCAGTCTTTATAGCAGTGGCGTGGTCGTTGTCAGCGCAGAAGACGAGCTTTGCAGTGGGATACTTAGCCCGAAGGGCTTCCCCTACCTCACCAAGATTTCCGCTGTCGATGGCCATGACTACTGATGATTCATTAGGGTCGACGAACTTTGTTACAGAGCAAGCTGTTGCCCAACCCTCTGTAATATATAGAGCGGTTTGCTCTACTGCTGCCCGATGCACGAAACACATCGCACCCTTCTTGTGAGTGCCTTTCTCGATGCGCTTCTCTCCGTTCCCGTATATGGTTTGGTAGCCACGGGGTTCTCCATCTACATCGGTAAACCATATTAAGAGTTGGTCGGGCTTGTCGGCGTCGCTGAGAGCTGCTCTGGAGATGAAAGCCTCATCCGTGAGGCCCTTTTTAGCTGTATAGGTAGTGGGAACCGCTGGCTGTAAGCGTTCCCTATAGGTTACAAGCTCACGACGGAACACTGTGAACTGTTCGGCCTTGGCAAGCTTGGCGTCCAGCCATGCGGCTTTAACGCTTTCAACTGATACACTTTCATCGAGCTTTTCCACGTGGTCAATGGATAGTTTGAAGTTGGAGAAAATAGCGATGCGTCCGTCATTTTTATAGCCGACGCCGTCTATTGTAACCCAGTCTGTGGGCTTTGTTAGGTCGATTTGTGATAGCCACTCCTCAGTGACGACCCCCGAAGCAAGTATCTTTGTCATTTTTAACCTCCGTTTTTGGTGTGAAGGTTTTGATTATAGCTGTTGAAGAAAGCAATAAGTCAAAAATAAAAAAAGATTGACGCTGGACCACCACGCTATTATGGTTCATCCACCTCTTTCTTTTACGCTCTTTTTGGGTGAATTTTGAAAGTTTATGGTCCTGGGTTACGTCATTTCCCAGGGCCATTTTTTTTACTTTCTGGGCTGTGTCTAAAGAAATAATTAACCTAAATTTGTTTGAACCAAGACTTTTTTACTGCTTTTATTCCTGTAACAAAACGATACAAAAGTATCACAAAAAAGGAGTAAAAAATGATGATTTTCGCAGTATGGTCGGCGTGTTTAATGCTGGTAGCTGGAGGCATAAACTATGCCGACTCTAAGTCCGACACCCGAACCCCGACTCAAGGCTTTGTTGAGCCCGCCAATCCAAAGCTAGTTCAGATCCGCAGGATTCAAACCACTACTTATAAGAACCTTGGAACTCGTGTAGAGACTGAGACGGTGAGCAAATGATACAAAAACTAATAAATAAGTTAAAAATCTGGTTTTACGGTCTAAATGATAATGGTTCTCAATTAGAACCAAAGAAGCCTATTGCTCCAGTGGCGAAGCCTGAACCCGTTCCGGTCACACCGCAGGAACCAGTGCAACCTGAGGCGCCACCCGTGGACCCTGTTAGACCTCCTTCCCATGAAGCAAGCAAGTTTTTTGGGCACTACTTAAACGACCGTGGACTTGATCTTATAAAAGAGTGGGAGGGCTTGGAGCTTAACCCGTATTGGGATAATGCCACACCTCCGGTAGCTACTATTGGTTATGGCACTATTGAGTATCCGAACGGAGTGAAGGTTAGAATTACAGATCCACCTATTACGGAGAAGCAGGCGACTGAGTTTATGCTATATGAGCTACGCACAAAGATTCAGATAATTGATAAGCACCTTCGGTCGATTGACCTTCCGTTAAATAGCAATCAGTTTTCTGCTCTCATATCTTTTAGCTATAACTTAGGTTGGGGAGTTATTACGCAGCCCAATCGAACTATGGGTGCTGCTATCCTTACAAAGGATTTGAATAAGATTGCGGCAGCAATACCCGTGTATAATAAATCAGGTGGGTTACTACCTAACAAAGGGCTAGTTAACAGAAGAAAAGCTGAACTAGCACTTTTTGATACTCCAGTGGAGGTACGAAATGTTTAAATTTGAAGCTGAAGATTTTATGAAACCAAATGGCGAAGCCATGAGCCCTTCACAGGCGGCACAACAAGCTAACCTGATGCTTGAGCAGTGGTTCAAACTGGACAAAGAAGCAAAAGAAAAATTTACGTCAGGTGCTATAACAACTGGAGGGCTTTTTGAGTCTATGAATATTAGCAAGAAATCCCCTATTGCAGACTTAGCAGATCTTAAAATACAAGATCACATCGACGGGCAGTGGACTGATGAGGAGTCATGGTAAAAGAATGGCTATGCGAAGCGGGGTCTCCGATCTATATTGCAACCCGAATCATGCTACTCCAAAAAGAGGGCTATATCATCGAGTTTATCGGAAGGGAAAAAGAGCATGAATATGTTCTTTTTGCATATAAATGTAAAAAGTAGATTTTAGGCACCCGGACTATATTTGCCCCTATTACTTTTACAAGGCTGAAAAGCCTTCGGATGAGCAGTTTGAGTTTGTTTTGCAAAAGCACCCAAATATGTTCGATATCTTTCTAGTGTATTACCATGAAGGATGGAGCCTTCAGGTATCACTTTATAAGGCTGGGTTTAACAGGTGCAAGACTGGATATAGAAACTCTTTTAGGTGGTTATTAGGTAACGACCCCCGAACCAGAGAGGCTTATCATGAATTGGCAGGAAGACGTAGAAGGAACTACAACAACAGTGAGAAAACTCTTTACACAAATCGAAGTGTGCCAATCACTGATAGAGCTAAACTTGAGCAAATTGAAAGACGAAAGCCTAGGAGAGTCCCAAAGGCAGCAGTGGCTCCAACAGACCCTGCTCCAGCACCAAGAAATGCAGAAGTGTTTGAGCTCCCTTTTGGCAATAAACAAGGAAAACTATAGCACTATTTTGAACTCTAGACTTAAGTACAGAAAAAAGGTACTGTCAGAAGAAGAAACACGGAAGTTTTTAGGGATCGACACCGAGGGCCAGTAGCAATACTGGCCTTTTTACTTTTATAGTGGGATATGCAGAAACGCCCACGTGCTTCAAAATTACGCAGAGGTCAGGCAGCTTTCAACTCTCTATACGCAAAGTATAGGCATTCGGCTAGACGGCGTGGAGTATCGTTTGATTTAACCAAAAAGGAATTTAGAAAACTGACAAGGGGCTGTTGCTACCTTTGTGGCGACCCGCCTTCGCAGACCGCTTGGGCAACGAATAAACAGTGCGGTTCATATCATTATAATGGGATAGATAGAATTGACAATACAGAGGGTTACGAGATGTGGAATTGCAAGCCCTGTTGTATGCGATGTAATCAATTGAAAAGCTCGCTAACGGTAGAAGAATTAAAATCACACATATCAAAAATTTTAAACCACGGAGAATAATCATGGCATGGAAAGTCTTCGGTAAAGAGGTCGCTGTCAAGAAAATTAAGGATTATGCTCACTGCACAGGTAACTATGCCCTTGCTGAAATGGGTGACGAATACAAAATTACTATAGATGCTGGCCTTAAGGGGCAGAAGCTAGACGAGACTATTATCCATGAGTTAGGTCACATTGTTTTCCACCGTATATTAGCCCAGGCCAGAATCCCACGGGAGCTTGAAGAGCTTATTGTTGAAGGGATTGCTGTCGCAGTGAGCGAAAACTTTACCTTGAAAAAACGGCCATAAGCTGCTCTCCTGCTTTTAGAAAGCAGGAGGTAAAATGTCAGACATTCTTGCGCCACTATGGTCGCATCAAAAAAAGGGAATTGATTTTGCAGAGGGTAAGCCTTCGGTTGGGTTCTTTTACGAACCAGGCTGTGGAAAAACCCGAACCGCGATTAACGTACTCTACAACAAGTTCCGAGATGAAGGGTCAGTGCTTCGCACTCTTATCCTGTGCCCTCCAATTGTTATCAACAACTGGAAGCGGGAGATTGCAAAGTATTCGGAGATACCAGAAGAAATAGTCACCGAACTTATTGGCCCAGGCAAAAAAAGGGCAAAGACTTTCTACGAGAAGGGTCTCACCTACGATAGAGCAAACGGAGTTTATATCCAGATGCCTCACGTGTTCATCACGAACTATGAGTCACTACTTATGAATGAACTAATGGAGCACATAAAAGTGTGGAACCCACAGGTAATGATTCTTGATGAGCTACACAGAGTGAAAGCTAACTCTAAGAGAACGAAGGCTTTAATTCCTCTCGCTGATACTACTAAGTACAAGATAGGCTTGACTGGCACCCCGATTCTAAACTCTGCGATGGATATTTTCTGGCAGTTTAGAGTGCTTGATGGAGGGGCTACTTTTGGAAAGAACTTTTTTGTGTTTAAGAATATGTACTTTGAAGACAAGAATAGAAATATGCCAAGGCACTGCTACTTTCCTAATTGGACTATTAGGAAGTCTGCACTTGATGCGATCAATGAAAAGATTGCTACCATTGCACAATCCGCACTAAAGGCTGAGTGCTTAGACCTTCCACCACTTGTGAAGAAAAATGTTTACTTAGATATGACTCCTGAGCAAGAGAAGCACTACGAATCGATGAAGGAAAACTTCATCACTTTCTATAAAGAAAAAGCTGTTGTTGCAGAGCTTGCGATCACTAAGATGATTAGGCTTCAGCAGATCGTAAGTGGCTTCATGAAGAGTGATGATGGGTCAGAGATGATGCTTGATAAAAACCCGAAGCAAGACGCTTTGTTTGATTTGCTTGAGGAGCTTGCTCCAAACCATAAGGTAATTGTGTGGGCGGTGTTTAAGCAGGATTACGTAACGATTAAAAAAGTATGCGATAAATTAAAAATAAAATATGTGGAGGTGCACGGTGAAATTGGGTCTAGTGATCGGTTTGCTTTTGTCGATGAGTTTAATAATGATCCTAAGTGCCGCGTGTTTATCGGCCATCCGAAATCAGCAGGAGAAGGCATTAATCTTATTAGCTCTAGCTATAGCATTTACTTCAGCCGCGATTTCTCTCTTGGATCTTACCTCCAATCTGAAGCCCGAAACTATAGGGGTGGAAGCGACATCCACAAGTCTGTGACGCATATAAACCTAGTGATGAAAAATACTGTTGACGAAGTCATTATGTCGGCGTTAGAACGAAAGGGTAACGTAGCCGACGAAGTGCTACGCAGTTTAAGTGTTTAAAGAGTCAACGAATACAAAGCATCAAAAGGAGATTGCTATGAGTGAATCGTTTAAAGAAGTGAATGAATTGGCCGACCGTATCTATGACCTACGGGTGCAAATCAAAGAGCTGGAATCCCGCTCAACAGAACTCAACAAAGAAAAAACATCATTAGAGCAGAAGTTTATTGCAACACTTGAGGCCGCAGGCCTTGAAGGTTACAAAGGAAAAGCAGGCAGTTACTCAGTGACTACCCGTATGTCTGTTAATGTTCCAAATGCACCAGAAGATAAGGCTGCATTTTTTACATGGCTGACTGAGCAAGGGCTATTTGAAACTTACGCCACTGTTCACAGTCAGTCTCTTAACTCCCTTTACAGAATTGAAATTGAAAAAGCCGCTGAAAGCGGCGTGGACGATTTTAAGATTCCTGGATTAGGTGAGCCAAAATTTAACAAAACGCTCTCGTTCAGAGCAGCAAAATAGAAAGAAGGAAGTATGACAGAAGCAGTAAAAGGTTTAGTAAAAAAAGTTACTAACTCATTAATGGACATCCAAGAAGACCCGGACTTTGATGCGAGTCTTTTTGCAGGAGTAGATAGCAAGGATATTTTGATCCCTAAATTACTCCTTGCTCAGAGCATGACTCACTTTGTTCAGGACGAAGCTAAGTGCCCTGTAACAGGAGCGCAGGTAAAGCCAGGAGATATTGTTAACTCAATCACTGGGGAAATCGTTTGCGCTAGAAACGAAGAAGTTAAAATCCATATTCTATCTACGTTTAAAACGTGGGCTATTTATGACGTAACAAATGATAATAAGTTTTTACGTATTGAGCCGTTCACTCCAGCTAACGCTGGACAAGCGTGGGAAGGTGAAGAGCTTGATGAGAAGAATATGCCAATTAAAGTAAAGCGTGTCCAAGCTATTAATGCCTACATCATGCTTGAGAGTGACCTGTTAAACCCTGCGGCTTTGCCAATGGTTATCCGGTTTTCTTCAACGTCTTTTAAGACTGGTAAGATCCTTACGAACTTTATGACTAAGGCGCAGATGCTTAAAAAGAACCCGTACTATAAGCCCGTATTTTTGAAGTCTATTCAAGAGTCAAATGCTTCAGCTAAATGGTATGAGTTTACTATGGACATCGAAACTGGCCTTCCACTTTCTCGCGAGTCACAAGCATCTGAGCTTGACTTGCTTAAAACGTGGTCGAAGACTGTTACTGCTGGATCTGGAGTGAAGGTAGACGAGTCTGATTCAGTACCATTTTAATTTTTAACAGTAGGGGCAGGAATGCGTATATTATTTTTCGACTTAGAAACTACGGGGCTTGACATCAACACTTGCGAGATTACAGAGCTAGCTTATGCAATCTATGATGCGCCAAAAAAGCGCATTGTAGAAGCACACAGCACTTTGGTTAGAGTTGATGGGGAGATCCCAGAAGTAGTTACTGCCCTTACTGGTATTACGAAGGAGATGTTAGATGAAAACGGAATCCCTGTTCTATCGGCAATGCACTTATTTTCTACAGCGTGTGATAGAGATATTAGTTTTGTGTGTGGCCATAATGCCGCTGGCTACGACTATCCTATTCTTAAGCGCATTGGTGGATATTTTGACATTTATGCAAAATCTCTTAATTTACCTATTATTGATACCCGTGTCGACTTACCATTCAAAGACGAAAAGAACTGCAACAAACTTACACACCTTCTCAGCGACATGGGGTATGCTAACCCTTTTCCTCACTCTGCGATGGCAGACGTTTACTCTTGTATTAAACTATTTTCCCTTTTTGATTACCAGGAAGTGGTTAATTATGCGAGCGAGCCAACGCTAACTGTGCAGGCTATAGTAAATTACGATAATAGAGAGAAAGCTTCGTCCAAGGGTTTTAGGTGGGACGGAGGCACTAAGAGATGGTTAAAGAAGATTAAATTTTCTCGTTTTGGAGCCGAAGCCGTAGGCTGGAATTTCCAATACGAAGTTTTGGAAGGACAATAAAATGGCATTCAAAACACAGCAAGAGATATACAAGCACTTGGCAGAGGGTGGGAAGGTTGTTCACGACGATGGTTGTGTAGCTGGATTTATAGATGGTAAAATTAGCATTGGTTATTGTTTCGATAGACCTAAAGAATGGTCCCACTACCACGAGCCATTGAAGTTGGATTTTGAGGCTACTATGGAACAACTACCTTCATTTGGTCCTATCTATCCTACAGGTAAAGATATTGGAACTGCATTACAGCAAACTGTAGGCAAACGCTTCAAGGTGGTAATGACTGAGGTGGTGGAATGAGCGAGCAGAATTATGAAATTCAAAGATGCGGACTTAGTAAAGATTGCGCCAAGCTATCAAGAGATTTCTTTCACGTCAGTTCAGCACTAGAGCAAGAGCAAGCCAAGTCAAAGAAGTTGCTGGAGGCTTTGGAGAAAATTGAGTTAGGCACTGTGTTCGCATATCAAATAGCAAGACAAGCAATCAAAGAATACAGAGGTGATAAATGAGTAACCTGCTTCTTTGTTATTTTGCATGGTTCATATTTGCTATATTTTTTGTATTACCGCCGTGGCTTATTTTAACCTCAGTTATTGAGTTGATCCAATATTTACATAAAAGGAGTTTAAAATGACCCTACCAGAATCAGTTTTGAAGGTGAGAGAGTTTTGGATTTTAAAAGGTGCTGAGAATATAACTCAAGAAGTTTTAGTGCACGAGCCTAGTCGGCATACAATTTCAGACTTTGACCATGTTGTAGAATATGCTGCTTTTAAGGCGGCTATGTCCGAATTATCCGCATTGAAAAACCCAAGCGACGGTAGGTGCATGGAGATCGGTGGGCTTCGTATTCGCAACCAAGAGTTGCAGGCTGAAGTCACTCGGCTCAAATCTGAGCTGAGTCAATCTAAAGCTGAGCACTTCGACTCTGGTACAAAGTGGGGAGTTGAGCAGATGCAACCAGAGATACAACGACTCAAGTTTGACATAGACTCTTATCAAAGAGCCGCAAAGATTAGCCAGGATGCCTTTAACTCTCATATAGATAAGGTTGAAAAGAAGCTACAGACTGCGGTTGAGGCTTTGAAGGTTATTGCTAAAGACAATTATGGAAAATCAATGCAATTTAAGGCATCAATAACCCTAGCCAAGCTCGGCGAGACTGGGGATGGGAAGTGAAAACAAAACCAAATGAACCAATAAATTGTAATAACGGCAATGGATTTTGGAGTGACGAATTTAATCGTACTCATGGTTGGGTTGGCTTAACGAAGCGTGAGTATTTTGCTGCAATGGCTTTGCAAGGTATTTTGTCTAATGCAAGCGGAGTTGGCAAAATAGATTGGTGGAGCGGATATGCCGTTAAATACGCCGATCAATTGATTACTGATCTAAATAAAGAAACAACCGCACCACAAATGCGAGAATAGGAGAGGGAATGAATAAGAAAATAGTTAAATCAAAGAAGCCTTACGTTATTGTAAGAGCGCATACGGCCGGTGTTCATGCTGGATATTTATTGTCACGCAAAGGCGATACAGTTATTTTGTCGGAGTCACGCAGACTTTGGAAGTGGATGGGCGCAAGTCTATCTCAAGTTGCTAATACAGGCCCGTCAAGTGGTGATAATAGATTTGGTGGGCCAGTTTTAAAAACTGAGATTGTAAGTCCACAAGGTTTTGAGATTGCTACTTGTAGACCTGAAGCTGTCAAAGCAATCCAGGCGGTGCCAGAATGGAAAGTGTAATTAGTAACGATGGCTCTGGCTATGGCGATGGCGATGGCTCTGGCTATGGCTCTGGCTATGGCGATGGCGATGGCTCTGGCTATGGCTATGGCTCTGGCGATGGCGATGGCTCTGGCTATGGCTATGGCTCTGGCGATGGCTAAAATATAATTTAAAGGCCGCGTGATCCGCGTAAACGAGGACTGTCTGCAATGGATAGGGCAGACTGATGCGAGAAGACCTCGAAGGCCGATTTTAAAAGGTAATTGATGAAAAA
>Ga0213917_1000031_pt1 | contig 43303 bp, 63 predicted proteins | sample McNCre117MG_FD_161051 | JGI IMG/M metagenome (GOLD analysis project Ga0213917, IMG submission 161051) | Freshwater microbial communities from McNutts Creek, Athens, Georgia, United States - 1-17 MG | ecosystem: Environmental > Aquatic > Freshwater > Creek | place: USA: Georgia | collected... | reverse complement strand
GTTCGAATTACCCGTGTCGCAGGGTCCAGGGAGGACCCGATGACACCCGGGGGGGTCGGGGGTCGGGGGCGGCGCGGAGGCGTGTACCAGGTGGCCGCAGGGAGCGCCATGCCCTCCGCATCGACCCACTGCAGGCCGTGCTTGGTGCACACCACCCGATGGCCAGCCATCGTCGTGCCGAACTCGTGCAGTTGATCAGCCGCATCCAGCTCGGCAACGTATAGCGCGCCCTGCCCCTGCCCTGCCTGCCCACGCATTGCGCGCCGCACGAGCGCATCCGTCGCCTGCACGCCCCACTGCACCCGCAGCTGGTCGACCAACCACGCTGCCACCGGCATCCGCTCACGCAAGCCGCTCATGCTCGCCTCCATGGGAACAGTGGGATTGAGAATTCGGCCGACCCTTCCCGCCGCAAGCCGCATCCAGCAAGGCTCTCCGCCTCTTGGGAAGAGTGGGAATAGTTATTGCCGCTGCCATATGCGCGAGGCGCACCTTTGCTCGTCGGCGCACCCTCGCGCACACGCACGCCTGCGCACACGTCATGGGTCAGCCGAAAACTGCGCCCACTCTTCCCAAACCGCGGAGAGCAAGCATTGGCGCGCCTCAGCGTGGGAACACCACCGCGCATTTCGGCGTCCCACTGTTCCCGCGCCGGGCGCACTGCGGTCATAGCGACCTCCGAGCCGAGCCGATGAGCGCATGCAGGCCCGCCTGGAACAGCTTGATGCGCGCGTCGCGCTCCTTCGAGTCGGTCACGTCGATCTCGGCCGGAGCGGGCCCATCCGGCGGCGCTTGGGCCCCTTCCTGATCGTCGCCCGACGTCCTGCGCTCGATCTCTGCCGGCACGTAGTACACGACGCCCTGCAGCTGCACCTGGTCCTGGCTCCAGTCGCCGTCGGCCACCACCTTGTCGCTGTAGGCCCAGTAGCGCACCTTCTTCTTGTCCGGCGCCTTCAGCCGCTCGAGCTCCTCGCTGACAGTGCGACCGAACGCCGTGTGATTCGGGATGAAGCGCTCGCCGTTCACCTTGCACCAGGCCTTGAAGGCCGAGTACAGATCCTGCGCCGGACAGGTCACGAAGGGCACGCCCGCCACGCCCGTCTCCCAGTACTGAAAGAAGCGCTGGTCCGGGCTCATCCCCAGCGTGATCAGGTGCATGCGGTCCCGGTTGACGAAGGGCTTGGTGCGCTTCGTGAAGTCGCCGATGTCGTAATGCAGCAGCCAGTGGTAGAAGGCCTCGACCCCGCCTGCACTCATCTCCGCCAGGATCGCGTCGAAGTACGACTCCGGGTGCTCGCGCTCGATGCGGATCACCGTGTGCCGTCGGTCGCTGCGGTTCAGCAGCACCGGCACCTGCTGGTTGCTCTGGAAGACGAAGTTGACGAAGTTGGCCTCGGTGCGCAGAGGCATGTTCTTCTCGTTGATGTTCACCGTGTCGCCGGTGATGAGGTCCTGCAGCACGCCCTGGAGGTGCGCCCGGTCCGCCCGGCTCACCACCTCTTCGGCCACCACGAACATCATCCCGCTGATCCAGCCGTTGAACTCGGTCTCGAGCTGCCGCTGGTTGATCGTGCGGGAGTGCACACCGTAGATCCGGCGCATGATCGTCGTGAAGAGGGTCTTGCCCGTGCCCTCGGTCCGCCCATGCAAGACCAGCGCCGTGTGCATCTTCGTGCCCGGCTGCTGCAGCGGCAGCGCCAGCCAGCAGCAGACCCAGTGGAACAGCGCATCGTTCTCCTGGCACAGGTTGTACAGGTGCGCCACGATCAGCTTGCAACTCGCGTCCGGGTTCGGCTCGAGCGGCAGGCCATTGAACAGGTTCACGTAGTCGGGTCGCTTGCAGCGCCCGGTGGGGTCGAAGACCAGGCGGTCGGCCGGGATCATGTGCCGCATCTCGTGCGACAGCCACCAGTCGACCAGGCGCCCGTAAGCCAGCTTCAGGCTTTCGATGCGCAGCACCTGGCGCACTTCGTCGTCCCACACCGTCGTCGTGCCGTACAGCAGCGTCCAGCGCCCCAGGGCGTCGACGAACTTAGGATCTTTCGGGTCCTGCGGCGGCAGCGCGGCCCCGCGGCCCTTACCGCCGCCGCTCTGCGGGCGGTCGTTCGCGCGATTTTTCTCGGGCTCGGGTGCCTCGAAACCGCCCCGCAGCTGGGCCTTGCAGGCCTCCAGGCCCTGCGAAACGTGCAGGTCGTTCCAATCCGTACCCGGACTCGCCGGGTCGTCGAAGGCCGGCAGAAGCACCCTCGCCTTGTGGCGCCTGGCGCTTGCTGTCGCGGCGGAGCGCCCTGCGTTCTCGAGCTTCAGCGTACGAACCTCGCCGCCCGTCGGCACGCCCATCGAGATGGCCCGGCCATCGCCATCGACGCCCAGGCTAACCTGCTGCTGGCCGCCGCCAACCGTGATGGTTCCGACGATCGACGGCACGCCGGCGCCGTCCTTCGACCAGCCGGCCTTGAGCATCACGAGGCGCTCCGCGCCGCCGTCCGGGCCCGGCGGCACCGTCCACTCGTATTCCTGATCGAGCTTGGCCAGCTCGGCCGGCGTCGAGTGCACGCCGAGTTTCTGCAGGCGCTCACATAGTCTCACCAGCAGGTGGCGGTCGTCGTCCGCCGCCATCACGAAGGCCAGTTCCGGGTACAGCTTTCGCCACTGCGCGACCACCGGCTCGAGGTTGCCCGCATCGAAACAAACGATCACCGGCCAGCCCGTTGCCATGTGCACGCTCGCCGCCGTGGCGTAGCCCTCCGCAAAGGCCAGCGGCAGCGCCGGATCGATCTCGCCGATCCGGTGGAAGCGTCCCTCCTTCAGCGTGCCGGTGCCGAAGATCTTGTCGCCGTCCGGGCTGATCCACTGCAGGCCCTGCAGCTCGCCCGCCATGTCGACCAGCGGCACCATCAGCCGCGAGTTGAAGCCGAAGCGGATGCCGTAGGCCCGCACCTTCTTGCGGTCGAGGTAGGCGCTGGTGCCCTCCTCCCGGCCGGCGTTCCACAGCCTGGCGGCCTTGGCCGCGGCTGTCTCAGCTTCTTTCGCGCGCTCGGCCTCGGCGGCCTTCGCAGCCGCCTTGCGCTGCTCGGCCCACTCCGCGCGCTCCGCAGTCGACCATTCGCGGCTCGAGGCCTCCACGGTCCACTGCTCGCCGCGCCAGCCGAAGGCGCCGCTGATGTACACCTTGCCCGACTTCGCCTTGAACTCGTGCAGGCGCACCCAGGCCGACTTCTTCGGCTTGCGCTCGTTCAGTGGCCGGAAGCGCTGCAGCTTGGCGAACGACTTCGCCAGATCCAGGCTGGGCGGGACCTCGATGCCGACCTGCTGCATCTGGGTCACGACGTCATGGAGCGAATCCGCCACCGTCAGGCCACCGCGCCGCGCAAGCGCTTGCGCTCGCGGGCCTCGTGATCTTCGCGGCAGTCCGCGTCGCAGTACACCGCCGTCGGCAGGCACCGCTCGCCGCAGTTGCTGCACACGCCGGGCACCCCCAACGGATCGCGCTGCGCGCGCCGGCGCTGCAGGGCACGCGCCTCCTCGACAAAGAGATCGGCCGTGCGCTGGGCCTCGTCGTCGGGGCCGAGCCGTTCCCGTGGCTCGGGTACTTCTGATGCCACGAGACTCACTCCTCCGCGCCCCAGATCAGCTCCGGCCGCGTCGCCAGCACCCGCTCGTGCGTGTGCGTCAGGAATGCATACGCCGCCGGGTCCACGCACTTGAACTCCTGCGGCACCACCTTGAGCCCGAGGTGAGCCAGGAAGACCAGCACCTCCTCTAGCCGCTCGGTCTTGATGCGGCTGATCGTGGAGTCCGAGACCCCCATCGCGACAGCGGTTGAAGCCGCCTTCCCAGGCTCTTGCAGGGCCTGCAACGCGAGTTGCATCGCTTTTCGGGCTCTTTCAGGCGGCGTCGACGAAGCTGACGACATGACGTTCATTCCAGTGAAGAAAGAGCCCGAGCCGTCACCGGCCCGGGCACAAGTCCAAGGCGAGAGCCTCGGAGGAGACAACCATGGCGGGCAGCCCCGCCTGCGCTACGCTGGGAACTTCCCAGGACACAGCACAGCACAGGGGGGCACCCATGGAAATCGATCTCATCATTCCGAGCGACGAGCGCGAAGAAATCGACCGAATTGCCGCCGAGCCCAATGGCAGAAGCATGCCGATCGTTCCAGCAGTCGGCGACTCGCTGCGCTTTGGCCAGACGCATTGGGCGGGGGTGCATCGGACGATCGTGTTCCCGGCGGATCGATCCTCACCTGCGCGCCTGGCCGTGGTTCTCGCTCGGGAAGACTCGCTGAATGGACTCGAAAGGCGGCCAGCGCTGACGCTCGTGCATTGAGAGCAGCGACGAGCTCGGCCCGCGTAGCGCCGGAGGATATGGAGCCAATGCAGGTCGGCACCATGGTCTCTCGCAGTGCATACAGCTGCTTCGTCTGCGGATCAATCGCGTCGCGCCGCTGCCGGCGCTGCTTGTACGCGGGCACGAAGCGCTCACGCTGCACGTTGCACCCCATCCTCGGCCACTCTCTGCAACGGAACCAACACGAAACGCCCATCCTGGGGATGTGGATCTGCATCTTTCGGCCGATTGTTTTCGGTTCCGACGACTCGCATTTCCGGGGACCTATGAGCGACGAACACGCTGCGACCACCCCGCGTATCGAGATTCACCTCTGTGTGGCCGACGAGCAGGAGCATCTGCTGCCAACGCGGCGGCGCGCACCCCATTACCTGCCGCTTAGCGCGCCACTGCCGCGCAAAGGCGAAGTGATCTACCTCAGTAGCACCAGCGCGTGGGGCGTCGAACTGGTAATCCACGAATGGCGGTCGCCGGACGATTTGCGCGTCGAGGTGTGGCTCACGCACGTCGGCAGCGCACGGCATAAGCGAGCGCCCGGATTCGAGTTGACCCAGTGACGGCATTACAACCCTTGACCACCCGGCTCAGGCATTTCCACCCGACCTCCGGCCAGCACGATCAAGCCAATGCCCACGTCGGCCGACACCGATCGCGTCTTGCCATTTGCGAGCCTGCTGATGGAAGGCTGGGTCACACCGAGTTCACGCCCGAGGCTTGCTGTCGTGTAGCGCCCGCTTTGCAGCAAGACACGAGTCAATTTCGCGAAATCGATGCGTTGAAGCATAGCGCCGCATGATACATCAACGCATCATTGACGCAAGCCATGCGCCACAGAATGCGTATGTGCATAACCCCTTCGGCTCAGCGGACCCCCGCGAGATCATTGAAAAGCTACGCGTACAGCGCGGCTTTGCGTCAGAACGCGCTCTGGCCATTGCGGCCGGCGTACCTCAGCCGACTTTGAATCGCTACCTCTCGAGGAAGTCCGACACGATGGAGGTTGCGAGTTTTGTTGCACTCGCACGAGTGCTCGACGTCACGCCCAGCGAGCTTCTTGGTGAAGTGCCCCTCAGTTCTCGGATGGAAGTACGCGAGCTGGTGCGCATCATGGACGCGCTCGACGAACCGCAGCGCGAAGCACTCATTGCAGCCGGGAAGGCGATGGCTGCCGCCGCACGCCCAAGAAAGGGCAACTGAGCGTGTTAGATGGGAGGATTGAAAGATGTCCAGATTCGAGAATCCCGGCAACGGTTATCGCGAGGAAGTGAGTCCTCTCACCTGGTTGTGGGTCCTCCTCTTCGGCTGGGTCTACATGCTCGTGAAAGGCTTGTGGGGTCATGTCGCGCTCCAAGTCGCGCTCATCTTCGGCGCGGCGCTGTTGAGTGGCGGACCCGGCGCCTTCATCGGCATCCCACTGTGGCTCGTGTACGTGTTCGCCGCCAAGGGAATCCTTGAACGCCGCTACCTGCGCCGCGGCTGGAAGCAGATCGACGTTGACGACCCAATTGCCAGCGATCGGCACCGCTTCCCGAATTGATCGGTCGAGCCGCAAAGAATGATGCGTTGACGTATTGACAGGTCTGATGCGTTAACGCATCATCCGCTCCACGCCCACCCCGGGCGACAGGAGCGGAAATGTCCTTCACCGAACTTCCCACGGCCGGCGCCCCCGCAGCGGCGCCCCCGACCACCTACGCCGAGGCGGTAGCCGCCGAGCAGCACCGCCAGCGCACCGAGCGCGAGCGCATCGCCGGCGGCGAATCCCCCTTCCTCGTCCACCGCGACAAGATCGTCCAGTGCCACAGCACCGCCCTGCGCCTGCAGGCCGTGGTGCTGAACCTCTATAACGACGGCGTGTGGGCCAAGAAGGCCCCCGTGTACCTGTCGAGCCTGCTGGCCAACGCCGACGAGGAGCACGTCGAGGTCCTGATGGACTTGCTGCGCGGCTACGCCAGGCGCGGCGAGAACGACCGCGAATTCCTCGCCCTCGGCCACCAGCTCGCCGTGGCGCGCCAGCGCAAGGGGCGCCGGTCATGAGCCCCGCCGAGTGCCTCTACCTCGCGCTCGGCGACGAGCGCTTCCGCCGCCGCCTGGTCTTCTGCCTGGCGGTGCGCATCGCGGCCCGCCGGATGCTCGCCGTCGCCATCGTCCTCGTCGTCATGGCCCTGCTCGGCGCCCTCGCCGGCTGCGGCGGTGGCGACCCCGAGGACTTCGAAGCCGCCCCGGGCCACGACAAGACCCTGCAACCCGTCGACCCCGCCGCGAGCGAGGCCCGCCGATGAGCCGCTACGAGCTCCCCGAGCCCTCGCCGCTCGAGCGCTGGTGTGCACGCAGCCCGCGGGTGCGCTGGCCGCTGGTGTTCCTGCTGATCGTCTTTCTGTGGGGCCTGGCCGGCTGGCTGGACTCCATCCCCTTGCCCTGACCGCCGCGCCATGGAGGCCGCCGCCATGAACCGTCGCTTCGCCGACCTGCCCGACCCGCTGCGCCCGATGGCTTTTGCGCCTCCGCGCAGCGGTGCACACATCGATCTCCCGCTCGAAAGCCCCAGGCTGGCTGCCGCGCCCGAGCCGATCCCCTTCCCCGACCCGGCCGTCGCCGACCGGGCGCGCCAGCGGCGCCTGGCCCCCGAGCGCGCCATCGAGCACGAGCTCGGCCGCGAGGCCCAGGTGCGCGAGCTCCGCGAAACCAGCGACGACTCGCTCACCATCGCGCTGCGCGCCGCGCGCTCCGCCGGCCTGCTGCAGGGCGTGCGCCAGGGCCGCGGTGCGGGCTGGCGCAGCGGCTTTCGCTGGGGCGCGGCGCTGTTCGGCCTGGCCGGCCTGGGCGGCGGCTGGCTGATCGCGGTGGTGGCGATCCAGCTGGGGCGCCTGTCGTGATCTCGGCCGAGCTGGCCGGCCTGGCCTTCGCCGTCGACGAGCGCCTGGCCAAGGTGATGGACTACGGCGCCTGCCGCCTGTGCACGCACGTCGCGGTGCTGGGCCAGGCGCGCTACTGCACGCACCCCGAGGTGGCAGCCGCGGGCCGGGTGGTCGACATCCGCGTGGCTCGCGCGCCCCACGGCGCGTGCGGCAGCGAAGGCCGGCTGCTCGACTTCCCCGGGCTGCACGCGTGAGCCGCCATGTTCCGCGCCGACATGCCCGACGAGCTGCTGCGCAAGGCGTGGCAGCAGCGGCGGCGGCGCAACTGGCCCGACACCTACGAGGCCACGATGGCTCGCCCGCTGCTCGCCGCGCTGGTGCGCCTGCAGGCCGGGCTGTTGCAGCGGCGCGCCGAGCGGGTGGGTTCGGGGCCCGAACAGCCCGCCAAGGTACGGCGGGCGCCGGCGTTCGCGCCCAGGCGCAGGCCGCCGCCCGAACTGTTTGACCGCAAGCGCGCCGCCGCAGGCGAGCGCGAGGAGGACTGAGCCATGCCTCAGACGATCGACCCCAGCGACCCCCAGGGCTCGCAGCCGTGCAAGCGCCTGGAGCCGTGCGAGTGCACCGACTGGTGCGGCTCCGACGTGCGCGTGTACCTCGGCTCCGTCTCGGCCTGCGGCACACTCGAGCGCTGGCGCCTGGCGCGCGCACTTGAATCCAGCGCCCGCCACATCGCCGAGCGCGCGGTGATCAGCGACATCGAGTCCGATGGCATCGCCGTCGAGTTCGACGGCGTGCGCTACTACGACATCCGCCCGCTGGTCGACCTGCGTGAGGTGCCTGGCGAGCTGCTGGACATGGCCAGCGAGGCCCTGGCCTATGCGCTGGGCGCCGGCATCTTCGAAGCGCACCCGGTGCACCCCTATCTGCTGCGCAAGGTTGCCCGATGAGCGGCCTGCCCAGCATCCGCGAGTGCGAGCTCGGCCTGGCCAGCCTGGCCACCGCACCGGTGGCCGAGCACAACCTCAAGCTGGCGGTGCAGATCGGCCGCGCGCTGCTGCACTACGTTCGCAACGCCGGCACCCAGGCCAGCACGCCGCCCACGCTGAAGAGCCGGGCACAGAGCCTGCCGGTCTACAGCCGCCCGTCGTCACCGGCGCCGCACCTGATGCGCCGGCCGGACCCGATGCCCAGCGCGCGGCGGGAATCGGCCGTGGCCGTGCCTGCCCCGGCACCGGTGCCCTCCACCAACGCCGGGGCCAAGCCCAAGGCGAAGCGCAACATCAAGCCCTTCGTGCCGCCGCCGGGCATGGTGACGATCAAGCAGCTGTCCGAGCGTTCGGGTTTCAGCCCGAGCTTCATCAGCGTGCTGATCCTCGCCGGCACTGTCGAGAAAGCCGAGCAGCCCGGCCGCGCCCAGTACCCGGCGCTATGGAGCGAGGCGCAGGCCGAGCGCATCTGCGAGCTGCTCGCCGACAGGACCAGGCGCACGCGCCACCTGCCCAAGATCACGCCGCTGCCGATCCCGGCCGACTGGGTGAGCGTCGAGCAGTTCGCTCAGCGCCTGGGCGACATCTCCACGCAGCGCGTGCACAACCTCGTGCACAGCAGGCACCTGCCGCGCGCCGACTACAGCCAGGGCCGCCGCGTGTACTGGGCCGAGGCCACCGTGGCAGCCACGGTCGCCGAGCGGAAGAAGGCCAGCCAGCCGTAGAGCACAACCCACGAGCGCCGCGCGGTCGCGCAGCGCCGTCACTTCGCAGTGAAGGAATCGCATGAGTACCGACAGCCTCGACAGCACCGTCATCACCGAGCCGGCCGGCCCGGCACCCGAGCCCTTCATCAAGATCGAGGCGCTGATGCTGCCGATCGATCTGCTGCGGCCGGGCAAGTTTCAGCCGCGCAAGCGGTTCGATGCCGAGGCACTGCAGGAGTTGGCCGACAGCATCGCCCGCAAGGGCGTGCAGCAGGCCATCGTCGTGCGCGGCATCGAGGGCGCGAAGCCCGGCGAGCCGCGGTTCGAGATCGTCGTCGGCGAGCGGCGGTGGCGGGCCTGCAAGATCCTCGCCGCCAGCGGCAACTACAAGGGGCCCTATCTCATCCCCGCATTCCCGCGCGTTCTCGACGACTTCGAGGCGGCCGAGATCGCGCTGACCGAGAACGTCGACCGCAGCGACCTGCACCCGCTCGAGGAGGCCGAGGCCTACGAGAACCTGCTGCTGCGCCCCGTGGGCGGTGGGGAGTTCAAGCCGCCGCGCCTGCGCGGCCTCACCGTCGAGCAGATCGCCGAGCGCATCGGCCACAAGCCGAACTTCGTCTTCGGCCGGCTCAAGCTGCTGGAGCTGATCCCGGCTGCGCGGGAGGCGTTTCTCGACGACAAGATCCAGCTGAAGGTCGCCGAGCCGCTGGCCCGCATGGCCATCGCGGAGCAGGAGCGCGCGCTGCCCGATCTGCTGCGCGGCTGGGCCGGAGAGCCCTACACCCACCGCCAGGCGGTGGCCTACCTGCGCCAGCATTTCATGCTCAAGCTGGTGAAGGCCGGCTTCGACCCCGCCGACGCCACGCTCGTACCCGCCGCCGGCGCGTGCAAGGACTGTCAGAAACGCAGCGGCGCCAACCCCGACCTGTTCGGCGACGGCAACGCCGACGACATGTGCCTCGACAGCGCCTGCCACCAGTCGAAGGTGGCGGCGCACGCGCAGCGCACGCTCGACCACGCGCGCGAGGCCGGGCAGACGGTGCTCACCGGCAAAGCCGCGGAGAAGGTGCTCGGCGGCGCGCACCTGAACGACTACAGCCTGCGCCACACCGGCCACGTCAACCTGGCCAAGCCCGACGAGGAGCTGACCGGCTCCAAGAAGACGCTGCGCACCCTGCTCGGCGCGGACTTCCAGGGCACGATGGTGGTGAAGGGCGACAACGACGACGAGCCGATCACGGTGGCCAAGCTCGACGACGTCAAAGCCGCGCTGAAGGCCAAGGGGCTGCTGCGCGCCAGCACCAAGAGCAAGCCCGGCCAGCCGGGCAAGCCGATCACCGCCGAAGATCTGCTAGCCCAGCGCCGCCGGCGCATCGAGAAACTTCTGTATGAGCGCCTGCCAGGCACGCTGTGGAAGCACCTGGCCTCGGACGACGCCTTCGGTTTCCCGAGCGAGAGCAAGGTCTGGATGCACGAGCTCGCGCACATGCTCTACGAAGCCAGCGAGCTGAACTTCGACGCGCTCGAGCGGGCGGCGACGGGCAGCACCAAGGTCGGCGGCCGCATTTTCCTGGACGAACTCGACGGCGAGGCCCTCAACCGCGCCTGCATCACGATGCTGCTCGGTCACCTGGTCAACACGGATGCCTGGCGGAAGACCGCGAAGCCCGAGACGGCCGACGCGCTGGCGGCCGACATCGAGTTCGACCTACCGGCGCTGCGCAGCGAGGTTCAAGCCGAGGTCGACGAGGCCCTGCGCGCCGAGATCGCCCAGCTCGCCGAGGTGGTGGAGCCCGCCAAGCCGAAGGCCGCGCCGCGCAAGACGCCTGCACGCAAGAAGCCGAGCAAGGGCACTTCTACCCCTTCGAGTGACGCTGCCGCGCAAGGCAATCCATCGCCGGCCGAAGGCAAGGACGAAGAGCAGCTGACGCCCGAGAAGGCACTGGCCGACGCCGTGGCCCGGGACACCGGCGTCGATGTCGCCAAGCTCACCGGCAAGGCCAACAAGCCCAGCCGCAAGACCAATCAGACCGACAAGCCGGCACAGCCGCCTGCCGCGCAGGATGGCCACATCACCGCCGAGGCAGCATGGCCGTTCACGACCAGCTCGGCCGCATGACCATGAGCACCGACACCCTGCGGCACCCGCAGCAGATACCGCTGCGCACCGGCTACGGCACGACCAGGCAGTTGCTGCAGAAGGCGGCCAAGAATCCCGGCCCGGTCAGCGTGTTCATCGACGGCAGCGGCTGGGACGACGCCGACAGCGCCATGTTCATCGTCAAGGGTCGAGACCTCGCGCACGAGGTCTATGCGGCGCTCGCCGAGGCCGGCCTGGTCACACCCGGACAGCCGGTGGTGCCATGAACGAAACAGCGGCCACTCCCGCACCGATGTGTGAGCACCAGGGCTGCACCGCGCCGGCCGACGGCGCGCTCGCGCTGCAGTTCTTCCCGCCGCGTGCCGTGATGAAGCACTACCGCACCGACAAGCCACTCACGAACATGGTGCTGGGCCTGAAGGTCTGCCGCGCGCACCTGAAGGGGATCGACCCGGTCACCTTCCTCGGCGCCCAGATCATGCCGCTGATCAAGGTCGTCGAGCGCTCGAGCGGCATCGCCGTCGACATGGCGGCCACCAAGGCCGTGCTGGTGCCCCTCGACGACCCCGATTACCTGCTGCTCCTCAAGCAGCGACAGGAGCCTTGACGATGCCGCGCATCAACTCCATCACGCGGTCCAACTCGAGCGGCGTGCCCGGCTTGCGGCTGAACTCGCGCCGCGGCCGCCGCGTGATCGACGTCACCTGGAACGCCGAGACCGGCGTGCGCTGCTCGACCAGCTACCTGCTCACCACGGCCGGACCGCTGCACGCCGTGGCGATGGCCATGGGCCGGCGCGAGGCCGCCACCGGCGTGCCCTACGAGATCTCGCCGCGCCAGGCCTGGGAGCGGCTCAAGCGCAGCGAGCAGGCTTGCGGCGGCTCCGGCCGATAGAGGAGAAGCGCATGGCCCTGCCTACGTTCTCCGCCCAACGGCTCGCGCGGCTGCTGTTCCCCTTCAACCTGGGACGGGAGCAGCCGCGCGGCTGGTTCCCGCTCGACGGCACGCGTATCGAGTTCGAGGCCACCGGCTTCGTCATCCAGCTGCAGACCGACCCCAAGCTGATGCCGTACGTGGTGCTCGATCCCGACGGCCGATCGATGGCCATCGGCTTCAACCTGCAGGACCTGAAGGCGTACGCAGAAAAGCACGCACGCGATCGCGTGGAGTTTCAACCATGAGCGTCGAGATCCGGCCGATCGCCGTCGACGTCGAAGTGGCCGCCGAGATGGTCTCGCTGTCGCTTTCGGTGTTCAAGGCGGAGGTGCGCGCGGGCAACGCCCCAAAGCCGCGGCAGATCAGCCCGAGGCGCGCGGTCTACCTGGTCGCCGAGCTCGAGGCCTGGGCTCAGTCCAGGCCGGTCAGCCAGATGGCGCCACCGCCCAACGCCGGCAAGAACGCCGGGAAGTACAGGCAGAAGTCCGCCACCGGCGGCGAGGCCTGACGGCCTGGGAAACCCGTTCGGCCTCGCGCCGAAGCGAAAGGACGATGGAGATGAAGAAGGTTCAACGGGGTGCACGCAAGACGGCACCCGTGGTCAAGACCACCGAGGCCTACCCGACCATCGAGCACCAGCTCACGACGCTGGTGAACACGCACCACAGCCACCTGGTCGTGGGCGATCGCGAGGCGGCGCTGCGGGCGCTGAAGGGGGTTCACGATCTGGTGCTGGGCAACCGCGCGCTGCGCTGAACCTACGCCGACAGTGAGGCCGATGAATCAACCGCCCACCAGGGCACTACCGGAGAGAAGCGATGGCGAGGGTGAATGTGCAGCTCGGCGACAAGGCCCGCGACACCGTCAGTGGCTTTGCTGGCGTGTGCGTGGCTCGCACCGAGTGGCTGAATGGGTGCTGGCGCATGACGCTGCAGCCGCAGGCGCTGGACAAGGACGGCAAGCCCTGTGAGGCGCAGACGTTCGATGACTTCCAGCTCGAGGTGACAGAGCCGAAGAAGCAGCCCGTGGGCTCGAAGGAAACCGGCGGCCCGCGCGATGGCCCCATGCGCGCCCGTGACCCGGCACGCATGTGAGGCCGCACAAACGGATCGCCTCCTGGTGACCCAAGGCGAGGAGCAGTGATGGCGTGCCCCAAGTGTGGCTGCAAGGTCTGCTACCAGTTCGATGATGAGGACGACGGTGAAGACGACCGCCTGCAGCGCTGCGCGGCCTGCGGAGAGGTGTTCGATCTTGACGACTCTGCCGACGAAGAGGACGACGATGAACTTGCCGCTTGACGTAGCTCGATGCTCAGGGACAACGCACGCTGCTTGCCAGTCGTGCCAGTGGCGTCAGGGCCACTACGAGGCATACACGCACTGGATGGAGCCACCCATCGACATGCTGACCGGCGCGTGCCGCGCAGCGATTCACTCGCCGACGTGGGCAAGCAATTCGACGGCAGATCGCGTGACGCAGAACGTTCGAGCTAACCGGCGCATTGCGGCGCCACAACTGCCCGAGTAGGGCGCAACTGCCGGCCGCCGCAATGCGTCCGGTTGAGCGAGGGGTTCGGCCTCAACGCGCCGGACGTGAAAGGACTGAGATGGGCAAGGGAACTGATGCCGCTCGCGCCGCTGGCGCTGGGTTGCACGCGGACGTGATAGACGACTTCAAGGACCAACTGCTGATCGCGTTCCTGCGGCGGCTTGGGAGCAAGGTTTCGATCCCGGTCAAGGAGGTGGACGAGACGGGGCGTTTCGTCTGCGCGTTCAACATCGAGGGCGATGCCTTCAATTTCGAGCTGACGGAGAAGCAATGAACACCACACTGACGGACGGCTCCCCGGTGACGCCTGACCACCGCGAGATTGACCCCGCCACCGGCCAGCAGAAGGGCTACGTGGTCCTGAGCGCCGAGGAACGCGCGAAGGGCTTTGTGCGGCCCGTGCGCAGCGCCTACGTGCACGACAAGTGCGGCGGTGTGACGACGATGGGCCTGGCGCTGGCCGAAACCTACGCCCGCGAGCCCGCCTTCTACAGCGGCACGTTCTGCGCGGTCTGCCGCGCGCACTTCCCGGTGGGCGCCGATGGCGAATTCACTTGGAAGGGGACGACCGACAAGGTTGGAACTTGATGCCGAACGTTTGAGATAAGCGGCGACCCGTAGGGGCGTCCGCCTTGATCGAAGGGTTAGGCCCCTATATCCGAAGCGAGGAAACCATGACCTGTCATTGTGAATATGCCGACGAATGCGACGGCGAATACGCGACGTTTTACCCGCTGCAAGACGGCGGCATGTGCGCGGTTCGGCCCTGCCAAGCGCCGCGCCAGCACGACGCCAGCGCGGACTGCTGGTGCGAGCCGACGATCGACTACAAAGACCCGGACACGGGTGTTGCCGTGTACGTGCACAGGGGCATTCAATGACGACGTTTGACGAACTATTTGCAGAGCACAACCTGACGCCCGAGGAACGCAAGGCGCTGGTGATGCACCTTGCCACGCTGCGGGCGCAGAAGACCGTGGAGGCGCTGCAGGACTGCCCGCACGCCGCACCGCACCGCTACTGCGACACCTGCCCCGTGAACCCCTGCCCGATTGGGTTGGGGCCTAACGTTTGAGCTGAGCGAGCCATGACCGGCGCAACCATCGAAACGACAAACGAGCAGGCCTCGCCCGCCGGGCATGGTCTGCTCGAGCGACCAGTTATGCGCCCCGTGGCCGTACTGTTTGCGCGGGCAGACAGTGTTTACAAGACGCTGCCTGGCGTGGAGGTGTACGACATGGAACGCGACGCGCGCACCTATGACGGGCCGCACCCGGTGGTAGCGCACCCGCCGTGCAGAAGCTGGGCGAGCCTGCGCCACGGCGCGAAACCTCGAGCCGATGAACGCAACTTGGCGCGGTTGGCTGTGGCGCTGGTGCGAGAGTTCGGCGGCGTGCTTGAGCACCCGCAGTTCACGACGCTATGGAAGGCGCAACAAATGCCAGAAGGGCAAGAGCGCGACCAGTACGGCGGCTGGACGCTCTACGTGCAACAACACTGGTGGGGGCACCGAGCGCAGAAGAAGACCCGCCTGTACGTGGTTGGCTGCGAACCGCGTGAGATACCCGACATGCCGATGGTGCTGGGCGACGCAACGCACACCGTGGGCCTGTGGAGCGGCCGAGACAGGGCAACGTGCCGCCCCAGCATTGCGAAGCACGAATACGAGCACACGCCAGAAGCATTTGCCCGATGGCTTGTGCTGCTGGCCCAGCGCTGCAAGGCGCATAACTCCAATTCGACCTCACCCCCTGACGCATAACACGTCCGAGGCCTCACTATGCCAGAAGCGCCACGCCTCCAAGCCCAGTTCATCACCACGATCCGCACGCTGCACTACAGCCGCCGGACCGAGGAGGCGTACTGGCACTGGATCCGCGCCTTCATCCTGTGGTCCGGCAAGCGGCACCCGGCGGAGATGGGCAAGCAGGAGGTGGGCGCGTTCCTTTCGCACCTAGCTACCGATCGCAAGGTCTCGGCGAGCACGCAGCGCCAGGCACTGGCCTCGCTCCTCTTCCTGTACCAGAAGGTGCTCGAGCGCGAGATCGGCTGGGTGGACGACATCGCGCGCGCCAAGCAGCCTCAGCGCCTGCCCTGCGTCCTGACGCAGCAGGAGATTGCCCGCTTGTGGCCGCACCTGATCGGTGTGCACGGCCTGATGCTGAAGTTGCTGTACGGCACCGGCATGCGGCTCACCGAAGGCCTGCGGCTGCGTGTCAAGGACCTGGACCTCGAGGCCATGTGCATCACCGTCCGTGAGGGCAAGGGCAACAAGGACCGCAGCGTGCCCGTCCCCCAGCGACTGCGGGCCGCACTCGCCGAGCAGCTGGCGCAGCGCGAGGCCTGGCACGTTCTCGACCTGCAGCGCAACCGCGCCGACGTCGAGCTCCCGCACGCGCTGCACCGCAAGTACCCCCAGGCGGCTCGGCAGCTCGGCTGGCAATGGGTCTTCGCCTCCGACCACTACAGCACCGATCCCGTCAGCGGCGTCGAGCGCCGGCATCATCTCTATGACCAGACCGTGCAGCGCACGATGGCACGCGCCGTCAAATGCGCCGGCATCCGCAAGCCTGCCACGCCGCACACGCTGCGACACTCGTTCGCGACACACCTGCTGCAGCAGGGCTATGACATCCGGTCAGTCCAGGAGCTGCTCGGCCACTCGGACGTGTCGACCACGATGATCTACACCCATGTGCTCGGCCTGGCCGGAAACGGGGTGCGCAGCCCGTTGGACCAACTTCCCGACCTCGCTGTCGAGCTACAGCACGAGCACGCTTAGATCCTCGAGGCGCTTGGACAGCCGAGCGAGCCACTCTCGCCGCTGCGGGTCATAGCTATGGAGGTTGTAGACGCCCTTCACGCCAGGCTGCACGTGCCCCAGAACGGCCTCGGCGACGTCGTCAGGGCATCCAAGCGCCGCCAGCGCGGTACGCCCGGTGCGCCGCAGGTCGTGCGGCGCCCAATGCGTCACCGGCAGCCGCGGTCGCACCTGGTCGCGCCGCGTCCGGCTGTAGGGCTGATGCCAGTGCACGGCCGTCTGCACCGCCTTCTGCTCGAGGTGGCCCACCTTTCCGCCTGACGGGAAGAGCGGCCCGCGGTCGACGAGCTCGAGCCGCCGTCGCACCACCAGCTCCGCGCGGCCGATCAACGGCACGCGCAGATCGGTGGCGGTCGCCCGCTTGGCGTTCTTCGTCTTCGCCTTGGGCACCGTCCACCACAGGCCGTCCTCCTCCTCCGAGATCTCGCGCTTGTCCATCGCCACGATCTCCGAGCCCCTGGCCAGCGTCCACAGGTAGAGCGTCAGCACGTCGGCCACCGTGCGGCTGAAGTTCGGCAGCCAGCGCACCAGCTGGCCCGTCTCGGCCTCGGTCAATACCCGCTTGGTGGCGCCGACCGGCTTGCCGCCGATGCGCTTTCCGGTCGACCGCAGGCGGCCGCGCATGATCTGCCGCCACCAGTTCGGCGTGTTCTCGGGCAGCCGGCCGGCGTCGAGGGCATAGTCCCAGGCCGCGCCAAGCTCGGCGCGCAGCTTGGCGCACTGGACGGGGATGTCGAGGTGCACCTCGAGCTGCCCGAAGGCCTGCGCCCGCGTCAGCGAGGCGGCGACCAGGTCGCGCGTGTTGCCGAGCATCGTGTCGAACATCCGCTCGACCTCGGCGGCGCCCTTGGCCTTGCGATGGCGTCGCACGTGCCCCGTCAGGTAGTCCGTGCATACGCGTGCAACGGTGTAGGCCTGGCCACGCCGGCGATCGAGCTCCAGGCGTGCGGCCACGGCCTCCTCGGCTCGACGCCGCCGGCGATCGACGGCCGGATCCTGGCCAGCGTCGCGCAGCCCGCGCAGGCGCTCCCACTCGGCCGCCGCGGACGGCAGGCTCATCGCGGGCCACAGACCCAGCCGGATCTGCCGCATGCGGCCGTCGACGGGGCTCTTGTACCGGTAGGTCCATGCCCGACGCTGCGCCGACGCCTCGAGGCGCAGGCCCGGGCAGCCGGGGATGGTTAAATGCGCGCCTGGCTGCAGCAGCTTGGCGGCGCGAGCGTCGAATTGCATCGCACGAAGGGCCGAGCCACTGGCCGGCGTAGGTTTTCGTCGCCGGCCGGCGATCGCCGGCGTAGGTTTCAGTTCTGAGGGTGCGAAACCTACGCCAATATTCGAACTTGTGCAAACCTGTTGACGACCTGTGCCCGACTCAAGCAACATCGCGATTGAAGTCCAAGCCCCGGGCTCTCCCTCTGAAACCCGGGCGAATCTCGCGTCAGATCAACAAGTTGCCGGCGGCACTGGTTTGGCGCATACCCCGATGATGCAGCAGCGCCATCACCTGTGAGAGCGCAGCGGCCCTATCGGAAACCTACGCCGGCAGCTACGCACACGGAGCTGCTCGATGTCGCTGCTGAGAACGCTGATGGTGGTGCTTTCGATCGCTGGGCTGGCCGCCTGTGGCGGTGGAGATCCGGACCCGGACCCCGGTCATGTGCCGCCGCCGACACCGGTCGACTGCAAGAAGGATCCGAAGCTCTGTGAGTGAGCGCCTGGCGTCAAGCCAGGCCTTGGGTGTAGCTGACGCCCATCTCGGTGAAGTGCGCGGTCAGCACCTCGTTGCGCCGCCGCGGCGCGAACGAGATGTGCACCCATCCGCCCTCCCAGATCAACTGGTCGAAGCGGACGCGCGCCATGTTCTGCACCAGCACGTCGGCCACCCTGCGCGGCGAGCCGAACGCCGGTGCGATGAAGTCGGCCGCCTGGCCGTTCACGTGCTGGCTGGTGTCCTTGCTACGCAAGGCCCGGTTCAGCGCCAGGCTGCGGTAGCCGCTCTTGATGAGCACCGGCACGCCGAGCAGATCCCGCACGCTCTGCATCGCCGGGATGAGGACATTTCGCAGGTTCGCTTCGACAGACGCCGTCGGGTTGTTGTCGATGCCCATCCGCGCCGCGACATCGCTGACGATGAACTCGCCCAGCGTGAAATTGCGGGTCACGAAGGCGTGGTTCACTCGCGCTGCTCCTTCAGCAGCTCGTCCTTGCGGGCACTTCCGGAGCTGCTGCCGAAGTAGTACGACAGCACCGAGGTGAAGCCGGCGCCGAGCGCGCCAACCATGATCAGCAGCGCGTCGCGCATCGTGCCGCTGCCCTCGAGGTGCATCAGCATGTAGAGCGCAACGAAGAAGCCGATGGTGACAGCGAAGGCCAGCGCCCCCTGCACTTTCCCGGTGTGTTTCATCATGGCTTTCCTCCGTGTCTCCATGCCTCGAGAATCATCAAGCCCAGCCCGGCCAGACCCGCCCAGACCAACCCGGCCAGCGTCTTCTCGATCACCGCCTGGCGCAGCTTGATCGACTGCGCCTCGCGCTGGATGGCCAAACGCACCCACATCAACTCCTCGTCGCTCAGCGGGTTCGACGTCCTGCTCTGCACCTCGCCGTGCAGCTCGGTGACACGGTCGTCCAAATGCTGAATGGCGTTGAAGATTTTCTCGGCGTCGCTCATGCCGTGCTTCCTCGTCTCAGTGTTCGATGGCCACCGGCACCGTCGCTATCACCAGGTGCTTCAGGCCCGTGCTGTCGGTGGCCAAGCCACGGATCTCGTAGGCGCAACCGTCCAGGCCGTCCTGCACGACCTGGAGCCCGTAACTGTTGACGTTGTCGATCACCAGCGGACCGGCCAAGAAGTTCTGCGGCGATGGGTCTGACCCCTCGACCGTCGCGATCTCACGCTCGATTCCCACGATCGTGACGTTGGCCTCGAGCTCACTGGCGTACTCCAGCCGGACCATCTTCACTTCGCGGGGATCCTTGGACGCAGTGCGCATCGTGTCCTCCTGCTCCTGTTGACTCAATACACGTGATAGGCCGACGCCGGCCGCGCGACGAAACGTCGCGGCGCGCGGCGGGCCCGCAGCGCGTTCTCGACGTTGGTATAGGCGCCATAGGACGACAGCACCGCCGTGGCCGTCGCCTGCACCCCCGCTGCGCCCGTAAGCAGCACCTCGCCCGCAAATGCGCCGTTCGCTGAGACCAACCCTTGCGCATTGCCGCCCAGCAGCACGGTCACGACCAGGCCGCCGCCTGCGCTCGCGATCTGCTGCGCCACACCGGAGAGCGGCACGCTGAGCATCAGCGTGCCCGCCACGCCGGCAGCCGCGGCAGCGGCGCCCCCGATCGACACCAGCCCGTTCAGGGAGGCGCTAGCGCCAGCCTGGCCAAGCGCCTGGCCTGTCAGTGCGATGCTCAATGCCAACTGGCCGTTCGCACTGGTCACCACCGCCGCCGCTCCGCTCAGGCCACTGCTCGTGGCCAGCGCACCGCTGCCTGCGGCCAAACCGGCCGCGCTGCCGGCGAGCGGCACATCATGAGCCATGCCGGCACTCACGCTCGCCTGGCCGAGCGCCGCGCCGAGCAGCGTGATCGAAAGCGTCAGGTCGCCGCTCGCTCCGACCAGGCCGGCCGCGTTGCCGGCCAGCGTGACCCCCGAGCTGTTCGACAGGTCGCCGCTGACGCTGGTCTGGCCCGCGCTGGCGCCGGCGAGCAGCTTGCTCAGCCCGAGCGCGCCGCTGCCGCTGCCCACGCCGGCCGCCGTGCCGGCCAGCGGGACGGTAAGAGCGATCTGCCCGGTGGCGCCGGCTTGTGCCGCGGCGGCCACTGCAAGGGCCACGGCCTTGTTCAGGTCGGCCGTCGAGCTGGCCGAGCCACTTGCAGCTGCCGCCAGGCCCTTGAGCAGCTGCAGGGCCGCGCTCGCACTGGCCTGGACCGCGACGTCGCCCGCGAGCGTCTTTGCGGCGCCGGTCGAGACGGTGCCGCCCACGGCATTCTGCCCGCCGAGGTACGAATAGGATCCGACGTCGCCGACGACGAAGAGATCGCCGCTGTCCGGCTGCAGCTTCGCAGTGACGGTTGCCACTGCCGAGGCTGCCCCGGCCAGCGTCTGCGGCCCCGCCAGCGTGCCTGTCAGGGTGGCGTTCGCGATGGCGGCGCCCGCCATGCCCGAGCTCGTGTCTTCGGCGGTGAACTCGTCGACCCGCTCGGTTCCTCCGAATATGCCGAAGCCGATGTTGCCGGTGGTGATCGGCGAAGAAGAATCGGTGAAGGTCAGACCGCTGCCGATCGCCGCGCCGTTCTTCAAGGCCGTCAGCACGTTGCCGACGACCTTGAGGGTCATCGTGTCCCCGACCGCCAGAGTGCCGCCGATGGAAGCGAGCAGACTGAATCCGCCGCTGACGACCTTGAAAATATAGAAGTTGGCGCCGTCGTTGTAGTTCAGCTGGTAGCCGTTCGCGCCGGTCGAAGACATGCGCACCACCGGCCCGGCATCGAATGCCGAACCGCTGAGCGCCCCGACCTTGACCGTCGAGATCTGGTCATTCGGGGAGGTCACATCGGTGCGGTAGACCCACGAGTCGGTGGACGCAGTGACCGCGGCCGCCATGTTCGTGAGCAGCTTGACGCCGCCGAAGCCGCTCGACCCTGGTACGGCGTAGGGGCTGGCGAGCGGGTTCTCGTCGGCCCGATTGAAGTTGTCGAAGGCGAGGGTCGTCACGGCTCGTCGCCTAGAAGGTGCCGCAGCTGAACGATTCCCAGCCCATGCCGGTCAGGCTCGCGCCGCTGCCTGGCTGCACGAAGTGGCTGCAGCCCGGTTGTCCAGACTGGAGGAGAGCGGGGGGAGACCCGTCGACGTAGTCCGCCACGAGGATGCCGTTCTGGTACACCCACCCGCTGACCGTTCCGTTGCCCGGGTTGAAGAAATACTCGTGGCGGCAAGTCATGCCGTTGACCGGCTGCGCAGGGCCACCGTTGCGGTTGTTGACCGTCAGGCCGAGGTTCAGGTCGTTGTAGGGCCCGTTCCAGCGCACGACCTGGAAGTTGCCCGACAGCGAGAACAGCGCCTCGTACAAAGAGCAGGATCCGGCACTGATCGTGACGCCGGTCACCAGCTCGAGCTCGTGTCCGTTTGCAGGGCTGTAGCCGGCCTGCACATAGACCACGCCCTCGGCGAAGTGTCGCGTCGGGTGAATGCCGGTGCGCATGGCCACCGCGTCGTCGACACCGGTGGCGAAGGCAGTGGCAAAGCTTCGGCCGCCGACCGTCTTCACGTTGGTCCAGTTGCCGCCGGCTCCGCCCAGGACCCAGCCTCCGTCCTCGACCATCGGGTCCTGGTCGACCGGAAAGCTCGTGCTGTAGCTGCCGCCAGCAACCGGATACGGCGCCGAGAGCGCTCGGCTCGCGGAATCCGGGTAGGTGCGCGCGAGTTGTCGGCTCACGAAGGCACCTCAGGTCCAGCGATTGCCGAGCGGAGCTTTGTTGATGCCGACGAGGTCCAGGTCGAGGCTGCGCGCGGCCGCGGTGAGCGTGTGCACAAGCGCGCCGCACGTGCCGCCGGTGCTCGGCAGGTTCGTCGTGTGCGTGAACTGGAGCACCCCGTTCTTCGCGAACTGGATGTTGCCGTTCTGCAGGCGCACGATCTGGAACTCGTACCAGTTGCCGGCGACCACATCGGCGCCGGTGTCGGCGTTGGTGGTGCTGGTGCTGGCCTGCCGCGTCGTGTAGCGCCACTTGGCCGAAGTGGCGACGACGAACTCGACGAATGCGCCGGCTGTGCCGAGGTCGGCCGCGGCCGACGCGCTCAAGTCGACGCCGAAGCCCAGCTTCACCGCGATCGAGGTGATCGTCGGGATGCTGACCAGATAGCGCTGGCGCGACAGGTTGGAAGGCACCAGGACGACCGTGGTCGCTGCCGCACCGAGGTGCAGGCGCGAGTTGTTGCCGCTCGTGCCGCCGCTGACCAGGCGCAGGATGCCCGGGTGCTTGTCGACGCCGTTCTGGTAGGCATTGGCCGCGGTACCGGAGGCGGTGGTGCCAAACCCCGCCGAGCCGATGTTGCCGCTGGTCACGAGGCCGGAGTTCTCGAAGTCGTCGCCGATGTCGAAGAAGTCCGGCACCAGGCAGCGATCGTCGAAGACCATCTGCTGGTCCGCGAACTGCACGCCGTCGTTTCTGATGGCCGTCGCAGCGGCCTTCACGAACACCTTCGCGAGAGAGATCGAGTTCGCGGGGACCGCGGGGATCATCGCCTGCGCTGCCGCCGTGCCGGCGACCCGGGACACTACGCCGTTGTAGTCGCAGACGACCAGGTCGAAACGGTCGAGCGTCGAGTCGGCCGCGGCGATGGTCACATTCTGCGCGGCGACGAACGGGAAGTAGCCGCCGACGCGAGCCTGGCCGGCCGCCACCGCGACCGTCATGTCCGGCGTGCCTTGCGGCGAGACGCCGAGGCCGGCGAGCACGCCGTCGCCGGCGATCGCGCCGATGATGCCGTCGATGTCGGCCTGGAAGATGCCGCTCGGCCGCTTGGAGCCGCCGGCGGTCGGAGCGTTCGGGATGGTCTTGGCCATGATCTACCTGTGTGCCGGCGAGCGCGTCAGCGGCGCGGAAACCGCATCAACGACCCGAGGGCACGCACAAGGTGCCGATGTCTGCCGCGAAGGCCGGGCCGAAGGGCGCCCAGATTCCGGCGCTCGTGGTTTGGAGCTTGCGGCTGGCATCGCAGGGCTGGCCCGCCTGAGCTCCCGAAGCTTCGGCGGTGCCGGATCGCACACCGTTCACGTAGCGGTAGGCCGGCCGCGTCCCGTCGGCGCGTGTGGCCGGGCCGACGATGTAGGCGGGCGCGGGCTGCGGCACCGGCGTGGAGGCCGGCCGGTCGGCGGCGAGCGCGGCGAAGGCCTCGGCCTTGATCGCCTCCCACGTGCCCTGGTCTGCAGGCTGGACTGACACCGAATTGATCGCCAGGGCCAGGCGCAGGGCCTTGAGCGGGTCGGCGTCGGAGAGCAGCGCCGCCAGCGTCGTGCTGATGCGGTTCGAGGTCCACTCGTAGCCGTTCAGCACGATGTGCACATAGGGCGCCTGCGCATCCGGACACCAGGTGCCCCACCATGAGCCACCGGTGGCCACGCCCGAGCGCAGCTGCGTGCCCGCGCCGAGCGGCGACAGCATCGTCTTCGGCACGCAGTCGAGGCTGGCGGCGGTGGTGGTTGTCGTCTGCGCCGTCGCGACGGCGCCGGCGAGCAGCAGCCCGATGGCCAGGAGCAGGTGCTTCACGGAGCGGGCTTCTTCTCGGCGGCGGCGATCGCGGCGGCCAACTCGTCGCGCGAGGCGTGCGCGGCGGCCTTGATCACGTCGGCCAGGTCCACCTCGGTCTCGCCGGCCTGCTCGGCGGCGGCCGCAGCCGCCTCGATGCTCTTCGCGACTTCGCGCGCCAGGTCAACGTGCATACGCCGCCTCCTTGGTCTGGTTCAGTTCGTCGATGCGGCGTTTCGCGATCGCGAGCGCCAGCGGGTCGATGGCCTTGCCGGGGCACGAGGCGTCCAGCGCGAGCAGCGCCTGGTCGACCTTCGAGAGCACCTCGCGCGCCTGCGCCGCGGTGATGCGGCCTTCGGCGAGGCGCTTGATGGTCTGCTTGTTGGCCATGTGAACGGCCGTGTAGCCGGCGGCGGTGGCCGCCTCACACGGGTTTGTGGCGAGCGTGCCGACGACGCCGGGCGAGATGCCCGAGGCCGCGACGGCGAGGCCACCGCCGAGGCTCACGGGCATGGTCTCGCACCCCTGCAGCAGCGCGAGCAGCGGCAGGAGTGCGAGCAGAGCAAGGGTCTTGAGCATGGTGGGCCTCGCTCAGTTGTCGATCTGGAAAGTGATCGCGCCGATCGGGAACGACACGGTATCGCCCGAGTTGATGGTCTTCGAGACGGTCAGCGCGGTGCGGAAGAGCAGTACGCCGCCGGTGATCGCGCTCATGCCGCAGAACTCCACCACCGTGCCCCAGCCCGCGCTAGGCGTGGCAAAGGTCACCGCGATGTTGTTCGAGGTGGTACCGCTGGTGCCCGAACTGGCCGTGGTGCTGCCCGCGCTCTGCGTGCCGGCCCAGTTGGTGAGCGAGCTGGCAATCGATGCGCGCGCGTAGCTGCCGCCGGACACCTCGGTGCCGCACGCAGCATCGCTGCCGGTGGCGGTGGCGAGCTGGATGTAGACGGTGGCTGGCGGGGTGTAGGTCTGCCCACGCAGGAACCAGTCGATGATCGAGTTCTCGGTCGCGTCGCCGATGGCGGCGGCGTGCGAGGCGGCGGGCGCGAGGGCCAGCGAGCCGGCGACGGCCACCGCCGCGAGCGGCGCGACGATGACCGTCGGCGGCGTGAGCGCGCCGAAGATCGAGGCGAGCGCCAGCGCGGCGACGAGCGCGGCCTGGCGGATGCGGGTGATGAAGTTCACGGTCTCTCTCCTACTTGCTGGTGGTGGAGTTGCCGCCTTGGTCGGCGGCGCTGGCTTGGTTGGGCGCGTTGCCACGCAGGAGGAACATGAGCGCATCGAAGATCCCGATGCGCTGCAGTTCCTTCACGTCGTCTGCAAGCTCGTCGAAGACCTTCTTCGGCGTGTAGCCCTTGCGACGGATGTGTTCGCTGATGCTTTGCTGGCCGGAGCCGATTTCCTGGATGGACGCGGCCACGTCTTCCGACGGCTTCACGTACTCCCACTTCGGCGTGGACCAGTCCGACACTGCCGTGTCCTTGCGGACCTTGTTGACGAGCCGCGCAGCCTCGAGGAACTTGGCCGCGACGGCGTTGCACAGCCCGGGCACGAGCTCCAACCACTGCGTCTGCTCGCACTGCCGGCGGAACTGCTGTTGCCGCACGCGGGCCGAGCTGAAGTTCACCTCGGACATGTCGCCGGTGCCTTCCTCGTACGGCACGCCGAAGCCGGCCAGGATGAGGTGCAGCTGCAGGCGCACGTAGTCCGTGTAGCCTTGGCTCGGATTGGGCGCGACCGTGGTGACATTGGAGCCAGGCGGGATGTTCACCATCGAGCCGCTGGGCATCTCGCCAAGCTCACCGGTGGCCTTCGCCTGGTCGCCCGTCAGCTGCTGCGGCGGCGCGGCGAACAGCGACGCATCACCGCTCACGATCACGCCGAGCCGCGCCTCGAGGTTCTTCCGCTGGAGCTCGGCGTCCTCGAGCAGCCGCAGATCTCTGATCGACGAGATCACGGGCGCGAAACGCGTGAAGCCGCGCCCCTGACCCGGCCGCTCGGCCCGGTACAGGTGGGTGATCAGGTTCGCAGGAACCCGGCTGCTCTGCGTGCGCGTGCCCTTGCGCGCCGAGATGTCGCCGGGGTGCTGGTCCCAGAGCCAGTAGGCCACCTTGCGGCCCAGCAGGTCGTACTCGATTCCGTTGACGACACGATTGCTGCCGGCGGCGCCCTGCTGCCGGCCCGTATCCAGCCAGTCGATCTCGAGCAGCTGCAGCTGCAGCGGCACCGGCAGACCGTCCTCGTCACGGCGCCAGCGGTAGCGCACCAGGACCTCGCCGTCCTGTTCCATCGTGCGATAGGCCAGCGCCTGCAGGCCATAGAAGTCGCTCTTGCCGTCCGCATCGGCCACCTTGACCCAGTCGGCCCACAGCGTGGCCACGGCCTCCGGGTCCGCGCCACCCCACACTGGCGTGATGCCAGTGCCGACGACGTTGGCGACCAAGGCATCCAACGCGGCTCGGGCGTATGGCACGTTCTGCACGAGGCTGCGCGCCTTGGCGCGCATGATCGCGGCATCTGCCATGTGGTCGGCGTCGGCGCTTGCCCCGCCGCGCCGCGGCTTCCAGCGGTCCCGCGGGCTTGCGGCCTCGTAGGCGCGGGCCAGCATGGAACGAGCGGCCAGGCGACGCAGGCCGCGGTGCGGATCGAACCAGCCGATCAGCCGATCCAGCCGCGTCGGTGCCGCGTGTGGCGCGACGAGGTCTGCAGCCATGCCCTCAGTCGCCTCGCGCGGTCGTGAAGGTCGGCCGGTAGAACACGGCCGGACGACCCGCCGCGTTCTGGCTGCCGGCGCCGGACAGCACCGAGGCGACGTGTGCACGCGCCTGCATCAGCTCGCCAATGGACCGATAGCGGCGACGCATCCCGTCGTACTCGACCTCGAGCTCGCCGGTGGCGATGGCGCGGTCGAGCGCGTCGAGGTCGGACTGGGAAAGTGCCATGCCGCCAAGCTACCGGCCGGCCTGTCTCATTTCCAGAAAAACGGGAGACAGATTCGGTGCGCTCTACCTCACCGCTTCAGGATCTCGACAATCGTCAGAACGGTGTCGGCTGGCTGTGGCGTGTATGAGTTTGTGTGTCCGTTGATCGTGGCTCCGGCGTAGTGCACTCCGGCGGGCAACGTGACTTTCGCCTTCAGGCTCATGCTTGTCGAGAACACCGAGCCGCCCGCTATCGGCTGCCTGATCCTCTTGAGGTTGTGAGCCTCGGTGTCGTCACGAATGACAATGAAGTGGTCGCCCCAGATCACGCCTGCCGCACCTGACGTGCACGTGCTCTCGAATGAGCACGAGACCAGCACCTCGGTGGTTTCTGTGAGCGTGAACTCAGCCAGCCCCCAAACACCGAGGCCGAAAAAGGAGGGCGATCCGTAGGTCGAGTTGATGACCGACTCACCCGTATACCCGGATTCGACGGTGACAACCTCCGTCGTAGCTCCGGCCGCGATCTGCCCCGTGTCCACCACGATCGACCGCTGGTTGATCGAGGCGAGGATCGGCAGAGTCCACCGCCCGCTCGACAGCCGGTTATAGCTGCGCGCCTTGACCAGGTAGAGCTGCCCCTGCTGCACGCCGACGATGTCGACGTTCTGCGCCGGCGCTTCGGCGCGCACGGTGAGCCACTGCGACTCGGGCCAGCTCGCCACGCCGTAGCGCACCTCCACGCCGCCGCCGCTGGCCAGCACTGCCTGATTCGTGAAGGCATCCCAGCTCACCCGCATGCGCTGCACCACGGTGCCGTCGGCGTTGCGCACCTGCACGGCGTTGCTGCTGTCCACATCGAGCCCGACGACCGCGGGCAGATCGTGCGGCCCGAACATGAAGGTGTTCGGTGCCAGCGGTACCTCGGCGAACGATGCGCCGACCTCCCAGATCGTCGGCGACACCTCCTCGAGCGTGAGCTGGATGCCGCCGCCGACGGTGAAACTGGTGTCGAGCACATCGCATGGCAGGTTGAGGTAACCGAAGCGGCTGGGCAGGTTGACGTACAGCACGTCGCCCCACTCCACTGCGAAGGCCCGCATGTTGCAGGTGACGCTGATGCGCCGGCCGTAGCGCTTGCGCCGCATGCGCTGGGCCGCCACCTGCTGGGCCTGGCCGCTGAAGGTGATGGCATTGAAGTCGAGGTCGTCGGGCAGCTCTTCCCGGTCCTCGGCGATGTAGGTCTCAGAGCGCACCGTCGGGAACGGCAGCACCTGGTAGTCGCTCTCCTGGTCGGCGAAGGTGCCGCTGATGATGTTCGCGATCTCTTTGCGCGGCCGGCGGCGCTGCACCTGGATGGCGCCGCCTTCCTTGATGAGCCAGCTTTCGTCGAGCGTCTGCAATGGGGTCGCCCAGGCCCCGGCCTTCACCCGCAGCTGGCCGTCGACGAACGCACGATCGCCGCCCATCGCCTCGCACAGGTCCTGGATGATGTCGTCAGCCTTCGTGCCGTTGATGCACACCAGGCCGGCGGTGTAGCGCGGCCGGGTGTAGGTGCGGCCGTTCAGCACGTAGGCGGTAGACTGGTCGCACACATTCGCGGCGACGATCACCGCGTCGTCGCTGACCCGGGCGGCGCTCAAACGGCCGAACAGTGGGTGCCGTGCCACGTGCCTCGTCTGCAGCGCCGGATTCTCGCTCCACGCCGTCAGCCCGGTACGCGGGTCGTACAGCTTGGAGCCACGCACCACCACCGAGATGTTCGGCAGACTGCTCGGAAAGGCGTCGGGGTCGTAGTCGAGCTCGAACACCAGGTACGCGATGCCATTGCCAACATGCGCGCTGGTCCAGACGCCGGGAAGCGCAGCGATGAGTACCGGATCGGCCACCTGGCCGGGTGCGCCGGTGAAGACGCGCACACGGGCACGGCTCGTCGAGCTGCCGACCTGGTAGTTGATCGAATGGAAGGCGCTGACGAGCGGGCTTCCGGTGATGGTGACCGTGCTGCCGCTGACCGAAGCGAACGACGTCACGTCGACGCTCGTGTTGTCGCCCCCGCTGCTGAAGCTGACGACCACGGAGCCGGTCACCGGCACATGCGCGAGCGTGATCGAGGCGTTGCCGCTGCCGTCCGTCGTGACGCTCTCGGCGAACGCCTCGGTGGTGGTCGAGTAGAACGGGCTCGGTTCCGGCTGATAGATGACGGTGACGATGCCCGTAGCGCCCGCCGTCGCGCCGCTGACGGTGACGTTCACCCCGGAGACCGAGACGCCGAGGCTCACGGTGCTGCTGCCGTACTGCACCGACGCGGAGACCGTGCCGGCCTTCGGCGGCCCCTGCAGCGCGAAGGTGCCGCCGGTCGACGAGATCGTGAAGTACTCGCGCCGATTGACGCCGAGCACGTTGCCCGAGCCGTCGAGACTGACCAGCTCGTCGTCGAAGTAGATGCCCTCGTACCCGTCGATCTCCTCGGCGGAGAGCGGCAGCACGCCGACGAGCTTTTCCTTGTTCGCCCCGTAACTCTTGACGAAGCTGAGGTTGCCGCTGACCCGCTGGCGACCGAGCACGATGCGCCGCGCCGCCACAGCGCTGCGCGACATCACGTAGCGGTCGCGCAGGCTGTCGTTGTGCGCCTGCTTGGCCTTGTCCCGCGCGCGCCTCGTCGCGTAGTTGTTGTAGGCGGTGGCGGCCACCATTTCGAGAGCGGCGGCGCCCGCAAAGGCTTCGAAGGCCGTAAGGACGACCTCGCCCTCGGTCAGGAACGAGACCGCCGCCGCTACCGCTTCAGCCACGAGCGACCCTCCACGCCAGCCGGGCGGCGCGCAGGGGAAGCGCAGCCAAGCCGTACTTGGCCGGCACCATCCAGTTCGCGCCCGTGCAGACGCCAAGCAGCTCGCGCGCGCCGTCGCTGACGAGCCCGATGTCGCCGGGCCCGGCTGTCAGCGGCACGCACGGCTCGCCGGCCAGCGCTGCGCAGCCTTGCAGCCCGCCCATGCCATCGAGCACCGCCTTGGCCTGCTCTTCTGTGTGGTAGGTGCCGCGAAACTCCGCCGCGTGGTCGCGCCCGGTGAGCGCGGCGACTGCATCGGCGGCGAAGAGCACGCAGTCGTGCATGCCCCAGACGAAGGGCTGGCGCACGCGGCTGGCCACCAGCGCGTCGAAGGCGGCGCGGGCCGCGTCAGGAACTGTCTGCGTGGGGTCGTGGTGGTTCATTGGCGGCCCCACGACGCCGCGGGCCAGACGATCTTCTGATCGGCCTGGTCGGTGGCGAACTGAAAGAACAGGTCGTCGGGGTACAAGCGCTGCTGCTCGGCGTCGCTGAAGAGGCTGGTGATCTGGCGCATCAGGCTGGTGGCGGCCGACTCCGCGACGACCTCGAGCGTGGTCGTCTCGGGACCATCGGTGATGACCAGGGGCTCGAGCGTCCCGTCGAAGAGCAGCCTCATGCTGGCAATCTTGTAGTTCGTCGGATCGAACAGGGCGAGCTTGACGCGCACATCCTTGCCAGCCGTATTCGTGTCATCGGCCAGCGCGATATGCGAAGGTGGAACGCCGCTGATGCTGAACTTGAGTTGCGGAAACTCGCCCGCGCTGGTGCGAATGGCCTCGATGCTGCCGAAGCCACGGGTTGCGTCGTACGGCACCTCGCCGAGCTTCAGCGTGTAGATCGAGCTGTTCAGTCTCAGCGGCTCGTCGAGGTCCATTTCGGCCACTAACGCGACCGGCAACGCATACGCCTGGATGAGCAAAAGCTCTTCGGAGGAAAGCGTGCGCATGGCCGGATCAGCCTAGTCTCGCCATGATCGCCTTGAGACGTTCGGCCTGACCTCTCGCGATGAAGAGACTCAGCTCGTCGCTTCGGAAACCGTAGCGATCTCCCGCTGGAATCTGCTCGACCCACGCCGGCTTGGCCACGACGAGCATCGGGTTGCCTTTGGCGTCGACAAACGTCTCGTGCGGCACCAAGCTCGCCTGGTGATGAACCTCGGTAGCGTCCCACCGATCGTGGCAGATGAACGCGTAACGCAGCGGATCGAGCCCTCGGGATTCCATGATCGCCATGGCCGCCTGCACCGTGAGACCGACGTGGTGACGTGCCGCGCTGCCTTTCGCCGCCAGAGCATCGAGAAACTGGAAGCTGCCGATGTTCTCGGCGAGAGTGCATGCCGCGTCGATTTCAGCGGCGGTGAGCGGAACGGGTTTGGTCTTCTCGCGAGCGTCCGAGGTGTTGATCGTGCCAGTGCCGGCGTACACGGTGCTCCATCGCTTCGATGCCGAGCCCCACGTTTGTGTGTTGTCCGCCCCTGCTTCTATGTGCCCCGTCGTGAGAGCCCTGATCCTGATCGTCCCGCCGGCCAATAGCATCAGGTCTGCGTCGGAGCGAATGCCGAAGTGCGTTCCAGTCCCCGATGCCTCGATGCCGCCGCCATCCGTACCGAGATAGCCAGCCGGAGTACTCGTTCCGGCACGCAGAAAGACCATGAAGCTGCCGGCGGCGGCTGCGGCTCCCACGCTGCCCCAACTGGAGCCAGCGCCCGCAGTTACCAACAGTTGACCGCGCACCTTGGCGTTGCCGTATACGTCGAGTTTTTCGGACGGCGCGCCGCCGAACCCCCATTGGTAGGAGGAGTTGACGGTCAACTGTGGATTCGAGGCCACATAGGCCGGGAAGCTCGTGCCGAAGCTGTGCGCAGGGGTCGAGATCAGTTCGCGCACGCCGTACAGGTCCAGCGTCTGCGGGTCGAGGTGCGTGCCGGTGTTGAAGGTGCCGGTGATCGTGCCGGTGACGATGCGTGACATGGTGGTGCCTCAGATGAAGTTGGCGGGCACCTCGATGCCCTCGATGCTCGGGCCCTGGTACACGCCCTTTCGAAAGACCACCGGCACGGCGCCGGACTTCATGCGGTACTTCACCGTCGGGTAGTTCCACTCGACCAGGGTGCAGGGCGCGATGTCGTCTCGCACTTTGGGCGTGCACTCGACTGGCATGCGACCGTTGACATCGGCCAAGGTGTCGACCAGGTTCATCACCGTCTGGCCGTTGACGAGGCGCACGTAGTCGCCGGCGAAGAGCGTGCGCCCCGGGAAAGTCTGGATGACGAAGGTGCTCGCGCGCTGCGTCACGGGGTCGGCCAGCAGCGGCGTGCCGGAGATGAGCGTCAGCGCCGCGCCGCTGCCGTTGACGACACTGAGCGCCGCGCCGCTGCCGTTGACCATGGAGATGGCTGCGCCGTCGCGCAGCGTGCCTTGTGGCACGGGGCGGTGCAGCATCGGGATCTCGATCAGGTTCAGCGCGCCGCGCAGCCGGGCCAGGAAGGCCTGCTTGGCGGCGCCCTCGACTTGGTCGGTGCCATCGGGCTGGTCCATGGAGAAGTTCCACACATCGCCCATGAGATCGAGCACCTGCGGAACAGCGCTGTAGGGGCCGGTGAAGACGCGCTGGTTCTCCTCCACCCAGACGGTGAAGTTGATGCCTTTCCAGGCAAGCGGCCAGGCGTGGGAGCTCATGCTCAGAGCCTCCCGTCGGCCGCCAGGCGGCGGAAACGCGCTTCCTGCTGCGCGCCGAAGCCGCGCAGGATCGAGTTCAACTCGCCACGCGTGACGCCGTCGCCCACGCTGCCGATCGAGACCGAGTTGTCGATCACCTGCTGGCGACCTCCTCCAAGACGGTCGGCGGTGGCACCAGCCGGCGTGACCTTGCCCCAGTCGGAGCCCATCATCAGGTAGTCGCGGCCGCGCACGCTGAGCATTTCGGCGCCGCGCTCGTTGACTTCCTGCAGCGACCATGGGCGCGTGCTGCCGCCGGCCGCACGACCGGCGCCCAGCCCCATATCGACCAGGCCGAGGCCAGCGCTGGTGATGCCGATGTCGCCACCCCCACCGCCGCCGATCCCCGTGAGAGCCCGGAAGATGCTGCGCCCGAGGTCATTGAAGATGCCGGCCAGAAACTGGTCGTACACCATGTCCGCGAACTTGCGGCGGATGAAGCTGGTGATGGTGGTGGCGCTGATCTTCCCGGTCTCGACCCAAGTGCGGAAGGCATCGCGGCCGCTCTCGACGAACTGGTCGCGGAACTCGTCGGACTGCTGCTTCATGTAGCGGTTGAAGTCCGCGTACAGCGCCAGGCGGCGATCGATCTCTGGCTTGAGTTCCTCGGTGAGCTGCCGCTCGCGGGCCAGGATGTAAAGCGCCGCCTTGCCCTCGAGCGCCGCGACCTGCTCGGGCAGCAGGCCCATCGCCTGGATGCGCGAGCTGATGCTGGCCTTCTCGATCGCGAGCATGGCCCGCGCGCGGGCTTCGTCGTCGGCGATCAGGCTGGCATTGACCGAGGCGGCCTGCTCGGTGAGCTGGCGGCCGAAATCGGCGCCTTGCTCGGTGCGGCGGCGGTACTCGTCCTCCTCGCGCTTGCGCTGCCTGGTGGCCTCGCTCTCCATCTCGGCGAGGAACTTCTCCGTGGCGCCGCGGCCCTCGATCTCGGAACGCAGGAAGCGCTGCTTCTGATCGGCCAGCGGATCGGTGATGGCGTAGCCGATTTCGCGCCGATCCCCGCGCCGGCCTTCACGCGCGCGCTCATCGGCAATCGCTCTCTGATTGGCGAGCGCAGCTTCGCTTGTCCACCGAGCCGACTGTTCTTCGATTCGCGCCTTCTCCCGCAACGCATTGATCCGCTGGCGCAGCGACTCGTTGCCTTTCTCGAACGACCCGCGCACCAAGTCGTTCAGCGGCCCGCGCGCCTGGCGTTCGGACAGGTCCTTCGAGAGCCTGGCGAGCTGGTCGGCAGTGGTCTCGGCGCGACCGCCGCCCAGCATCGCGTCCCAGGCGTCGGCGGCCTTCTTCTTCACTGAGTCCCAGGCCTGCTCTAGCCAGCCGAGGTTCTTCGTCACCCGCTCCGAGGCTTCGCGAACCTTCTGCGCCGTGAAGATCTGCGCCTCGCTGACCCTGTTCTGCTCCTCCAGCGATCGGATGTACCGGTACTCCTCGGCAGTGATGAAGTTCATCGACTTGTTGTGCTCGGCCGCCCATTTGGCGACGCCGGTGGACATGCCGGAGAAGTCCTTCACCACTTCGGCTGCGCTGAGGTCGTAGGCCTTGGCCATGGCGGTGGCCGCGGCCGCCACCTCGCCGAGCGCACGGCCGCCGATCTGGCCGGTGGCGATGAGGCCAGAGACAATCTCGCGCGATGCGCCGACCGTTGCACCGGTGGCGGCGGAGACCTCCCGCGTCAGCCTCCGAAAGCCGTCTTCGGTGAGCCCGGCGGCGTTGCCGCTGCGACCGGTGGCCTTGGTGAAGGCATCGCTCTCGCGGGCACCGTCGACGTATGCGAACGCCAGCGTGCCGAGCGCGGCCGCCATGCCGGTGACGGCAACCCGGCCCACGGTGATCAGCCCGCCGAGCTTGCTGAAGGTGTTGCCGACTCCGCCGAACGCCTGGGTGACCTGGCCGCCCTGCTGGGCGAGGATGGTGAACGGACTGGCGCCGCTGGCCAGCGAGGCGATCACGTCGTTGACGGTGTAGTTCAGCGTCAGCAGCTCGTTGCGCGTGAGCTTCGTGCTGCGCCCCAGCTCGCTGAACTGCCGATGCGCTGGCGCCACCGCACCGGCCATCTTGGCCATGGCCGCCTCGGTGGCCGCGGCGCTACGCGGCACCTCGGAATCGTCGAGGCGGATCTTGTAGGTGAGATCGTCGAGGTTCAGCACCGTGCGACCCTCAATGGGAGTTCTTCCAGGCCGCGGCGTGGAACTCCAGCACCTGCAGCTGAGGCATGATCTCGGCCAACGGGCGCCGCAGGTCCACGGGCACTTCGGCGCGAGCCGCCAGCATCCCGTAGGGGATGGCGGCGTAGTTGAGGCCCTGCCAGCGCACGCCCATCATCGAGGCGACGAGGTGCCACTGCGTATGCAGCGCGAGGAAGAGCTGCAGCGCGTGCCAGGCGTCGGGCCAGATCGGCAGGGTAGCGGTCTTGTTGGTGCGGGCGATGTGCTCGCGCGCCTGCTCGAGCACCTCGGGCGACACGCCGAAGGCCCGGAGGTTGTCCAGGGGCGTCTCGTCGATCTGAAGGCCGCCGCGCGCCCATGCTTCGGCGGCCTCTACGAGTTTTTTTCCAGGCCCTTCGAGATCGACTCGAAGAAGGCCTTCATCACGGCGGAGCCGGCGCCGGGCACGCCGAGCAGGCGGTTGAACGCGTCGCGCGAGAACTCCACCGAACCGCTCGTGCCGACCACGTTGCGCCAGCCTACGGTGACCTCGCGCGCCAGGTCGGTATCGCTCAGGCGCCGATCGGTTGCGCGCTGGGTCATGTCGTCGAGCTCGGCCTGCACGTAGCGGCGAAACTCGACGTCAAAGGTCATGTCCTGGCGCTGGCCGCTCTCGCCCGGCACCGTGAAGCTGACGGTGCACCAGTACTTGCCCGAGAGATCGAGGTTGAACATGCAGGTGTGGTCCTCAGCGGGCAGAGGCGAGCGCCCGCCGCAGTCGTTGATCGAAGGCGCGCGGCAGGTTCTCCTGCACCGCACGGGAGATGACCTCGCCCAACCGCAGGCGCTTGGCGTAGCTCGGGACCTTGGTGAAGAGGAACACAGGCTTCACGTCGGACCCGTGCGTGCCGCTTCGCTGCCAGATGCCGGGCTTCAGGTGTTGCAACGCGTCGCTGTCGGCGTTCAGCGAGCGCAGCCGGCCGTAGCTGACGAAGTACTGCACGCCGCCGATGCGCTTGAAGCCGCTGTCGGTCTTGCCGAACCTGGCTAGCCGGCGGATGCCCTTGGCCTTCATGTTGGCCTTGAACCCCTGCTCGCCGAACGCCTGCAGGTAGCTCAGCAGGCGCACGATGAATGATGCCTTGATGCCGCCGTAGCCATCACCCGCCACGCTGTCGATGAGCCACTTGGCAGGCACCATGGCGTAGCCGGCCGGCAGCACGCCAGCGCGTTGGAACAGGCGCTCGGACTTCTTGAGCGCGCGCGGACCGCCGAACACCTCGGCGCGCAGCGTGTCGGCCGGGTCGTTGCCCTTGCCACCCTTGACCACACCTGGCGTGAGCTGCTCCGGGGCATAGCCCGGGCCGCCGTGCTTGCTGACGCCCAACGCGGCCACCAGCCGGTCGGGGCGGGCCTGCGTGTACCACGGCGAGCGCAGGATGTACGGCTTCGGCCGGTCGAAGACCTGGGCCATCTCGGCCGGCACCGCCCGGCGCGCGGCGATGAAGGCCACCTCGTTGAGCGCGCCGGCGCCGGCGAACCGGAACTGGCGCGGCACGTCGCGGATGCGCTGCCTTACCGCCGAGAGGCCCTGCACCTCGATGCTGTACACGGCGCCACGGCCTCAGTACACGACGAGGCGAACGTCGTCGTTGCCGGCCAGCGGCAGCACCCGCCCGTCGTAGTTGACGAGGCGCTTGCCGTTGAGCTCGCCCTTCGTCCAGTTCACCAGCTGCACGGCCGGCATGAAGACGAGCACGCGGTCGCCCGCCACGGTGCCGTGCTGCATGGCGACGCTCTGCAGCGTGGCGCCGCGCACGTTGGCAGCGAAGGAGACTTCCTGCGCGGCGGTGAGGTCGAGCACGAGCTTGCAGACGCTCTGGCGGTCGGTGATCTCCACCGACTCGCCGCCCAGCAGAGGCTGGAAGTTGACGGCGTGGCCGAGGTCCAGGCCCTCGATGCCCATGCTCGGGTACGCGGTGCCACCGGTGATGGCCGGCGCGCCGGTCGGGCTGACGGTACCGCCGAAGGTGACATCGCCGGTGTTCGCGTCGACCGGGATCTGCGGCGTGCGGAAGTTGGTATACGAGACGCTGGGGTTGGCCGTCGCGGTGTCGCCGCCGTCGATGCCGACGAAGTTGAACCCGAGATTGGGCAGCTCGCCCTGCTTGAGGTTCAGCACCACGTTGCCGCGAGCGCCGAGCAGCTTGTGCAGCACGCCGTCGTCGTGGTAGTAGATCGTGCCGGCCTCGAACAAGCTGCTGATCGGCAGGTAGTCGACGCGCGTGGCGGCGATGATCGTCTCGGCCATCCCGGCCATGCGCACCAGTGGCCCCCATGCGGGAGCGGTGCCGGCGGTGCCGGAGCCGACCAGGTCGACCTCGAACTGCAGGCGCTTGAAGCGCGTGCCGGTCAGCTGCTCGCTGCCACCAAGGTAGGCGCGCACGACGGCACGATCGACGAGGTTGTTCTCGAGCGGGGTGGGCTGCTGGTTGCGCACCAGGATCGCGTTCGCGCCACCGGTGGGCACGGCGTCCACGCCGTAGGTGGTCTCGATCTTGGCGAGGATGGCGGCGTTTCGTACGAGGCGGTTCGCCATGCGTCACTCCTGCGCGGCGGGGACGACAGCCGGCGCGGCGGGCGCGGCCGCGCCGAGCTCGACCGTCACGGCCTGCGTCTTGGGTTGGGTGGCACCTTCGGCGGTGGCCCGCTTGTCGCGCGGCTCGGCGGGGGCGGTGCACTCCATCAGCGTGAGCGAGCCGTCCGGGTTGCGCACGTAGCTGCCACCGCGCGAGGGTTCTTCGTTGGTCACGATCAGACCTCCAGGGTGTTGTTGCTGGTGCGGTGGCGCAGCAGCACGCCGCCGCTGACCATGCCGATGGCGGTGTCGAGCTGCTCTTCGTCGCTGGGGGCCACCGCCTCGGGCTCCATGTCCATGACCAGGCCGCCGAGCTGGGCATCCTCGAACAGCCTGGCCCAGGCCTGCGAGTGCAGCTCGAGGGCGGCCTCGTCACCGCTGACGCCGTTGCGGCCGCGTGCGACGCAGTCGAAGCGCACGGAGGTGAGCCAGTCGATCGGCGCCCCCTTGATCGTGCCGCGCTGCGGGATGGAGCCGCCGAAGTACACGCCGATGGCCTGCTCACTGCCCAGATCAACCGGGCGACGGCGGCCTCGCTCGACCTTGCCGCTGGCCAGCGCCGGGGTGACCAGAAAGCGGGCCTTCACGGCGGCGAGGAGAGCCTCGTGGGCGTTCATGGAGCGGCCGGCTCGAGAACGAAGGTCGCCAGGCGCGCGTGCAGGTCGTCGGGCTCGCGCTCGCGTACGGTGTAGAACGGCGCGATGGCGGCGGAGCACTCGATCTCGACCGCGTCGCCTCGGATCACGTCCGCGACATCCGCCATCGCGCAGGTTACGCGCGGCGTGCGCGCATAGACGCCGGACAGGCCCAAGCCCGCGACCTCCGACCGATTGCGGAAGATCGCATCCACCGCTGGCCGGCCATTGAAGCGCGCAGCGGCATTGCGCATGTTGCGCAACACCGACGCGCCCAGCTCGGCAACGGAGGAGTCGAAATCGGCCGGCACGGCAGCGCCTGGATCAGGCCGCGACGGCGGTGAAGCAGCCCAGCTTCATGCGCACGGTGGCCGACGGGTTGGCCGCGTCGGCCACCGCGATGCCGACGCACTGCTGCGCCGTCAGCGTCTTGTTGACGACCTTGTTGGTCGCGTCCCAGAAGAGGCGGTCGCCGACCGTGATGGCCAGCGCGCTCGTCTTGGCGATGTCGACGATGCCATCGGTCTGGAACTCGCCCGGCGTGTTGATCGCCACGTCGGCGGTCGCCACGCCGAAGAGGCTGGTGCCGAACAGGAAGCCGACGCCGGAAGCGACCGCGGCACTCGGGGTCAGGGGAAGCGTGTCGCCATCTTGCACGTAGTTCTTCATGGATCAGGTCCTCGGTGGTTGAGGGTTGAGCCCGCCCCAGCAGTGGGGTGGGCCGTCCGTCATCAGGCGCCGGCGCTCTTCAGCAGGCCGCGGAAGTCGATCGCCTTGGCGGCGAAGTCGAGCCGGCACTTGTACGAGACGCCGTCGACTTCGAAGCCGACATCGCTCTCGATGACCGGGCCCTCTGCGCCGTCCAGGTAGCAGTACTCGACGGTGTCGATCTGGTTGTTGCCGGCGGCCAGGTACCAGGCGGTGGCGCTGTTCGCGCTGAGCAGCGCCTCGACCACCGGCTCGAGCGCCGTGCGACCGCCGCGGCGGAACTCGTTGATCGCGCCGGAAGTGGCCGGAACGAAGTCCGGGCTGGTCAGCTGGTAGGCCGTCTGCTCCAGATCGGCGGGGACGATGAGGTACGCCGGGACGACGTTCAGCTCCTCGTTCTGCAGGCCCTTCTGCTTGCGCATGTTGCCGCGCGCCGTCACCAGCGCACTGGCCTGCAACGCCGAGCCTGCGCCGGTGATCAGGTTGGCGTGGCCGCCGGGAGTGGTGACGGCGGTCGAGTTGAACAGCAGGCCGGTGTCGCCCAGGGCGGCGTTCGCGGTCAGGATGCTGTAGACGGTGCGGTTCTCGAGCCGGCGCGCGCTGTCGCCGAACGCGGTGACCAGGCGGTCGAAGCCGCGCAGGTCGTCGTTCACGATGGCCTGGCGGGTGAGCGCCACGATGCGACCGTAGGTCAGCATCGAGTACGTCTCCTTGCCGTCGGTCATGCTGCCGTACTTGAACTCGCCGTGCTCGTTCGTCTGCAGCAGATCCGGGGCGGCACCGAGCTGCACCACGGTCATGGCCTTGAAGTCCGGCGCGTTCGGTGCGCGGCGGGCCCACACGGCGTACGAGGCATTGTTCTCCTCGTAGCCCATGCGCAGGCGCTTGTTCGCCACGTTGGCGAACAGATTCGCGAAGTCGCTGGTGGTGTGCATGCCGGCCGACCGGAAGTGCATCATCTCGGTGGCCAGGCGCATGCGGTCCATCCCGCGCGTGGCCCGGCCGCGCGACTCGAGGTAGTCGCGGCCCAGCTCGAGCAGCGACATGCCACGGTACTGCCGGCCGTTGTCGGTCAGCGGCGCCTTGTGCCAGACGCGCGACAGCATCGCTTCTTCCATGCCGGCCAGGCGGGTCTGCGTCTCGTCCTGCTCGGTGCGGATCGTGCCGGCGTTGACGTGGCCGCCGGCCGCCGCATCGCGGCGCGCGAGCTCGTCGAGCACTTCCTTGTGCACCGTCTCCAGCGGCTTGCCGCTGCGGATCAGGGCCTCGGCCAGGTGCGGCACGGCGTGGCGCACGCACAGGGAAGTGATGTCCGCCGAGCGCGCGACGGCCGCGGCAGCGGCCTCGCTCGCGCGCTGCGCTTCGGCCGCGGCGGCACGCGCCTGGTCCGCGGCGTTCGCGGTGGTGGAGGTGGCAGTCGCGGAGGCGCCGCCCGCTTGCGTGGTCTCGTCCATTCGATGGGACTCCTGGGGGGTGCGGGCAACTGCCCGGACGAACTCGCAGGGGCTCCCATGCGAGGACTCTGAGCGGGTGCCCGACTGGGCATCCGCGGGGACGGTGACGAAGCTGATCTCGGCGGGCGTCCAGCGCGCGGCCCGATACAGCGGCATGTTCACGCCGTCGGTTCTGTCCTGCGCCCGCGTGATCTCGTAGCGCTGGACCGAGTACCCGACGCTGATCGTGCGGATGATCCCGGCCTTGATGTCGGCGACGATGCCGGCCAGGTCGTCGCGCTGGCTCAGCTTGACGGCGGCTCGCCCCTCGCTGCCGGCCAGCCAGCCGCGTGTGGCGATGCCCAGGATGCTGGCCACGCCGCCATAGGCGCGATGGTTGTCGAGGACCTGCACGGCGCCGGCGTCGAAGCGGGACATGTCGACCGCCTCGGGCGTGACGACGAGCTCCTCTTCGCACCAGGTCTCGTTCCAGAAGTCGTAGAAGCGGCGGCGGGCGCCTGTCGTCCAGACCACCTCGACGGTGTTGTCCTCGGCGCGGAAGGTGTTCGGCTCGATCTGCGCGGCACGGTACTGCAGCGGCAGCGACTTGCGCTCGGCGGGCGGTGCGGCGTTTTCGTCCATGTGCCCGCACTGTGCTGAGCGGGCTGTCTCATTTCCAGAAAAACGGGAGACAACTTAACGGGCGATCTTCCCCGCTCGCTTGATGATCCGATAGACGCTGGGGCGTGCGATGTCGAGCCGGCGGGCTACCTCGCTCGCATTGCGCCCGTTGAAGAGGCTGAGTACCTGCTCAGCCAGTTGCTCCCGTTCACGCCGGCGCTTCTCATCTCTTACCCAGCCGGCCTGCCCACGGAACTCATCGCGCACGGCGTCCTTCACCTCCGCTATGCGCTTCAGATCCACCGCGAATTCAGGGTAACTCTCGACGATGTACTCGAAGATCCGGTCCACCAAGTCCGGGTCGGAGAAGTATTCGGGGAGCTTGTGCCCGTTGTCGCTGCCCCGCGTGTCGTTCGTTTCTGCCATTGGGTCACCATGCCCTGCTGAAGCCGGCGGCCGCACGTTCGCGGTCGGGCGTGATCTGTGCACGCGCGTGCACCGCAGCATCTGAATCGACGGCCGCCGCGGTCTCCGGGGGAGGCGCCTGCTCCTGATTGAAGAGATCCGGCGGCGGCTGCACGGCCGCCTCGAGCCGCTCCCACATGCGGTCCGTGTACCGGTGCAGGTCGAGGACATGGGCGAGGAACAGCGCATAGTTCGCACAGTCCAGCTTTTCGTTGCGCGGCCGGCGCTTCACCCAGCGGTGGACCTCGCCGACGGCGGTCTTCTGAAGCACGCGGACCTCGGCCGTGATCTGCTCGAAGAACTCCCGCGTGAGATCCGAGGGGAAGTTGACGTATCCGGGCCCGGGCTGGCCGACGCGCAGGCGACCGTACAACAAGTCCTTCGCCGTATCGGTGCCGACTTCCCAGAGCTTGACGCCAGCCTTGATGACCTGGCCGCGCCAGTTCACGTCGACGCGACTGGCCGTGCCCTTGATGGGGCTGCCGATCTTGCTCGAGCCACGGATGGCGAAGAAGCGGCGATGCTCACGGCCGCGCACGAAGTTGTAGACCTGGTGCGTGAAGTGGCCCCCGGTGTCGATCGCTACGGCCTCGATGCCCAGCGAACCGCCGGAGGCCCACAGCTGGCGGAAGCGGCTGCAGAGGTACGCGTCGAGCTTCAGCCAGTCCCTCTCGTCGGCCGGGTTGGCCTCGAGCACCTGGTCGTCGACCACCCAGCTCTGCTCGCCGCGGCCGAAGCCCCAGACAGTGATCTCGAAGCGGTTGTCCTGCACGTCGACGGCGGCCACCAGCACGAGGCAGCCGACGGGAACCTGGCCGAGCCGGTAGGGGCTTGCCTTCGCGCGCTCGTGGAGCTCGTTCTCGTCGCCGCCGTCGCCCTTCTCCTCCCAGGTCTCGCCGAGGGTGGTGTTGACGAAGGTCTTGAGCTCGGAGTAGTCGCCGCGCTCGGCGCGCTGGTCCGCCTCGAGAAACTCGCCCACCAGGCGGGACCAGGCGGCCTGGGGACTGATCGCAGTCCAGCTGTGCAGCGCGACGTGCCGCGGCGGGCGGAGCAACTCGCCGGCGGCGGAGATGAACCGGCACTCGAGGTCGATCCACGTGCCGTCCTCGCTCGCGATCCATCTCCCTCGGTGCCAGACCTCGAGGTACTGACTCTGCGTCATCCCCTTGCGGCAATGCGGGCAGACGTGGCGCACGGTCTCGACGTCATCACCGTCCCAATCGAATCCACCGTTCGCCGCGGTGCCTTGCGGATAGAGGCGGCCAAAGAGCAGCGGCGTGTCGACATCACAGTGAACGCATGGGACATTCCACCGGAAGTGAAGCGAGGCACTCTGCTCGCAGTCTTCGATCAGGCTGTGATGGCGCACCTTCGGCGTGGTGCCCCGGATCGACTTCGGCCAGGTGGCCCCTTCGAGGCGCTTGTCTCCCAGCTTGGGCGGCGCGCCCTCCTTCTCCACGTCGCGGGGGAACGCGTCGAGCTCGTCGTACATGACGACGTCGACGGTCAGGCGCCGGTAGTTCTTCGCCGCGGTGCCGCCGCGCAGGTGCAGCAGGCCAGTGAGGAAGCGCTTGAACCGGCGAGTGTTGCCGTTGTTCTTGGCCTTGAACGAGGGGAAGATCGCCCGCAGGCAGCGCACGTCGCGCAGCATGGGATCGATCTCGGTCTCGACGAACTCGTCGCGGTCGTCGTCGGTCGGCTGGTACAGCGCGATCTTGCGGCGCTTGTGCTCGATGAAGTAGCCAATGGCGATCAGCAGGATCTTCGTGTAGCCCTGGCGCGCCGACTTCCGCCAGTCGATCACTTCGATGTCGTCATGGCCGATGCAATCCATGATCGCGCGCTGGTACGGGTAGCTGCTCCACTTCGCCTCGACGTAGCTGCTCTCCGCACTGAGGTAGAAGTGCTCCTCAGCCCACTGCGACATTCGCAGCGGCGGGGGGATGCGCAGCGAGCTCAGGCCTCGGCGCGCCGCCTGGTCGAGCGCGGCGAGCAGCTCGGCGCCGGCGGCGTCGAGCATGCGTCGGAGTTCGCTGAGATCCATCAGCCTTGCACCTCGTCGTCGTCAGCGAGGTCCTGGTCAATGTCGGCGGTGGAGAAGCGGGCGCTCGCCGCAGCCTCGCGGGCTGCGGCGAGTCGCTCCTCGAGGAAGCGAATCGGCTCGCCGGTCAGGTACGGGAAGCGCCGGCGCACTTCGGGGAGCACCGCGTCCAGCTGCGTGCCGATCTGTCGCGCGAGCGTGGCCAGCACCTCCTCGAGCAGCACTACCGGCGCGAACTCCTTGCGCTCGACGGCGTTGCGCATGGCGATCCGGTCAGCCTGTTCCCGGGCCAGGCGCGTGCGCTCGCTGGCCAGCTGGCCGTCGGGGTCGCGACCAGCCGCCATCTCGCGCAGATGGTCGCAGTAGGCCGTCAGCCAAGCACCGAGCGGCTGACCAGTCGCCAGAACACGGCGGGCGTGGAGGTCGCTCACAGCCTGCTGCGTCACGCCGACGAGCGCCCCGAACTGGGCCTGCGTGCAGGGTGCGTCAAGCGCGACCAGGTTTTGCCCGCTCAGTTCAGCCTGGCTCACCGCACAACCCCCTTAGCATCGCCCCGCAGCTTCGCCGCGGTCGAGGTTCGAATTACC
>Ga0213917_1000029_pt1 | contig 43796 bp, 52 predicted proteins | sample McNCre117MG_FD_161051 | JGI IMG/M metagenome (GOLD analysis project Ga0213917, IMG submission 161051) | Freshwater microbial communities from McNutts Creek, Athens, Georgia, United States - 1-17 MG | ecosystem: Environmental > Aquatic > Freshwater > Creek | place: USA: Georgia | collected... | reverse complement strand
CGTTGTGGCTGTGAATACAGTATTTGCCGTTGACTGACCGTGAAAAACAACTGGTCGGGTGTCAGCTGAGTCGGACATTAGGGTGTTGGCAGACCAACCCGCTATGGGAACTGTAAAATCTACGGAAACAACACCCCCACCAGTCATAAAGGTATTTACGTTTCCAGCAATCAACATCCCAGAAGAGTTTGTGTTGACACCAAAATACACAAGACTTGAACTTGTGCCTGGGGCCACGACAATTGCACCAGCGTTATTTGCAGCGGCATTATTAAACCAGGAACCAACCTCCATACCAGCAGAAGCAGTCGTATTTGTTACTGTGATTTTTGTGGTATCAATTGAAAGACCAGAAGGTAGAGAAATACTGCCAGGAGCGGCAATAGTAATTGACCCAGGAGTGAACACCCCCATCACATGAAGAGAATCTCCTATTCGTCGATATGTAAAGTTAATGTTTGTTGGTGAACCAAAAGGGGAACTAAATGTAGGCGTGTATGATTTAAGATCCCCAATGGGCGGTCCCTGACTCTTGGACTGCATGGACACTTTGATCTGGTCAAGACGCAAAGAATATGCAGCAGTTGAGGTCGTGGCCACATGAAGAATTAACCGATAGTTTGTGGAAGAAGAACTAGACTGGAAGGTTGCGTTTATTTTGTATGGGAAGCTAAGTCCTGTCACCCCACCGTCTAGCTTGTACCCAGAAGGTTGAATCAACTGACCTGCGTCCACATCGTACACATATACTTCAACATCTGAATCAGTAGTGCTTGTTCCACCAGAGTATGTACCAGAAACAATCTGGTAAAGACCTGAAATAGTAAGCTGGCTGCCTTTTGCCGCAGGTTCCACGCTAAAATTATAGGAAATACCCTCACCCTGAAGGTTCGAAGCACCCTTGGTTAAAATACCACTTGCTTTATCCGCAATAGGAGAACTTGTGGATACGGTAAGTGTAACCGATGGACTTCCACCAGTACCAGAAACAGGCAAAGCTTGCGCTGTATTCTTGTATGTTGCATATCCTATTTTTCCATTCTCAAACCCACCATTGGTTAGATAGTTTTTATCTAAGGTCTGGTTGAGAGTTGTTGTGCTCACTTGCGCAATTGCGCTAAATGAGAACAAAAGTGCGAGCAGAGTTAATAAATTTCTCATGACAGTGTTACCTCCGAAGCGAATGTTAAAGCTCTAACCTCAGATGCCGCTGTGTCAGAACCTCGAATAAGTTTAACGATAATCATATCCCCACCAGAAACAGCTACGCCATTTATCTTACCTGTCGAATCAGTTAGATCAAGCGATACGGACTGCGGAATGTTCTGATTTGCGCCCGAAGCCGTAATTGCTGCATTTGTTGTCGTTCTTTGATTTGTCGTAGAAGTGTACGCATCCACACCAATTCGAATAAGAGTGGAGACTGCTTGAATTAAGAAAGTTCCACTTGCATCAACGGAGTACACTGGAAGCTTCATGGATATTTGTCTGCCAGAAACATACGAAGTTGGTACTTTTACCGCTGCATAAAGAGCTTGAGTCCCAGCATCCGCTAAAGAATACTTGTAGACTTCAACATTTCCTTCATTTGCAAGTAAAGGGGCCACTCCCGTGGATTCCACCCATTTGAGTGAGCCCCCTGCTCCACCCCCGCCCAGAGAAGCGAAACTGGTACCATTATCACCCATGAAAACACCAAGGTCAGATAAAAAGATAACTCGACCAGCATTTCCAGCCGCAGGTTTAGTCGCGTCCGTATAATTTTCTACCCTAGATGACAACTGAGCAAGAGAGGTGGATAATGAGCCCTCAGCAGTCGTATCACTTCCCAAAACCAACTGGAGGAGTGATGTTCCAGCTCGGTTAAACCGAACATTTGTAGAAGCAGTTCCACTGTTTCCAATGATAATTTTTTGGTCGTTTCGAAGAAATGCACGAATACTTGTGCCATCATCTATCTTGAAAAGACTAGAAGTAGAGTTTAGAAAAAATCTTCCCGCTACTCCAGCCGATGGGTCACTTGAAAGTGACTCAAACGCTGCTGCTTTTAAATCTCCATATACGCGCATTTAAACCTCCCTATTTAACGGTAGCCCCGCTATTAATTAACTCCCAGTAATCTGTATGAACCCGCAGATAGTGCTGGGCTCACTGTAATCCGTACCTGTGAGGCACTAATTGCTTCTATCTTAGTGTAAATTCTCTCATAATTGTTTGAATTATCGCAAAACTGCCACAAAGCCGTTCTTGCATCTGAGATACTTGCTGACACATCAATTGTCTGCGTAGTGGTAACTCCATCCCAAGTCGTGTCTGAAGAATATTTCTCTACAGAACTTCCAGCCGCAACCCAGGCAGTACCAGTATCAACATATACTTTTCCAGCAGTCGTATTGAAAACTGAGCGTCCAATATTTTGAGCCGAGTTTGCAGGAAGAGCAGATACATTCTCAAAACGAAAACCAAAGTGCTGACCCTTGGTAAATACGTCTTTAAAATAATTTGTGCTTGCACCTAAATCCGTACCCGCCCAAGTTCCAGAGAAAGAAGCATTTGTGAAAGGAACAAAAGAGTCTTTCGTTTTTACAAACCCCTTTGTCGCATTGGAGGTTGACTCAAACACAAGACTTTCGCTTGCGGAGGTTCCTCCTTGAACCGTTTGCCCTCCAGAGCGTCCCGCAAGCATTACAAATTGAGTATGACCTGCATCACCCGTAGTAAGACCTGAGAGCGTGTTATGGGTGATCTCTGTGTCTGGAATACTTGGAGTCCACTGAGTACCATTCCAGAAGAGAGACATTCCAGTAGTGACACCAATGTTGATGCCACGTAAAGACTGGAGAACGGATTGAGAAACTGAAGTTGTACCATCTGAGATTGCCCCAGATAAATAAATATCCTTAAACCTAAGAGCAGATTTCCCTATGTCATAAGTGGCATCTAGGCCTGGCTTAACCACAGAAGAAAAAGAAATCTCCGAAAATGGAGCAATAACTATATCCCCAGAGATAGAAGAGAAAGTATTGGAGGAAAGTTTTAAATTTCCACCAGAGACAAACCCTGTCGCAGATATATTTCCCGTGGCCGCAATGCCTAAAGTAGTAGCAGCACTTTGAAGGTTAATAACCCCAGTACCATTAGCTAAAAGAGCTACAGAACCATTTGTGTTCTGAGCACTAATTGTGTTCGCAGAAATGGAAATATTTCCACCAGTCACAGTGGAGGAGCTAATACTTCCAGCACTAAATGCTCCACCAGTAGAAAGGTCAGATGTTCCAAAAGAAATAACTCCCAAACTGGAAATAATGGAAGCATTTCCACCACCAACATTTGGATTGAATACCAGCGTCTCAGCGGATGACGTAAGAGTTGTTACCCCAGCACCAAGAGTTCCTGTAGTGCTAAGATTTGCTGATCCAAAAGAAACTGCACCAGATGTGTCTGTATAGCTACCAGGTACAATTGTGGCAAGATATGTGCTGTTATCCGCAACAAGAGAAGTACCCCTGACTACATTTCCTGTGATATCCCCAAGAGTTAAAAGAATGGTAGAACCAAAAGAGATAGTGCCGCTTGAATCCGTGATTGTGCCACTTGATATGCTCAGGGTATCAACCACAACGGCACTTTGAGCATATATGTTCTTCCATTTAAACGCAGTTGTGCCCAAATCTAAAGTATTATTTGATGTAGGCCTGAAAGTATTGTCTGTTTGTACAAAACCAGAAGAATCCGCAGAATTTGCGTTAAATGTTAGGTTCTGGAGGGTCTTGTCACCGCCATACACTGTTTGACCAGCGTAAAGGCCAGTAATCTCTGCACCACTATTGTCCTTATCTGTCATTCCAAGCTTGGAGACATATACATAGTTTGCGCGATTTAAGGTCTCAGCGTAAATCCCCTCATAGCTCCAGTCTACATCATACTTTTTAGCCCACGCACCACCATTGTCAGCAACCACCCAAACATACCCAGCAGATTTACCATCTCCATCATTTGAAACAATGTAGTAATCATTTGGAGAGTTTCCCACAAGAGGGAGATCAGCGGGAGTGGCAACCGTAGACTTCCAGTTTGGATAAAGTGCTGCAAAAATATAGTCTAGAGCTTTCTGCGCATCCCCGTTAAAAGCTAGTGGAAGTCTGGGATTGGAAAAGTACAATGTGGATAAATCGACATTTGTAGAAATCAGAGGTGTTGCAATATTTCCTCTGGGGGATCTATCTGTTAAACTCACGCACTACCTCACATATCAAAAGAAGAAAGCCAAGTGTCTACAGACTCCTTCATCTTTAAAACTCGCTGAGTCGTTCCATCATACATATATTCTGTTTTCATACAGGGATCACCATTCAAGGCGTGAGTAATTGCTTCATACTGTATAGAGACTCGATTGCTTCCATCGTATACACGAAACACTTTTACGGGTTCATTCCGAATGGCGGTAATGAAATCTCTTACCTTATTGTCTGACATTTTTCCCTCCGTATAATTCTGGATATCTACTCAATTTCCGTCAACACAATAGTGCTGACAAGTCCTGCTAGAGCTATGCACTAATCCCTAAACAAGCCTCAACACAATCTTTTGGTGTAACTAAATCTTGTTCTACCTGGATCTTTAGCCCCACTAGATCTCTAAAAATGAAAATAAGCTCAGAACAGTTTGATTTGTCATCCCCATTCGAAAAAACATTCCTAGCAATCTTAAACCATCTGGAAACTTGAATCCCTATGTTTTGGAGGAGACCATACTCTTCCCCACACCTGTCCATTGCTAGGGTTAAAAAACTATCAAAGACAGAATCCTCTACCCAAAAATCAGCGTTAAAGACATTTAGGTTTCTATGCTCCCAGTACATTTGTCCAGTAAACTTAACTCCACCAGACAATACAGACTCATAGTAAAATGGTTTTTTCTCATCTTTTGACCAAAATACCCAAGACACATGAGAGTAGTTTGTCTTAAGAAAGTACATAATTAAAGCAGACCCAATGTGGTTTTCTCTTGGTCTACTTGCCACTATTGATATTTTCCTCATAAGCCAAACTCCTGCTCAAAGTAATTTACATCATTGATTGCGTCCTGGAATATATCTGCATGGTTTGGGAAGGATTGTTGAAACTGAATAATATAGGTCCTTGCAGTCCCCAAGGCCCCTGTCTCAAGAAGCTGCCTAACTCCCGCAAGCTGTGAAAGCATGGATGTAACCTGTGCCCCTGTTAAACCAAGAATCTTGTTTCTAGCGCCGAGGAGTTCAATCATTTCATTGGAAATGTAAAGACCATACTCTCGCTTTTTTTTAGCAAGTAATCTTTCCTTTAGTTCTACGTCAGAAATACATACATATTCAGATATTTCATTTGAAGAAGCGTATGCCGTAGCTTCTTCTTTTGTGCTAAACTGTAGGTCTGAATTTTCAAAAATTAAATGATAAATCATTTAATTACCCCCTACAGTAAATAGAAATCCCACAAGTCTACGTCACCCGCTTTTGCAGCAACATTGGTTGCACCACTGCTCATTTTAAACATTTGCCCAAGTGGAATACTTGTAGGCATATTTGTATTTATTGTTCCAATAAAAGCATTATTAAAATAGAAGTATGCAACTGTACCTGCTGCATTTACTACAAAAGAAGTATCATAAAATGTTGTTGCTACCAGCTGAGTTCCTGTGTCCAAGGTGGATGTTAGGGTGGCGTTGGAGGCAAACGCAAATATATTTGCAGCGGTTGCCGCAGCACCAGAAAACGCAAACCCTATAGCATTTAAAGGATTTGTTCCAGGAGTCACGTTTGCTGTAGAGTTTAGAAGCCCAAAGTGCATTGCTAATGCCGCAGCACCAGTTCCTCCTATGGCTGGAAGTGACCACCTACATCTATTTACGACAGGACGATTCAATAAGATATTAGTAGCTCCAAGATTTAAAGCACCTTGGTTGTTATTTCCTGTTCCTGTATTGACACGAATAACCCCCTGAGCTGGAGACGCAATTGCTTGGTATGCCACTGTCCCTGTCGTGATGGTCCAGCCAAGAGAACTGATTGCACCAGATGTGGTACCTGCTGACAAAAAGTGGTCGTGGTATCTAAATTGGTCGTTGTCTAGGCCATAGGACGTAAGAGTCCAACCACCAGCACTTGTAGAATTATCCCTCAGAATTAATTTAAGTTCCCGAGTGGGCATCAAAAAAGTTTTAAAAGTACCAGAGAAATCATTTACCCGAATAAGGGGATCGGAAGCATTTACTAAATAAAAAGTGTCCCCGATAGAAAGTGTTGTTGCATCTGGAAGTCTGACAACTTGACCACCTACAGTACCAGTGAAAATTTGTCCTTTATTACTTGCAGCAGTAAGTAATAAAGTAGAGTTTGCAACTGTGTTTGTACTCCATGAGATACCACCCCCGCCACCCCCTGCACCATTACTGGCAGAAGTAATCCTTCCTTTGGCGTCAACTGTGATATTTGCGCTTGTGTAGGTACCTGGAGTAACCGCTGTGTTTGCCAAAACAGAAGCACCCAATGTACCAGTCACATCTCCCGCAATGGCTTTTGCTGTGTCTGCTGTGTTGTCCACGTTAGGTAAACCTACCGCCGCCTTATTTAGTGGCTGAAAAGTCTTATCCCCACGGTAGTAATCTGCACTTGTTGTGGCCGTAATAGCCGCTTCGAAAGCCGTAGAGTTTTGTGTGGCAGCTGTTCCAAGACCTAGATTTGTTCTCGCAGTCGCGGCACTCACAAGGTCAGATAAGTTTGCAGATTTTTGCAAGCTTGCTGCTTGAACTGTAGAAGCTGCACCAGCCGTATCAAAGGCTGTAGAGTTTTGTGTGGCAGCTGTTCCTAAACCTAAATTCGTCCTTGCGGTTGCAGCACTTGAAAGATCTGAAAGATTGGATGCCTTTTGTAAGCTTGCCGCTTGCGCTGCTGCTGCTGCACCAGCCGCATCAAATGCAGTGGAGGCTTGCGTGGCAGCTGTTCCAAGACCTAGATTTGTCCTAGCCGTTGCTGCGTTTGTCAAATCAGATAGGTTAGAAGATTTTTGAAGAGATGCTGCTTGAGCCGCTGCTGCTGCACCAGCAGAGTCAAACACTCCTGTTTTAACCCCAACTTGATTGGATAGATTTATCTCAGTAGTCACCCCATCTGTTAAAACATTGAATGTGTTAGCTACATCTTGAAGTCCCGCACCTGCGGCTTTTGCTACAGGACCAGGAATTTCAATCCAAGATGTCCCATTGAAATTATATGTGTCACCAAAATGTAAGCAAAGAGGATCATTCACATATACAGAGTCATTTGTTGCTGGTGTGTAAAACGTATAGGCATAAGACCCAGGAGTGGCGTTTGTAACCACCGCAATCTGATTCTGGTGCCCAACCATATTTCCACCAAGAGACGCTAAATTTTCAAAATTTACACCAAACCTATCCCCAACCTGAATTGGAGAATGAGTATGACTTACCCAAGTGGATGTTGCTGGATGCCACTCCACTAAATGACCAGCCTTACCTACCCAAGCCCCCGTAGGACTTGGACCAACCAAGTAAGACTCATCTGCGACAGGAGTTGGAGGAGTATTAAGAGAGTCATTTACCAAAGCCGCACACTGAAGTGGAGTGAGCCACTTAATACCTGCAAGTGCTGCTTGCCACTGAGAATATTCAACTAAATCCCCAGATGTTGTGGCTTGTGCGGCACCTGTAGCCTTGTGGCTTCCTAATTGAAGAGGACCCGTCATAGCCCTAGTACCATCTGCTTTTACGTACTGGGTATGCGGATCACTTGCTGCTTCATGCGTAGATACGGCACTTGTGGCAGCACCAGCAGAGTCAAAAGCCGTTGAGTTCTGTGTTGCTGCTGTTCCTAAACCTAAATTAGTCCTGGCTGTAGATGCACTAACAAGGTCTGAAAGATTAGATGATTTTTGGAGGCTGGCCGCTTGTGCCGCCGCCGCACTTCCCGCTGCATCAAATGCAGTAGAAGCCTGTGTCGCCGCAGTCCCAAGACCTAAATTCGTCCGAGCTGTGGCCGCACTTGCCACATCACCAAGATTGCTTGCAGCATTTAGTGGTGTGTATCCAAGCGCATTCTGCTTACCATTCCAAGTTGATTTCTCAGTGTCGCTAACAAACCTGTGAGTCGCATCTTGTGTAATATTGGCAGGGTTTGTTGCGTCCACATTGGGAACACTACCAAGACCGACTTGAGCTTTTGTAACACTATGAGGATTTAAAGTGTTGCTTGTATGAGTGTTTAGGTTCGTCTGTACTGTAGCACTTGATCCAGCTGGATCTGCTCCCACATCACTTGCTGTGTAATCTCCTGCTTGCGGAGTTACTGCGCCCGTTCTGGAATTAAATGAGGTTACAGAAGAAGTCGAGCTTGCAAGTGGAGACCACCCTGAGGGTGTCCATTTATATATTGTCCCAGTTACCGTATCTTGATATTCCTGGCCATAGACTGTCCCAGGCGTACTAGGTGCACCACTTCCAATAAACCACATTTGAGCCATGCTAGAACTTCCTTGTCACGTTACCGTTGTACTCAACCGCAACATCAAAATTGTAGTCAACCGCAATAGTATTTTCATCGAAAGAACCACCTCCGCCTGAAGTGGAAAATCCTAACTGAACTAAAGCTGTATACAAATCATATTCGGTAGAAAGGTCGTATTCAACCCCATCTTTCTCAAGAATCGCTACTTTAAATGATGTCATATACTCCCCGAAAATGGTGGGGGCGGCTCACGCCGCTGCCCCACTCAGAAAAAATTAAGAGTTCTTCTTAATTAGCTCAATGCAAACATGTAGGTCTGTCGCATTCTTAGCATGTCCCAATCTCCAAACGTGCTTTCCAGCACCAGTGGGGATTGAGTAAGAGTATGCTGATCCATCCCAGTAAACAGAAGCTCCCGCTACTGCACCAGTCAAGACACCAGAAAGTACTGTGTCGTTAGCAAGTACCTTCACTGAAGCGCCTGAAGCTGCATTTGCTAATGCAATACCTTCTACATAAGCAGCAGAAAGCAAGCTTGAGTACTTAGAAACCTTATCATAGTCGCTAATATAGACGGGATCACCTTTAGAAACACCTGCTGTGTCAGCAAGGTAAGTGACACCTTGATCTTGAACGCTATTTGCTAACTGCTGGAGAGCTGCCTCTACGTTGTCAGTAGCAAAATAGTTTCCTGCATCCGCTATTGGGATATCCACACCAGAAACTTGGTTAGCACCAGTTCCAAAGTCAATCATGCTGTCTTTGATCCCAAGAGCTTTAACACGAAGAGTGTCAGAGTTGATCTCTAAAGAAGAACCGTCAACATTCACATCCAAAACACCAGAAGTGAAAGAAAGACCCGCACCAGCAGAGCTAGATGCAAGTTGAATGTCATTCACAACACGAGTCAAACCAGTAGATGCTGTGATTGAGTCAGCAGAGTTGAAGAACACAAAGTTCATTGCATCTGTTCCAAGAACAGTCACAGTACCTTGCTCAACAAAAGTCTTTCCACCGTTTGCAGTACCCTCTTGAACACCAACAAGTGCGCCATTCACTTCAGTCGCAGCATCCATGTCCACAGATCTAGTCATCGCACTAGAAGCACCTTGGAAAATGTAAATACCATTTGTCGCTGGAAAAGTTTGGTTCTTAACAAGCACACGGTCACCTACAGAAAGAGTGATTCCGTCAATAGTGCCGCCTGGAGAAGAAAGATTGATGTTTGCTGTCGTTGCAACACGTGCTGCTTCTTTAGGCTTAAGACCTTGCTCGTGAGCTTGCAATGTCTGCAAGTTTACTGCATCTGTTCCCGCCACTGGATCAGCCAAGTTTGTGAGCTTGAAACCACCCATCGACTGGTTACCAGAGAAAGCACGAGTACCAGCCACCAAGATATACTGAGTGTGGTCATCTGCTGACAAATTTGTCAAAGCACTATGAGAAAGAGCAGAGTTAATTGCAGACAAATCTAAAAGTGAATTGTCCAATTTACCCGCTGCACCCGTTTCTACAGGCTTACTAGCATCCGCAACACCAGCAGAAGTGGTGATAAACTCTGTTTTTCTAAAATAAAGCGAGTCATGGTTATGCACAGAAGATGCGTCACCACCACCAACTAAATGCCCCAATGCCGTATCATCTAACGTGTAGTTTGCCGTCGAAAATGACGACATCTTAACGCTATCTGTGGCTTCCGAGTGCTCTGCATCGTAGCCGTCTGCGTCTTTATAAATTAACTTAACTTGTGCCATTGTCCCTCCTATGGGTGTTTATATGGAGACTAACTTTTCACAATTTCGCCAGTCTCAGGATTATATCCCAAAGACTTATCGGCTGTATCAATCCCGTATTGAGTCCACATGGAACTCATATATTGATTGTACCGCTTTTTGACTAAATCATGTTCATTAGCCTTTTGTCCTAGCAATTCCTTTTGCTTTTGAATCTTATTCTCTAACAATTTATACTCTAAAATTAAGTTTCGAAGAGCTTGCTCCTCTACAAACATAAGAAGTTTAGAGTTTTCCACATCACGAGACAAAGTTTCACATTTAAGAAGATCCCCAGAAGAAAGAAACTTTGCATCTGCTTTTTCCTCTACTTCCTTTTTTGGTGCCTCCACCACTTCTGGAACTGGTTTCTCTTCTCTTACTACTCTACGCTTCTTTGTCTCTGCCATTTTACCCTCACACTAATTTTACTGGTGTCCTGGGGGACACAAATATTGTATTACTTCCTAGATAATTTCCAATCTCTGTTAAATACGAATTAGATGGAAGGCTAGGTCTTGTGTTTTGTAAACTTCCACCGTTTGCTAAGAAAATTGAATCATTCAATGAAAATATTGAGTATGCAGTATCAATCACAGTACCAAACAAAATAACCACTACAGAACTACCAGCTAAAGCAGAGTTTTTTGCCACACCCAGTACTTTAGCCTTCCCCACAATGTCATTTGCTGTAGCAAGACCAACCTGTGTTGCACTTGCAGAGTACACAGGCTCCCCTGCAAGAATATCTTCGATTGCAGTCCTGGTAACAACAAGGGATGTTGCCGAAGCCGCAGTCAAAGAAGAACTAAGCTCTAAAGAAACAGTAGGGCCAGAAGGATTATGGACAATAAGTCCTGGTGACAAAGATGTAATGCTGGAGATGGAACCGCTACCACCCCCAGCACTTGGGGGGACTGCTGGATACTTTCCCTTTATCGGAGACTTTGCACCATTACTTAAGCGCCCAGCTAAAAATCTTAAAACACATGGTCCAGCAGTCGTTGCATAAATATTCAATCTGTCAAACGAGTCATAATTAAAATAAACATTCTGATTCCCCTGGATAGATAAAGAAATGATGTCTGAGGGGATAAATGTAAGACCATGTTTTATTGGAAATTTAGTGGCAGCTTGGGGGATATCTATTTCAAAAAACTCAAAATCCCCATCAAATAAAACCTGGTCATTTAAAAAGCTAGTAATCCGCTTAAAGTTTTCGCGGGTATAGATGTCTGAAATGTCTTTTAATATTAAATTTATTTGCGACATCAACCCTCACGCAAAAAGAGCGCGGGAAAACCCGCGCCCTCTAAAACCACTCTTAGTAGTTTGGAATGCTGTGCATGATACCATGTTTCCATGGAGCAAGAACAGCGATGTCTCCGATAAGAACGTGATCCAGGATGTAAACAAAACCTGAAGTCGCACGTTTTTGGTAGAACTGAAGACCATCTGGTGCAGTTCTTCGTTGCAATCCACCGTTTGAGAAAATCTTAACAGAATCCCAATCAGCGTACCACATCCAGTCGTCATCCATATCAAGGATAGCAACAAGTTTGAGAACGTCACCGTTTGGTGAACCGATCTCAACTGTTTGCCAACCGTAAGGGCTAACTTTGCGTGATCCAGGAACCACGTTGTAAGCACCTTTGTATGGTTGACCAAAAGATCCACCACCGACCTCTAACAATGCAAGGACAGTACCCATGTGCTTGTAGCTCATGACTACTTCCATGTTGCCAGAACCACGACCGAGCTGCTGTCTACGAGCCGCACCGTCGAAGATCTTTTGGAGGATGTTTGTTGCACTTACAGCACTTCCGTCAATTTGCACTGATTGCAAATAAGGATATGCAGTCTTAGTTTGTCCGAACAAAGTGGAAGGTCCACCGTTTACCGCAGACAAAATCTGAGACTTGATAGAAGTGAAAGAAGAAGTAGTTGCACCTGGAGCATATACTTTAGCAGCTTGTGCTACAGAATATGCAGAAATGTCAGCAGCAGCACCACCACGAGTAGCAGATACAGTCACTAGACCTTTCTTCAAAGTACCACCATTCACATCAACACCAATTACATAATATGTAGCTGCTGCTGTGTTACCATCCATCAACACAATCTTTTGGTCCAAAGCAAAACGCTCAACACGGTTTACTTCCATTTGACCAGAAGCATTTCCATCCACAGTCAATGCTGCAAATGCCTGACCGTTCAACATGTTTACAGACAACTGCATTTTCATGTGTGAAACGAAGTCAGTGATTTGGCCTGGAAGGATCTTAAGGAATGATTTCTCATTCACTTTTCCATCATGCTCCATCAAATCTCTATGGTTGAAGATGATTGAACCCCATGCTTCTACAGTAGGAGCAAGTGTTCCACGGACATATTTATATTTTGAAATGTCAGTGTCATCTGCAAGTTGTCCGAACTCTACAGAAGAAGCATACTGACCTTCGAATGGAACAGGAATTGTTCCCCCTTTAGCGCCTTCGTCCATTTCTGCTTTAGAAAGAACGTAGTCTTGTTGCTTTAGCTCAGTTTTGAGCAAATCAACCGCTAAATACTCATTTAGCATGTTTTGAAAATCTCTATTTGTACTCATCGTAAAAATCCTTTTTTAGTTTGTTGTTTATGCTTCAAGCTCTTTTGCACGAGCCTTTAAGTCAGCAATACTCTTGTACTGCTTTTTAATAGGCGTCTTGCTTGAGCCTGGGACTACAGGTATCACGGGCTTTTGTGACGGCATTTGCGGTGCCGTTTGATTTGGAGCTGGAGGCACAATACCCTCACCTTGCGGGCCTTGGGTCTGAGCACCAATGAACTTACCAAACTTCTGCATAACTCTAGAAATGGCTTCTTCTGGAGTTAGATCAACTTGGTTCAAGTACCATTCGCGCTGCGCTTCCTCAATCACCATATCCTTAAAAGCACCCTCCTTGCCCATTTGAGTGTCCCAAAAGCTAACAGCCGAAGCCACATCTTTGCGAGATAGTGACTGCTCTAGCTGAAAAGTTCGTGCTTGAACCTTCTGCTCTTGAAGCTCCCGTTGCATGGTTGCAAGTTGGTCCTGATACGTCTGATTCTGAATTGCTGCTTGCTCCTGAGCCTTAATTGCTTGCTGCTGCTCTGGAGGAAGCTGATTGAGCATTTGAAGATAGTCTACTTTCTTCGCCGCCCATTGGATAATCTCATGGTCACTCAATCCTACAGTACGGAAAATAGAATCAAAATCCTTATTCCTGTAAGCTTGTCTGACATTTTCTACCATCTTAGCTTGAGTGTTGAAATCATTCTGTAGAGATAAAAAGTCCTTCTCTTTGGTGTCTAGTTTACCTTTGACAAAATCAAAAGCATCTACCTTAGAAAACACATCCTTAATTTTCTTCTCACTGTCTGCGTCTTTAATAAGAGCATGGAAGAAAGGATCAATTTCTTTTTCTATACCAACCGCTTTGTACTTAAAGTTCGGTGTGTACGCATTCGTGGCTGGAACCACTGGAGGAGTGACGGCTGATTGCACACCTTCCACTTTAGCTTGCGCTGCTATTGCTGCATCCGCTTTTGCTGGTGCAGTAATTGTACTTGCTGCACTGGATGTTGTTGAACTTGTATCGACACTTGCAGACGTGCTTGCGGCACTCTCGCTACCAGTCGAAGCGGTACTCTGAGTTGATTCCTCACTCATTGGATTCCCCCTGCGGTAATTCTAGGGTCAGCTCCTTGCCGACTCATAGGCATATATTGTTGATTCCCCTGCATCCCTGCTTGGGTTTGTTGTCCTTGCATTTGGTTAAACTTCTGCGCAATTTCTGAAAGAGCGCCCTCATTTCCTATTCCAAGTAATGTCTGCTGAGAAGAACCCTGGTCCTCAAGCCGTTGCACCAACCACTCAATAGCCTGAGCTGGTAAGGTTGCCTGGATAGAACGAGCTGGATTAGTTTGGTCTTTGACATACCAGGCAACTTTGATATTTGCCCCACCTGTAGGGATGAAATCGGCTTCGGCTGCCTGTAGTTGGCGTTGCTTTTCCGCTTCGAGCTGCTCATATAAACTCACAGTCTGCTCATAGTTTGCCTGAATCTCTGGTGGAAGCTGGAGGAAATCCCCCTGACTCATTCTATGAGTGAGTCGCTTTATCATGTAAGGACCGTTGTCATACTTGTATGGAACAGGTGCCTCACCTCGATCAAGAGCCAAAATCATATTGGTCCCTCGGTCATAATCTAAAGTGAAATCATCAAAAGATTTTTCCAAATTTGCATAAGGCATCATTCTAATTAGCTTACCAATATCTTCACGCTGAAGCTGACCAGAAGAATACTGGAGAATGTGATTCAGCATAAGCTGCTTCCCCATAACCGTCTCCATGTCATCATTCATTGGCTCAACTTTTATCGTAATCTCTGAAGATTTTGTGTTCTTAAACTCAGCAATGTTTATCATTTCTGACTTACCTACTGCGTTTATGAGCATCGACTCATCAAAATAATTCTTTGCAAGCTCAAGGTACGTCTCGCACACCTTCTTTAAGAAAAACTCAAACCTCTCCGAATCAATGATAAACTTCTTCTTGTGCCTTGCTGCTTTAAACAACTCAGCCCAAGGATCTCCGTTCTGCTTCTCTTCCAGCTCCTCTGGTACATCGGCCACTTGATAAAGTTCTGTAATCTGCTGGGCAATGTATGGAAAATACTGCTCACCACTTCGACCTTGAACCACCACTGGTGCCTGGCCCGTGACTGTCATCGTGCGCACACCTGGGAAATCAGACCCTTTGGTAACCTTTGATCCGTTAATTAAAACAAGCTTGTCGTCACCCAAAGTTACGTGGTGCTCTGCTACTTTACTAGCTGCGCGATTTATCTCGATCTGGTAGGGTCGCAATTGCTTAATTGGAGATTTGTGCCTTGGAGATGTGGGTACTTCATCATGCCCTTCGTACACAATTGGGAAAATTCCAAACGGAAGCTCCCCTTGCCACAAAACACCTGACTCCGTTGTGATATAAAAGTACCCTTGTGGATACTCTGGACAGGGCTTGTAGTAATATTCACGAAGAGTAACTAAACCCTTCTCCCTGTCATAGCTCTGTTTCTGCGCATCAAAGATCACATAGGTGTCATCTTTTGTTGCTTCGATGAACTTTTTCTTCTCTTCATCCTCTCCAACTAATTTGGAGAGTTCATCTACAATCACCGTTTTTCTAATAATCAATACCGGACTCTCATCCATTGTTTTTGCTGATGGATGACGTAATAAATTAAACCCGTAAACTTTTTCTATGATGATGTCCCCTGAAAAGACACCCTTCTCACCAGCCGCAGGTTGGCCAGTCTGAGGATCAACCATCGGCTGACCCTGCTCATCCACCGCTTGCTCATACCCAACAAATTTACCCGCATTCGGGTCAAAGTAGAGCTTGCAACAAACCTCACCCACATCAAAATACTCAGATACCCACTCATGGGTTCTACGACGAATATTCTGCCTGAGTTTTCCGTATTCCCACACAGCTTGATTTAACTCTGCTGCTTTTTGATGCTGAAGCTCAGAATCTTTGTTCGGCTGAACGCGAACACCAGAGGCATGGGAGAGAATAATATTCTTTCGAACTTTGGAGATTTTGTAAATGTGGTTCTTTGTCAGACGCATTTTCTGGTCATTGGTCAGGTTCTTTGATTCCCTCACCCGATCCCAGTACATGGAGTTTCTTCGGTTGTAATGCTCACCAGAGACTAGCTGGAGATTGGATCTCTGATCTGCAAACACTTCTTTGTCGATAGCGTCTGCTTCTTTGTAGAGCTTGTTGAGATCCTCAATTGTCAGTTTCGTCGTTTGCTTCTGGTTCTGATTGCTCATCCGTGAGTAGCCCTTTCGCTATCGCTTCCTCATAAGCAAGAGGGTCCTCAATGTGGGAGACTTCTATTTCATCCCGTACCCTGTCTGCTTGTTCTTGGAAAAAAGTATGCTCGGCATCCTTCTCCTGCGCGCGAATCACGGCCTTGCGAGGCTTTTGGAGTGCTGGCTGGTCCTCCCCAAAATTGACATGAACATCGCCATGTTTTAACTCAATTACTCCATATTTTCGGCACAATTTGAACAAAATCTCAAGGTTTTTCATCTCCCGCGACTTTTCTACAGCTTTATCCACATCATCCCCCTATCAACTCGTTCCACTCATCCATCTCAGCCTGGACAGAGTTCTCCACCTCATCCCGCTCAAAGAAAAACGCCCGCCTCTCATCCCCTGGACGAGCTTTTGGTATCTCCTTCGGTGGCAACTGCAATTCTTCCGGCAACTCCACACTGGAAAAGTCCCACGGTATAGATTTCACAACATAGCGAAGCGCGTCAATAAGATCATCCTTGGCTTCGCGCTTATCTGTGGAGGCAGACAGTGAGTTTAGCTCTGAAACAAGTTTATCTAGCTCCGAATCCCCTTTATGGATCTTTAACATCCCCGTTTTGAACAAAGTGTTTAGCAGCGCAATCCCTGAATCTTTGGCCTTATCTGCGGGAATAAAGTTCTCCCCCTGCCTACTTGCCACCATGAAAAAGTCCTTGGCCGCATAGTCATACACTTGCGTCTGCACATTTCTCCCAAGCTTCATTATCCGATACCTGTCCAAAATGTCCTGGGAAGTGGTGGGGATGCCGTCTCCTCTCCACGCTTTGACCACCCGACCTTGAGTGTTGTCTTTGTTCACAGCCACAAGCAACATCGCGGCTGGATGCCCAGACTTACCTCCACTTCCTGGATCCACACCACCATAATAACTCCACCCATTGTAGTGCTCATGCGGATCGACCATGTTCCTCTCCTCAGAGAAACTCTCATAGGCTAAACCCTCTGACCGAACAAAACGGCCAAAGATCCTTCTCTGCACCTCGGCTGGTGTTGGACAATTGTCTGTCGCTCTTTTTATCTTTGCCAAAGTCCAAGGGCTAGGCGTCCCGTCCTCATACTCCTGGGAATCATAAAGGCTCACACACTTCTTCAAAGCTGTCGGATGATTCTCTTTCACACCCTTAGAAGGCTCCATGGTGTCCTTCCAGTACTGCTGACCAAGAGTCGCAGTAAACACCATCATAAAGTACCCATCCGTAGCATTCAGCCTCGCCTTTAACTCCGGCAAAAGGTTCACAGGCATTTCCTCATCCGCAGTCAACGAATACACAGAGGCCGCCTGAATATCTATCAGCTTTTGCGAATACGCCTTGAACTGGAGGATCACACCTGAGTTAAACACAATCTTGTCTATCCAGCCCTTCGTGTACTGCTCCTTCCACCCATACTTCGGACAATCCCTCTCCTTCGGTAAAAACTCCATCCACTTCGTCTCAAACTCCGAAGTGGCCAAGTTAAAATTAGGATAAAAATACCAAAATAAATTCGGCGTCCGACCTGGCCAAAGCTTCGGCCACAAATCCTTCTCTGTCGCCCAATGAATGTTCTTCCGAATAGCCGTGGTGCTCTTCCCCAACTGATTGGCAGCAACTAAAAATATCTCGGGATTGGAAGAATCAAATACCTCCCTCGACCATTTGTAAAACGGATACCGATAAAGGTGGGGGAGCTTCTGCTTGGCCTTCTCTAAAGCAATCTCCGCTTCCAGCACCTTGATCCTGTGCCGCTCCTGGAGAATCTGCATACTCCTATTTTTTTCCACGCTAATCTGCCTTCACATCTATCACTGGACCCGCTTGCTTAAGACGCTTTAACTCCTCCTCTAACTGGAGAGGATTCTGTGGAACATCCGATGTATTATGAACATGCGCCCGCACATTCACATTCTTAACCACTGGACCCAAATGCCTATCCGCAAGCATATTGTAAAGCTTCACCACCGCACCCACATTGTCATCATTGATCTTCACAGTCGCAATATAGTTGCGGATCTTGGCAAACATAGCCTCATACGCTTCCTCAATCCGAATCGAGTGCATCTTCCACGGAGTCAATATCCACACAAACCGATAATGGTTCGTTAAAATGGAAGCATAAAAATTCTGCTTCGTACACTCAGTGCCGCAAAGTACCGTAACATCTATCGGCACACCTGTGGGTACCAAATCCCAAAGCCTTCGACGCAAGAAGTAATCACTGGGGGTTGCACGAAAATGCTCTAGTAATGTAAGCTCATCCATCCCCTTTATCTCATCCGGAACCTGGGAATAAACCTCATTTATCTTCTCAGACAAAAGTCCTAAAGCTAACTCTCGATTCGCATTTATGTTTTGACTACCGACCAATGGAACTTGTTGCATAGTAGGGTGATTAGAACTGGTAATGTTGTGGAGAGTCAAAAGATTTATGTTATTGACTGGAATGCGGAGCGGCTTTGTGGGGAGGGACCTTTGGACCTTGGTTGCTACGCCATTTTTTAAAAAAATTTTTTTAAAATTTTAAATTTCTCTAACGATAGGATTCGTCACCGAAACCACCTTACCCCCTATCCCCCCTATCATTGATTTATATTCTATAGATCATATTTAGTCATTCAATGAAAGGACTAGACCTAAATCATATTAATTTTTCAATACTTAATACTATAGAGTTTCTCAAAAGCTCTAGGGCGCGGGCTCGCATGGTCGCTTAACCGCGCTGAGAAAGGATCTCAGAGCCTAAACAGTTTTTTGATTAGTTCGAGCGCGTGTACCGATCCGATACGAAAAATAAAGTGAAAATATTTGTAAAGTTTTTTTCTTTACTTCCGATGAGTATTGTGAGAAGATTATTTAACAGTCCGACCAAGGACTCAAAACAAAGGAGAAAAAATATGTATTATAAAGCAAGTGTCTCAATGGCCACGGAAAATCTCTGGTTGAATGAAAAAACAAATGAATATGAGGGATGTGATCCTGATTCCTTTCAGTTTCACGGTGAAATTCAATCCTTCAAGGCAAGTACACTTCCAGAGTTGAAATCAATTATTGAAAAAAACTACTTCAATCTGGAAAAACCAGTGGGGGCAGACGTTCAAATATATGATAACCGCATTGAAATTTCATACCAAGGTGAGCATGACTATAGGACTCCAAAAAAAGAACAAATCCCTTTTATCGAAACAATCAGCATTGTCATTTCAAAAGTAATTGAAACCCAAATAAACTTGGAAGAAGAACTACTTTTTAAAAATATTCCGCGTAATTAAATATGAAGTGAAACCAACACATCTAAACAGGAGAAGAAAAAAATGAAAAACCAATTTTTAAACGGAAACAATTTACGAAAAATTAATAATAAGTTTAACTCTTTTTTGAATGACGACACGAGGGAAAATAGGGAAATACTTGTAAAAATAAAATCTTTTGAACACATCGACATAATGGATGGTAGGCGAAACAATGTCTCTTCAGTGGTCCAAGTTATTGAAAAAGTGATTCAGTGCTCTTCCGCGTATTGGTTGACTGGAACTAAATGGACTCCAACACTCTATGTAAATGCGGGTTGCGCTGAAAATCACGGCTTCGGATCAAAAAAACAAGTCCTTTTTGTATACAAAAATAATAAAGGAAAAAAAGACTCAATCACTCTGTATCGAACGTGGGATTTTGAGGATTTTTTAAAAGATCTTCCTTACAGACTGCTTGATATTGAAAAATCATGCGCTGAAAAACTCAATGGAAAGTCTTGGGACGTAAAGAGACGCTATGTAAAGTACATTGAAAAAACTGTACGAAAAGAGCTTTACAGTGAAATGACTTTACTTGAAAGGGGACAAATAAGTAAAGACTTGGGCGCTTTACTTGCAAGATTTGGTTGTCATTGTTTAGATGCAATTCCTTTCACCCATGCCTTCAAAATGCATGGTTTCCAAGGCGTAAAGACTTCAAAAAAGGGATTCAAAATTGCAATAAAAAACATATCTACATACTGCTCTTTACCTTCTACATTGGAAGTCATTTTTAAAAAGTCTGAAATAAAGCTTCTACGCTTGTCTAAACTTAATATTGAAACGGCTGGATACTACGATCATTCAGAAAATCTCAGCATTCGACCAGAGCAGTTGAAACAAGCGAAACAATTACAAAAAGAATTCAACTTAATCTCTAAACTTGGAGTGAAATAAATTGACTGGAAAGGATAACACTTGAACTCAGACTTTCGCGCGGCCATGGTCGCGCGGGGCATATTGGAGAAACTTGAAAAACAATGCACTGAATTTTTTAAAACTAAACACGGAGAATCAAAATGAGACAATTGGAAGTACATACTTGGTTTGAGCGAGATAGGGCACATGTGGAGCTTCGAGACTCGGAGACGGATGAGACCATTGTCGAAGCATGGGATGAAGATCTCAGAGACTTAGTTGATCTTGGAATACTAAACCCAAAAGACTGGAAGGGCTCACTCATCGAGTACGCGCGGGCGCATGGTCTTTTGAACGAAGGAGTCTCAAAATGAGCTACCCGATTAAATCAATACGAGATCTTTATTTTCGCTTCATTGAAGGAAGTTGCGCCGATGCCATCCTAAACGCGCAACATGCCGCCGATGCGCTTCAACGCGCAGGCCTGATTGAATACATCCCGCATCGAACAAAACCCGCCATTGAGCACTATAGGGATCTCGGCGCCATGCGTGACCTCTTGGACCAACCGGACGCGCAAGAGCGCATCGAGGAGATTTTTAGACAATACGCGACAGATCGCGGCTTGGGGGATGTATGAAGTACCTAGACCTTTCGGAAAAGGAAAGCCTGGAAGCGTTTTGCTGGTCGAGGGCTTCCACGCGCCCGCGCGATGCCGCCATTATTTTGACAGCGCTTGCGACTGGTACGCGCGCCCGCGAGCTTCTGAATCTGACCTACCAAGACCTCGACCTTGCCAAGCCGAGCCTCAAGATCAAGACCTTGAAGGGTGGGAAGAACCGCGAGATCCCGATTTCCCGCAAGCTCGCAAACCTCCTAATCGCCTCAAGGCGAGGAGATCGCATCTTCCCTATCAGTTACCCTAGGCTCCACCAAATTTGGACAGCCTGGCGGCCTTCCAAGCTGCCCTTCCACGCGCTCAGGCATACCTTTGCCATGTCTGCCTACAACCGGACCAAGGACATCAACTTGGTGAAGCATATTATGGGACACCGCAGCCTATCCAGCACCACGGTTTACCTGGAAGCTGCCTTTACAGACAAACAGCTCAAAAACGCGGTGGGGGCTTAATGAAACACCCGCTTTTTAGGTTTTTTCTTTAGTGTTCCATTTATTCTTCACTATACGCCAATCCGCAAAGTGGTAGTTATTGGGGAAATCTTTATTGTAATCATACTTTAGGAAACTTGCCTTGGGCATCCCGTATCTACCAAGCTCAAACCCCGCATCCTCAAATGCGTGGATGAAAAGAATTTCTGGAACATAGAACCCTAGAGATTTCTCGACCATGTGTTTAAATTGGTAGGTGTTAAATTGTGGGCGCTCTGTTTTTGTCTTTTTGAAATATTTAACACACCACTTCATAATTTCTTCACGCTGCGCATCAAATTCTTTTAAATTTCTATAATCTGGGGGTCGTTCTCTTTTCATTTTTTACACCTTTTTTTCGTTAATTTTTGAGGGGGGGCAAAACCAAACAAAATCTTTTTTTTACATATGCATTTACAAAATATACCAATGCTTAAATACTGGGCAAAATAACACAAAAACAACACTTTTCCGTAAGGATAAAGATTTTATATTATTGCCCCTTTGCCCCCTTTAGGTACTTTCCAAAAGAAAATTAATATGTTAGGTGGGGGCAGCATCAAAATAATTCCTGCCCCAAGTGCCCCACATTTTCTGCCCCCCGAGCACTTTTTTCATTTTTTAAATTTTCTGCATCTTCCAAATTTTTCGCAACATAGAAGCCTTTTATGTATCTTTCTCCCCGAATTTTGACCGAAATAAAAGTTTGCCCCTCAAATTTTGCCCCATCCAACCAACTAAAAAACAGCATTTTTTTGACCTTCGGATTGGCTTGATAAGCGTCTTTAAACCAGTGCACAAAAGTGCTCCAAATTTCCGTTTTTAAGGCGCGCCCGTCCTCTCTTAACACAAGGCGTTGACCCGTTTCATTATCCCTACAAGCTTCCAAGAATAAATGAAAAGGAGAGCTTTCAGTCTGCCAAGCATTCACTATTTTTATAGAGGCATATCCGGCAAAGTACTTCCCTCCACTATTCAAAAGATCTTCCAGACCTTCCAAAGCGAAGTTAAGGACTCCTGAGGGGCAATGCGCCACCGCGATATTGGCAAAATCTTTCACATCAATGTCTTTATCTGCTCCTTCGGAGTCGAACTTTTCAATTTTAAGAAAGCTCCAGCGTCTTGTATGGGCCATGGTTCTACCGTTTCTAGCGGGTGGCATAGAGTTGCCTCCAAATAAGTGGACGGCTGGTAGTGGAACGGAGACGGCTTTTTTGTATTTTCTATTGGTGAGTATGGGGACTCGATCTTCGATTTGTTTCACCACGGAGTCTTGGATGGGTGTTTCTTCGTCAATATCAGTGACTACATTTACAATTTTACCGACCATGGTTTCCATGTAGGGGTCTTTGAAGTCACGGGGTTGCACAGAGGAGTAGTTTCCAGGGCTCACAAGTGCCATAGCGCCTTTAATCAATGAGGATTTCCCACTTCCTTTGCGTCCAAGGAGCATGAACAGTCTAGGGAAGATGGGGGCTAGGCAAGCTCCGTACATTTGTTTCACGATGCGGATTTGTTCTTGGTCATCTCCAAGGATATTGGAGATCATTTCATTGAACTTTGTATTTGTGGTGGATCTGGTTTGGTCATAGTCGATGGGGATGGTGTTGATACAATAGTCGAGGGGGTTTTTTGGTCGGAAGTCGAGGCACCATTTTCCGTTGTCATTTTTGAGTATATGGAGTGTGCCATTTTTGAGGTTAATCATATAGGGGTTTGGGGTGAGCATGTTTTTAGGTGCGGTGGGGACCAGGTTTTTTAGTACTCGAAGGATGGCTGAGAATTTTTTATCTCCACCGAGACCGTTCATGGCGACTGCGGCTTGTCGGTAAAAAATGGATTCATCTTCCTTGGAGATTTCTTCCCAGTGAGAGCCGTTGTATTGAAATAAAGATCCTTCACATTTACAAAGTTCCCCTTCCCAGTAGGTCATGATGTGGTGGGCGACTTCCAGATCTTCGTGTGGGATGAGCTTTCCAGAAGCGGAGTACTTTGGTGGGAGAATATCTACGCCATTTCTGTACGGATTGACGAAAGTTTTAACAATACCTATTCCAGAAGATGGGGTTTCTTGGGTTGCATGGGGTTCGGTGAATTCTTGTTGCATAGGTTCCTCGTTTTTAGGTGGAGATAGGAGCTGAGATTCAATGTCATTGTAGATAAGAGTAAGGGGGTCACAGTTCCACATGGCCACAAGGACATCATTGTAATCACTCATTCCAGGACCTAAGAGGCCAGTCCTTGGTTGAACAAAGCTGACTCCTACATATTTACTTTGCAGCTGTTTAAGTGCTTCACTTCCAGCATTGGGGGACTTGTCCCAGTCATTATCTAAAACACAAACAACATCTTTTCGTTTTCTCTTTTTTAGCTCTGAGAGTACATGGTCAAACCCCCCAGTGCCAAAGACACACCAGGCCTCTGCTCGCATAGCTTCAGCGACAGTCATCGCAGTAGCTAAACCCTCACAAAGGTACAAAGTTTCCCTAGACTTCCCTTCGCTTGCTTCCACAGAACAAATCAACCCCTTAGTTCTTCCTCCAAGGTTTCTTTTTGTGCCATCGGTTTGGATGTGTTGAACATTCCAGATTTTCCCATCTAGATCTGTCATGGGGACTTTCATCATGTAAGAATGGTTGATGTCTTTTTCCCAGGAATAGAGGAAATGAGGAATCGCGTGTAGAGGCCACTTGCGACTAAGGTAAGTAGTCCCAGTTGGGTTCTCTACACACGACTCTTTAAACACTAATTCAGCGGTATGGGCGAGAAGCTTTTCTCTTTCGGCTTTTTGCCTTTTAGCTTCTGCTTTTTCCTCTGTGGAGAGGATTGAGATATTTTCATGACTGGTCCATGTTTTGAGTTCTCTGGTCCCCCAGATGTAAGCACCAAATTTAAAAACGACTTGTCCTTTTTTATTTGTGAGAAAAGCGTAATGAAGTTTTGTCCCCGTCACTTCACAAGCAACATCGTGCCAGGAATTATCTTGGATAAACTCTGAAACTGTGAAGCCAAACGAATGAACGAATCCCTTGATTTGCTCTAGGTACATTGATTCCCCCTACCTTACCTTTAGTGGATATATGTTGAACGAAGTTCCATTTTTCCAGAGTTCCTTGTAAATAAGTCAAAAGGTATTTAGATGGCCGTAGGCGTTAGATAATTTTCTAGTAAAATGGTTTGACATGTAAAAGTCCTATGATAGCGGTATAACTTCTTTATAAATGGGGGGTCTTTATGGACGCACTAGAAGTTGGTGTTGGTTCTGCAATTGTCGTTGGGGTTTGTGCTTTTACTTTTTTTATGTTGAAGAAGGACAGCAATTTAAACCAAATGCAGGTTGATAAAATTCGTAATTTGCTAGGGGAAATTGCACAAATTAAGCAAGAACAAACAAGTTCTAGTTTAGCTTTCAATAATCAAATTGCAGAGATAAAAAAGGACATGCTTCTTTTAAACAAGTCTCATCAAGTTCTTCTAGAGAGGTATGAAGAGGTAAAACGTAAGGCAGAAGGTGCAGACGCTTTAGCTCATTCAATCAAAGTTGGAGAGGCAAGACGCGCAGTTCTTCCCAATGAATCCAAAATTTTATTAGAGGTTATTTCTTACACAGGGGGTAAGTATAAAGTTCCTCACTTTGCTCCAGTGTCCGCAAGTGGTGTAGAGATTGCAGAAGTTAAGAAAAAGCTAAAAACACTAGAGAGGTAGTCTATGACAAATGTTGCAAAGTTTATAAAGTACCAGAGGGTTTTGCGGGGAATGACTCAGCGACAAATTGCCAAAGAGTTTGGGTGGTTCATGGGTCAAAACGTGTCTAATATAGAACGGGGTTTAGGCACATGGTCCGACAAAGATCTGCCAAAGCTTTGCGAATTATTGAAGATAAAAAAATCTGAGTTGCGAGAGTATTACTTGGATGATTGCCGAGTTCACTTTGACAATCTTTTTAAGGACTAAAAGTGGATCAGCTTACTAAGTGTAAAGAATGTAGATCTTTGTTCAGCACCATCCACGACAAGTGTCCGGTATGTGAGGCAAAGAAAAAACCTAAAGAGAAAGAAGTAGAGGTAAAGCACGAGATCCTTCCAAGTAGGATGGTTCTTTACCAGTATCCGCTTTTGTTTTGGCCATTTTAATCCGTGGTCCCGTGGGTTGAATAACGGGGCACTTTTTACGAGGGGGAAAAGGTGCGCAGAGATCTCAGAATATACAATGCAGATACAGAGGACATTGGTGTTTTAGCTTCGGCTAGTAGGCCAAAGCATTTTGGGTATTGCACTTCGGTGAAGTGTTGTGAGCGAGAGATATTTAGAAAAGGGAAAAAGCAAAGGGTAGTTCTTCCCAGGGTGTTTCGTACTGCGGATATGGACATGGATAAATGTTCCTATTGTGGGAGTACTCTTTTGTGGAAGCGAGAGGGTAAATGACATTCAAAAAAGAAGATTTTGAGCATTTAATATACCCAGAAAACGATGTGTTGTTGGACGCGATTGTGGCAAGAACCAATGTGTTGCTCTCACTTGTCCTTAAGAGAATCGAGCAGCTTGAGGTTGAGAATAAGCACCTGAGAACATTGGCTTTGAATCCATTGGTGGTGAATCAATATGATGAAAACCAAAAACTCCGCGCTGCGAATGAAGTGCTGCGGGGTGGATTGGATAATATAATAGCAAGATGGGATAGAGTCGGAGCCACTACGGGGACATCATACCATATAGCCAAAGAAGCACTCGAATCAGCAGACAAAATTATGAAGGGAGAATGAGGGGATGAAAATAGTTAAAATAAATGAAAAAATATTCTTTAATGTAGAAGATTTCACAAGTTGTGAATACGAAAACAGTTCTTATGACACCCCAAGCGGCGGGTATGTTTCATCTAACTTTAGCGGCTCGGTGATAACACTCAAAAATGGAAGAAAGATTTATGTTAATAAAATTCATCCAGACGATGTTTTAAAAAAAGTCATGCAGGTTATCAATGAATAAAGAACTACAAAAAGCCCTGCAAGCGTATGGCGAGAAGATGTCTGATGAGCACGAGCTTTCCACTACTCACAGATGTAGAGGTTATGAATGTTGCTACAGTGGAACTGAAACTGAAAATAATTACAAAGCAGGCTTCAACCAAGCAATCGAGCTGATGCTGCCTTTGATGGACGGTGTAGAAATGGGAGCTTTTCATCATCCAGCTTGTGGTTACTACAGAAGCGATGAATGTCATTGCGCTAGAAAAAAGATAACCTTAGCACTCGCAGACCTCAGAAAAAAAGTGGGTGCAGAATGACAGAAACAAAAATACTTACCGATGTTGCGGTTATTTGCTTAATACTTTTTTTGCTCACACTTTTTTCTAGTTGTAGCTCTGCTGAGATTGATCTTTGTATGGATCATGGTGGTACTATGGAGAAATCAAGTCACTTAATTTATTGTAAAGATGGGGCTGTGTATTTTAATCAAGTAGATGAATAGGGGGAAGCGTATGAGTGAGCAAACAATGGGTTTTACCATGCTGGCAATGATGTTGATAATTATAGTTTTTATGGTTCTTTGGAGCAGAAAATGAAAATAGATTATTTAGGCCTTCCACAAATAGAAGGGTCCTCAGATCTTCAGGATAGCGCAATGTTTGCTGGAATGCTGACATTGTTTGGCGTTGCGGATATTCCAGTGGAAAAATATGTGGATAATGGTGTGTACGTAAGGCATCCAAAAGAAATCAAGTATGACTTTTCCAGGGACCAGGCCATTTGTTTAATTGCAGGTTTGTGGAAGAAGGGTCTCTTTAGTTTAGTTAATAAAGATTTTGTGACAGGAAAAGATATTTTTTCCCCTTCAGTTCAAGGACATTTTCTTCGCTGCCAAGGTAAACAGGCAAGTTGGTACCACAACATGTGGTTACGGGCTGATATTTTATTTCATGCCAAGTGTAAACCATTGTCTGAATCCAACCAGTTGATCTGTATGATGATGGTGGCAGGTCCCGAATACGTGCGCTTGTGGAAGAGAATGAACAAGGACTGGAACAAATCTATTTCATATTACTGGTGTGGATGGAGAGACGAGTCAGACCTTTCAAACAACATAATTGCAACAATTAGCTTAATTTAAAAGTCCTTCTGGGGAGGGGGAAAGAATGGAACTTTGGAAACACCAAAGGGATGCGATTGAACGTGCGCAAAATCTAAACAATTATGCTTTGCTTTTTCAGCCTGGAACTGGGAAATCAGCAACACTTATCAATATCCTCAGACAAAAATATCAAAAGCATGGTAGGGCTCTTCGAACTCTTATCTTATGTCCTACGGTAGTTTGTGATAACTGGAAGAGAGAATGGGAGAAGTTCTCCAAAGTTCCAAAGGATCAAATTGCTGTCCTAGAGGGGTCCGGCATTTCCAGAGCAGGAACGGTAAAAGCTAATAAATACTCTATTCTCATTTGCAATTACCAGACTTTGCTTATGCCTACCGTGGTAGGGGCTTTGATGGATTGGGGTCTTGAGGTTATTGTTGCGGATGAGTCTCACAGATTAAAGACCCCTAGTGCTAAAACGACTAAAGCCGCTATCCAGTTAGCGGAGTATTGTACCTATAGGTATATTCTGACAGGGACTCCAGTGCTTAAGTCACTCATGGATTTTTATTCTCAGTTTCGTTTTTTAGATGGTGGGGAGACATTTGGGAGAAATTTTTTAGCTTTTAAAAATTTATATTTCTACGATGCAAACGCCAATGCTCCAGCCCATATAAAGTGGGCTGATTGGAGGGTTCGTCCTGGGGCTGTAAATCAAGTAAATGAGAAGATCTACAGAAAAGCAAGTTATGCAGATAAGGCAGATTGTTTGGATCTTCCACCCCTGTTAAAGCAAAAGATTTTTGTTGAACTCTCTTCCAAGCAGAAAAAGGCCTACCAAGAGATGGAGAATTTATTCATCACCACTGTAAATGGAGAGACTGCGACAGCTCAGATTGCCTTAACCATGGGATTGCGTCTCATGCAAATAGTTTATGGATTTTTGACTACAGAGGACGGAGTAACAAGATTTGATGACAGTCCAAAGGCTGAAGCGTTAAAAGAGATACTGGAAGAAATCGCACCTCATCACAAAGTAATAGTGTGGGCGTGTTTTAAGGAGGATTATGAGACCATTCGAGAGATCTGTAAGAAACTTGGACTTGAGTTCGTTGAACTCCACGGAGAGACAAAAGATCGTGAAGGTGCTATCACATCTTTTCAATCTGACAGCGCCATACGAGTCCTTATTGGCAACCAAGGAGCAGGAGGTATTGGCGTCAACCTTACAGCAGCTAGTTACGCAATCTACTACTCAAGGTCATTTAGTCTTGAACACGATGTTCAATCAGAAGCAAGGAATTATAGGGGTGGAAGCGAGCTTCACCTTAAAATCACCAGAATCGACTTAGTGGCCAAAGGTACAATTGACGAAAAAGTTTTAGAGGCTTTGGAGTCCAAGCAAGCTATTAGCAATGAAGTTTTAAAGAAAATGGTTATATGAAAAAGCATGAGCAGTTAAGTAAAGAAGTAAATAATTTAAAAGAAGTAAATGCCTATATGTTAGTGACAGTGGATAAAAGTGGGCTCGCAAAGATGGCCATGTCATGCAATATGTTTGAGGGTGCATACATGGTTGCCACAATGGACTTGTGGTTAAAGAATACTTTGAATGGTCAGTTTGTTGGGAATGTTCCTAACGCAAGGTCCAAGGACATGGTAGCAAATTGACTTTGTAAAAGGTTTAGCGAATAGTTCTTTTATCCATCAAAATGGATTGTGAAATAGTTTAGGGGGAAAAATGGATGCAAGTTTATCAGAGGTAAATTCTCTTACCGAACGCTTCTTAGAGATCAAATCAAAGATTGAAGAGATCGAAGAAGTTCAAATCAAGCCCCTCAATTCTGAACTAGCAACAATACAAGGAAAACTGATTTCTCTTTTGGAGACAAATCAGCTGAAGAAATTTTCTTCTTCCAAAGGCACCCTCCACCTCGTTGTGGACAAAAAAGTGGACATGCCTAAAGGGGATGACAAGTTTACCTTTGTCGAGTTCATGAAAGAGATTGGGGAATGGGATGCGATGGCGACAGTACACCATGCGAGTCTCAATTCATGGTTTAAGCAAAAAGTAGAGGAGAATCCTCTTTTTGTTGCTCCAGGTTTAGGTTTACCAAAAGAACAAAAATATTTAAAGAGAGGAAGATAGTATGCAAAAAGAAGTAGCGACAAAGGGAAAAAATGAAGTAGGTGCTTATTCTCCAGCGATGGACCTTTTAGGTAGTGCACCTGAGCTTGCGCAAGAACATTTGCGTTTGCCTAAAGTAAAAATTCACCAAGCGACAACAATTGGGAGACAGGGAATGCTCGGTGATTTGTTTCTTACTCCAGAGCTGACAAAGCTTGCAGCACTTGGAGAAAAAGTAGTGTTTTACCCTATCACGTACAAGCTTTCATGGTACCACAACAAAAAGACTCCACAGGATCAAAAGCCTGTACCAATGGGGGTTACTGAATGGAAATCGGCTTCTCAGTTCGAGTGGAAGAAGCAAACCCCAGATGGGACTATTGAGCAGAATTTCCAGACTGCCACTTTTTTTGTTGTTTTGGATAAAGACCTAGATAGTGCAGTACCAACCCCTCACCAGGTTGTTTTATCTTCCACTAATTTTACAGCAGCGGCACTTCCACTAATGAATAGATATGCAGAGCTTAAGCGAAACAAGATTGAGCCATGGCTTTGTAAATTTACTCTTTACACTGAGCAGTCTAAAAAGGGTGCTTGGTTCGTGCTAAAAGTGGATCCAGTCGTAGACAAAACTGGTCAAACTAAGGCAGCGGAGAAGCATTTTGATACTCTTCGAAAATGGGCCTCCACCATGTTTGAAATGCAGAAGCATGGTAAACTGGACCAGACTGCGGATGATCTTGCTCAGGACGTTGAGGACTCTCATCAAAAACCAGTAGCCGATTCAGACCTAGCGTTTTAAACTAAAGGGCATAGGAGGAATCTTTTATGCCCTACAAATCAGAATCTCAGAGACGCTTTTTTCACTCTGCTGGAGCGAAAAAGGCAGGTATTAGTCAAAAAACAATTCAAGAATATGATAAAGCATCCACGGGGATGGTCTTGCCTGAAAAGGATTCGTCAAAAACCAAAAGCCCCAAGACTTCTCCGTGGATCAATATGAAAAAGATAAAGAAAGAGGAGTCTGATAATGGAGGAAGTTTCTTTTAGCATTGTCGGTGTAAATAGGGTTTGGGAGACTTTTTTAGGGGAGTGGGTACCGTATGCAGAAACTCCCCAGATTATCGAAAAAATCTTAGCGTCAAAGTCCCCAATTGTTATTGATACAGAGACCACAGGGCTAAACTACTTCCTTCATAAAGTCTTTTCCTTCGGGATAAAGGTAGATGGGCACATCTACTATTTTAATTTTAAAGACTATTCTACAATCGAGTCTATATCAGAGGATTTTACCCACAGAGAGTTCTCAAAAGTCCTTCCCATTTTGGAGATGGATACGAGATGGATTGGCCACAATTTAAAATTTGACTGGCACATGATCTACCATACTTTCGGAGTAAAACTGAAAGGGGAACTCTGGGACACGATGGTCATTGAAAGACTGCTCTCCAATGATGAAATGCGGTACAATCTCGATTCCTGTGTGAAGAGAAATCTGCCAGGATATGAGAAGGATGATGGTGTTGAAAAGTACATAGAAAAGCATAATCTTTTTCGCACGACGACAGTTTTTGGTAAGAAAAAGCCCTTTATAGAGAAATTTTACCATTTAGTTCCTTTCAGTGTAGTAGCTCCATATGCAGCTATGGACGTAGATATTACAGAAAGACTGTACCAGAGTCAGCTATCCAGGATGCAAATGGAGGAAGAAAGGAATTCTCGCTTTGGTCCAAAGCTTCGTTCTCTATCTGCTACTGAGTGCAAGCTGTTAAATGTTTGCGCTGAGGTTGAGGAGCGTGGAGTTCTTATTAACCGTCAATTTGTACAGCAAGGACTAGAGCATGAAGCGGCAAAACAAACCGCAATCGAAAGATGGTTTGAGCTAAAGTACAATGAAGAGTTTGTGGATTCTATACAGGTTCTAGCCCCAAAATTAAAAGAAATAGATGTGGAGACGGGAAGCACTGAGAAGGGGAATGAGTCTATAGCAGAAACAGTTCTTGCTTCCTCAAAAGAGGAGCTTCCACAAAAGATCCTGGCCCATAGGGAAGCGGCAAAGAGGAAGGATACTTACTTTCAAAGCTTTCTGACTTTATCTCAAGCAGACGGATTTCTTCATCCAGACATGAAGCAGAGTGGAACAAGGACTGGACGGTTCTCCTTTGCAGACCCTAATCTCCAAAACGTACCCGCAGAGGATGACTCAGATTATCCAATACGTAGAGCCTTGGTTCCAAGTCCTGGGTATTTTTTCTTTATGCCAGACTATAACCAAATGGAATTTCGAATGATGCTTGATTATGCTGGGGAACTTGGTCTCATCAATAAGATCCTGGAAGGACATGATCCTCACCAAGCTACAGCGGATATGACTGGACTTAGCCGCAAAGCTGCTAAGACGCTGAACTTCGGACTCCTCTATGGTATGGGAATCCAAAAACTAGCTAATGCTTTGGGAATTTCCTACGACGAAGCAAAGGCTTTTAAGTACCAATATTTTGGTGCACTACCCAGAGTAAAAGCACTTATCTATCAGGCCTCAGACATCGCAAAAGAGCGTGGTTTTGTTTATACTTGGGCGGGAAGAAAACTTGATTTCAAAAACCCAAATTTTGCATACAAAGCCATCAACGGGATTATCCAGGGTGGATGTGCGGATGTGGTTAAAGAAGTCATGACCCTTCTTCATGGGGATAAGAGAATGTGCGGGTCACGCATAATTATGCAAGTACATGATGAGTTACTTTTTGAGGTTCCTTTGGCAAATCTTGGTGGGCTTAGATTCATCAAAGATACAATGGAGGGTGTTTACAAATATAATCATTTACCTTTGACAGTGGGGCTTAGTTACTCGCTAGAATCTTTCCATGACGGAATTGAAGCGAAAAGTATTGAAGAAATCGAAGCCGCCATTGGAGAGAGAACTTCAGGCCAAGGTGCAAAAGTTTCTAGCGGATTTACCCAACACCTGGTCTGTTAAAACCCAGGAGAGGAGTATTCGTGGCATACCTGATCTTCTTTGTTGTGTTAATGGTCATTTTGTTGCCTTGGAGCTTAAAAGATCTGTGAAAGAGCAAATGAAGGGGACACTTCAGGCTCATATTTTAAACAAGATCCATGAGTCTGGTGGTTTTGCATCGTTTGTTTTTCCAGAGAACTGGGAGTGGGTACAAATTCAATTGTTAAGAATTAGTAAAGGAGAATCAAGTGGAAACTATTAGACTTAAGTATGCGGATATCAGAAATGATGTATTTATTGGGGTTTTGAACAGGCTTATCCCTGCAAGGTTGCCTTTTCCAGTGACTCAGAAACTTCTTATGCTCGTGCAAGAAGTGAACAATCACCGAACCTATGCCCAGGTGATGATTGATAAAATCTTTGAAGAACTTGGTGAGGAAATAGTGGAGGAGGGTAAGCCTTCCCACAGAGCAATTAAGAAAGAGCATGAGACGGTAGCGAATGAAAGATTTAGTGCTTGTATGCAGCTAGATTTTGATTCAAAGATCGAGAAGTTTGACAAGGTCATGTTCCAAAGGTTCGAACTGTCAGTGAATGAATTACTAGCAATTGAACCTTTGTTGCATGGTGGTTTGACTAAGCCTCTTCCTGCTCAGAGAGTTTCTTCCGAGCAACCTCTTTCAGCTGTTTAATTGACGTAATTTTGTGTGCTGCCTCTTGGTGGGCTTTGATGTGGGGATGGAGTTGCTTCATAAGCTTTTCATCCCCTTTGATTTTTTCGGCCCTATGAAGAGTGTCTACATGGTTTTGAATCTCCCACGCATCTAGCTTTTTATCTGCTGCATCTTCTTTATCTTTTCCTTCGCCAATTGGTTCTGCGTGAATAGCTACTTTCATGGTTTTTTCTCCTTATTTAATTCGATCCAAGGGTTTTTTACATTTAAAATGGTTGGAAGATATTCTTCTGAAAACTTTTGCGCGTATGGCGTAATGGCATGTTGTGCCCCTACGACTTTTTTTAAAGCTAGTGGACTTGTTGCTGCATATCCCATACCTGTTCCCAAAGCAGATCCTTGAGGACCAAAAAAGGACCCAAGCATTCCCCCCACACCAGTACCAATAAGAGTTCTACTTGTAGAAGTAGATCCTCCAGTAGAATATGGGGCTAATCCTGGATTTTCAAAATATCTGTAGGATTCAAGGTCCTTTGCGGCTTGTCCTAGGTCTATCCCAGAGTTTTTTAAATCAAGAATTTCTTTTTTCTGAAATACCTTACTAGGGGCTTCGATACCAGATAAAGATTTGTATGCTTTTTCTGGAGAAGATAAATACCGATTAAACATCTGATTCAACTCTTGGTACTTGTTCACCTCTGGAGTAATTCCCTTGAGCGCCTCATTCCCCAAATCCTCTAGTAGTGGGGCATTACCCACTTGTGTGCTGAGATTGGAAATATCTGTGCCGCTAAGATTCTTCACCATATCAGCGGCTTGTCTTTGCTTTGAACTCCATTTATCTGGGGACATACCTATTTGTTTATCCAAATTTGTACTGTCTCCAAGAGTGGAGGATAGAAGGTCTTGCTTAGACTGGATATTTTTCTGTGCAGCTTGCTTTGCTTGAGATAGTGAATCAAATGCTTTTTGGTCAATAATCTTCTCTGGTGTCTTAACCAAAGTGTCATAGTTTTTAACCGCATTTGCTTCTTTTGCTAAATCAAAAGAAGTAAGCCCAGAAATACCTTGAGCATCTTTTCTAATAAACATACTTCCTGGGTCTGAAGAAGATATTTTTTTAAGGGTAGAAAAAGTCTTTTGTGGGTCAGAGAAATGCGTCTCTAAAAAATCCCCATGCTTTAGTAGGTCTGAATATTCAGACTTCAATCCGCTAAGACCAGCGAGTCTTTCAAGCTCAGTATTTACTTTAGAGTATGCCTGTTTGTTTGCATTTTGCCACAATTTGTCTGCTCTGGATAATCCAGACCCACCTTTCTGAAAGGTGGTATTTGTGTAGTTAGCATTTGCTTTTAGGATATCTTGTAAGTCAAAAAGTCCTTGAGCAGTTAGATCTTCTGGCAGATTTGTTCCAATACCAATGATCTGTTCTTTTAACGCAGATATTTCAGATTGAACATGTGGTGTTTGTGCAAGTGGAGAACTCTCCAGTTTTCTAACTGTGCTAAATAATGGTTCAAGAACGTCTGTAGATTTTGCCGTTCCTTCTCCTGCTGGAAGTGCTTCTTCAAATTGTCTACCCAGATCTAGCTTTTTTTGAACATAGGACTCTTGGAGGTTTTTTACAATGTCCTCCATTCTTTGGTTTACGCCTTCTTCTAAGTTTGGTGTACCAAAATGCTCTGTGAGAGCTTTTACATAAGATTCTTTTGCAGATGACTCCATAGCTTTTTGGGCACCGCTTAGTTTGTTCTCTGCAATATTCTGTGCTTGTTGAAGTAGTTTATTAGCTTTTTGGGTTGCTTCTTGTGCAGTAGTGGTTGCAACATTTTTATCCAAGGTTGGATAGATGTTTTGTAAAGACTTTAGCGCATTGTTTTGAGATTGATTAACTACTCCCTGTGCTCCTTGCTGGAGATTTTCCACATAATTAGTAACAGACTTATCATTTATCATCTGATTAAGTCTTGGGTAGTTTTCTAAAAAGTTTTCTGTAGCTGCGGCTGGAACTCCAGAAGTTGCGCTTAGAAGCTTTCTGCTTCCTCTCATTGCCGCATTTCCCATATCTTCCCAAACACCTGTCGGGCTAAGGGCTATGTCAGCAGCTAGTCCAGCGGCTCCACGAGTAGACACATTTCCAAGTAATGGCAGTCTTGTAACACCACCAGTAGGCACCCCTAATTTTTTAAAATATTCCCCCATTGAAGGAGCACTTCCAAGAAGAGTATTTTTAGCATCTTCTTCGGTAACATAGTTTGCGGATAAAGGGCTTTTACCTTCTGATAAATTTTTTACAGCTCCTAGCCCCATAGCAGTACCAGAGCGCAAAAGACCAAAAGGATAATCTACAACTTTCATTACTGGAGAAATGTAGGGAGCTACAGCCTGAAGCTTTGGCTTTAAGTACTCAAAAGTCTTTTCTTCCCAAGGATCCCACTGTGTTGGAGGAACATCCTCAGTTGATTGTGCTTCTTTTTTCGCTCCAGACAGAGCTGCAATCATTTCTTCTCTAGATGGAGCCTTTCTTTGACTTTGCGCCAAAGCAGCTATCATCTCTTCACGAGTAGGCATTATTTACCTCCAACATGCTTATTGTATAAATCTTGGAGTTCTTTGTCTGACAGTTTGTGCAGATCTTCTTCTGACATTGTGGCTGGATTTGGCTCGTTTGTCTCTTTAGAGTTTAGGCCTTCCCATCCTTTTTTAAAACGTGGAGCGTATGTGGTTCTCAGAGTGTGCTGCTTATCCATTGCAATTTTCTTTTGCGCGGGAGTCATACCTGCTGTGAGGTATGCCATACGTGCATCAATGCCTTTCATGTATGATTTTTGCAGCTCCGATACCAGCTTTTGAGCTGAAACTAATACTCTTGGATCAACCGCATCTTTTGGGTTACCAGTGATAGAATCTCTTAGAGCATAAAGCTGTGCCCCTTTATCCATAAGCTCTGTTTTCTCTGCGGCATGAAGTCCTGGGTTATTTGCACCAGTTTCCAGCCTTGCAATCTCGGCATTTACCTGACCAAGTAAGGCTTGATTGGAGACAACCTTGTCTGGCTTACCAGATAAAGCATCTGTAATTAACTCTCCAATTTTTGCAGCACCTTCGAGCCTTGGGTTATATTGTTTAAGTAGGCTATCATTATTCATGGTCGTCCTAGCCTCTTTTGCGTCTATCTGTCCCATGCGGTTTTGCCTATACATAGCGCCCATCATTCCAGATAAGTTTTTATCTTTCTCTGCTTCTTTAGCTAGTGCCTCATACTGTTTGGCAATATTGGTCTGAGTATCCATGAGACCCTTAGCTTTTTGTGCTTTTTCTTCCTCAATAGACTGAGCCATTTGAGATAATTGTGGGTTCTGGTGTTGAGGAAGTCCTCCAATAAAAGCAGCAAGTGGCCGATAGTCTACACCACCGTGTTGATTTGATTCGTATTGTTGCATGTAATCTTTTAGCTTGGTCAAGGCATCTTCATGCTGACCTTGGTAGTATTTAAACTTCTGTGCAAGATCTGCTGTGTGCTGTGCAAATAGATCAGATGGAAGTGCGGCTCCGCTTAGAGACCCCCCCATGGACATACTTGATCCAAATTGTGTCAGATCTGGGTTATTTTCTGGGTCTATTTCATTTCCTAAAAGATTATTATACACAGGCATTTTACCCTCCCAATTAAGATTGTCTGCTAAACCATTTCAGAGAATCTTCGTTAGAGTCTCCATAATATGTGGGTTTAGCTTGAGGAACTTCTTTTTTACCTTGAGCCGCCATTACCCCAGAAAGTCCACCTTGCAGACCTCCCGCCAAAGCTCCACCAACTGGGTCAGCTGGTTTTATCTGGGGAGTTTCTGGACGCATATTTGTCCATGGAGAAAATTCAGCCTGAGCTGCTGCCATTTTTGTTTGCTGTTCATTGGCCCTTTTTTGCGCCTGTGCATTCATCCAGCCAGAAACAAGGCCAGTTCCACCCATAATTAAACCAAGGGTAATCGGGTCCATATATCTATCCTCCTACGCTCCAAGAAAGTTGAAGAAAAGTTTCATTCTCTACCACATCTATTCCAGTCACCAAGAGACCTTGGGCAATTGCTATTTTTAGCATGGGAATATTTGTGTTTTTAATTCTAGTAGTAATTCGTGTGTACTTCTTTTTAAGAAACTCTAAGATAAGTCTATAGGCTGCCATCACATGAATTGTTCCACGGATGTTCGGCATACTGCCACCGTGTTGCATGTACACACAAGATTTGTTCATCTCCACAAGCGTTGCATACCCAAGTGGGGAGTCGTTATTTTTGTCTGTAACTAAAAGAGCGTAGGAACAAGTAAGAATGTCTGGTGATTGTTCATCTGTGAAACAAACCTTGTGAGCATTTGCGCTCATCACCTTCCACTCTTCTAGACCGACAACATGAAGATTCACTTCTTCCCGCCCCCACCACTTGAGCGCATTCCGTTTGCTGTCTCTTTTGCTCCCCACGCCGCCATCTGCTGATTGTATCTGTTTGTGTTGAAAGCATTTTGGAGAGTCATTGAGTTTGATGCTTGGTTGATATTTGTTTGATTTGCCTGGTTTTCCATATCACCAAATTTACCAAGCAAAGAATTTTTCCTATCCAAATCTTGCTGGTTAATACCAAGCCGCTGCATAACTCCTTGCCTGGAGATATCCTGCTGTGCTCCCAGTGCATCCCTAGCACCTTGTCTTGCCATAAGTGCCGCTGCTCCTCCTGTGGCCCCGCCAGTTCTGGCAAGGTTTGAGAGTGCTCCGCTGGATGCTTGCATGGCCCTTTTTGTCGCTGTATCCGAGGCGCCTTGTTGCTCCAATTGCTGCTGAGTCTTTTGCATTTGTGCCCAGGGTGAATCCCCTTGAGCAAACGCTTGCGATTTTAGGGCTTGGAGAGCTTCCCCACTATACGGATCTAACTTGAATTGATCTTTTAGATTTCCAGTAGGATCTGTGGTGCTGAGAAAAGTGGGTGGGTTGACTCCCGCTGCTTTCTCATACGGAGTTCGATCATCTGGAGGGGGATCGAGAGTTATCTTTTGCTCGCCAATCATTTTTGTTGGTTGTTTTGATGCAGCCATTATTGGAGGCATGTCCCATGCGTTAGTTCCACTATATCCCATTAGCTGTGCTCCCAGTAGACATTCATGTCTTTTTCTACTTCAGTTAAATCTGCATCAACGATTTGCTGTGTTAGAGTCTCCACCATAAGGTTTCGAACAGTCAAAAGGTCATTCATAGCCTCACGCCATGCAGTACCCTTCTCCTTCTCATACACACGAGTTCGAACAGATTGGTAAATAAACTGATAGCATATTTCAGGCAAATCACACACATCCGTATCCACAGACAGTTTGTTTGCATCTCGGTAGTACCAAACAGTTATTGCATTTGCCACGGACAAGCGTCCTTTAGGCACAATCTGAATTCTCTCTTCACCAGGGAGATCATGGCGAATTAAATATCTATAGAACTCAGTGGTAACATATTTATTTAGAAACTGGATGTCCTCAAACATATCTTTTGAGTCCATTGGACGAAGAGTGTAGAGAGTAGCTCCATTCTGATAAACAAGTTTAAGAATTTTGTTTGCGTATACGTTGGCAGGAAGAGTGTAGTCCTCTTGATCTTTTACCACACTAAAAGTGTACCTGGTTAAAAAGTACTTATCTCGAAGTCCAAGCTTTACAATTTCTGCCTCAGAGATAGCGATAGCATCATTGATGTATTCAATCATCTCTTGTGGCTGTACAAACTCCTCGGCCTCTAGGTCGAGATCTCGCTCAATCTTTGTACGTAAATCAAGTAGTGTTTTAAAAGGCATAGACACCTCCTAGTATCAAGTATTGCTGCCATCCTGTCCAGCGTGGTAAGTGAGTTGGGTCTGGCTTGCGTGATCCCAAACAAGATTGTAGGAAAGAAGGTTCAAAGGCTCACCCTTCCTATAACCCCAAAGTTCCCATTTATAATTTCCCAAAGGAAGCTGTCCACCTGGGTCTAGGACTTGGATGGTGTCCGTTCCCACATAAGTCACAGGAAATTGCTTCTGATACCCGTCCACTTCTGTGGTGATGACATAATCTACAGAGTCCACAGGCCATGTTTGAGAAGAATTTAAAAGCGTGGCTGTTTTTAAGCTAGGGTTGAAATGAGCAAGACCAGCCATGTCTGAATTTAAAACTATACTAAATGCATTTGAAACCATAAGCCGCAGATAAGACAACCGAATACCTTTTGCTGGCATTCGCCGAAACTGCTCAATGATCCCTACTGCATTCCATACACAGTCCGTATTTCCCCATAGAAACTCATTATCTCCCCAAACAAAGTTACGTCTCCATCTAATTGGCTTTAACGCTCTTGTAGTCCGGCCATCATCATTTATGGCGGTAATCTGGATAGAGGTGTTGTCTTTGTTCTGTGCTGTGAGAAGCATCTTAGTCACATATTTTCGCAAATGCGTAGACCCAAAGTTGTAATTGATGGACTCATACGTCCAAATTATTGTCTCTTTGGCCCAGGTACTTGCAGCACTTAAAGTGTCCACTTTTGGGTCTGTCGTGTAGCTTGGGTCATGGATAAAAACATACCCACGAGTGTCGCCACGATAGAGTTTTTTATTAAAGATTTCAATAGCAGAGGGTCTAAAGGAAGCACCACTTGCAGTCTCAAACGGCATATCATTGGAAATACCCCATCTCAACTCAAGTGTAAGAAGAGAGTCTATGTCCAAAGAGGTAGAGTTTGTCTGGATGGTCCAGTAAATGCGTCTTTCTTTTTCATCAAATCTTCCAGTGATTTTCCTGGGGTCTGAGATGGTGGAGAGAAGGGTTTTATACCTTTCATTGTTTCCATCTGATACCTTCATTGTCTGGTAAGAGTCGCAGTAATAAACCCCGTCATTGCCAAACCAAAAAATACCATTCTCAGCCTGGACAATGGAATTGTGGGAAACACATCCAGCCGTGTCTGATAAACGGATAGCGTTTGGTGCTCCTCTTCCCGCATTATCGAAAGACTGCTCTATTCGGTAGATGTACTTCTCGCAAAGAGCTATCGGATTAGATCTGGCAGAACTCATACCCGTAAGCCTATCCTCAACCACCACCTCAAAAGCGGTTGGAACTTTATCTGGGGCTCCAGGTATAGATTGACGAATGGTTGTCCTCTTCTCCTCACCACCCTCATATAAAGAAGCGTAGTATCCAGTGTTGTTTACAATGTGGATGTATCTGGACATGGGTGGGGGGTCAAAATCTAGGGTGCCGTCATCAATATACAAAGTATCATTTAATTGAAGAACTGCATCTGAAACTGAGTCTAGAAAAGTGGTAGTTCCATTTGTTACTTCACCCACTTTATAGGAAACAGTCCCACCAGAGAGGGTTCTATAGATGAAAACTTTTATGTTGGAAGTGTCCCAATTGTTTGTTGCACCATTTGCTAAAACAGGGATACCCGTGATGCTATTTGCACTTGCCGAAGGATCACCAGAACCAACTAATCTAAACTGAGTGACCGGACCAATATCTTCAAATTTGGTAATCCCAGTAGGGGTACCTACTTGGTAGAGATAATCATAGGCAAAAGAGTAGACGTAATCATTTACTCCTGCAATTCCCGCTGTCACATTTGGACTTGCTGCCAAAGCTGGGAGACCTGCACTTCTTACTTGGTACGCTCCTAGTTGATCTTTGTATATTTTTTGAGGAGAGGGGTAAGCATCACTTGTGAGGAAAATATGTCCGTTACTTTGCGCAAAAGATAGAAAATTTGACGTACTTCCAGCACTTAAAACATCATTTCCAGTAGGCCCTAGTAGCGTCTGGTAGCTGGATGGGTTTCTGTAGTAGATCTTTCTTGCAGAATGGACAAAGAGTTTATCTGAATTTGCGTAGTTTATCAGGGTGTTTATCTTCTGATTTCCAGCGGGGATCAAAGGATGCGTAAGATCATCAACAACGGATCCTGGACGGTTATCCACAGAACGATCAGATTTAATAAGAAGATTATCAAGAGTTTTAGCTCTTCGCGGGTCCTGCCAGTAGACATTGTCTGTGATACCCCCTGAAAAATCAACGACCTCCAGGGGGTTTTTGTAATCGCTTAATTCCATCAACCACCATAGAGAACCGTTGGAGAGATTGTACTATCATTCGAGTATACGTAGTAAGAGAAATTGTCCACTCTTTCCACATCAAGAAAAGCCACGTTTCCACCTACTCGAAAACCCATCTGGATACTGTCAAATAGAAAGCCCGTTGGTAAAGTAACAAGCTGTCTGAAAAATCCCGCAGCTCCGTAGGCCACCCAGTTTGAAGAGCTGAGTGCCTGAGTTTCTGCGAGAATACTTTTTGTGCTAATTGGAGAGGAGTCTAATCCATCATGCTTATGGTCGTTGACCTTTTGGATATTACTCTCAAGGGCATTGAATAAGGCCGAACCCCTGTCCCCGCTTTGAGGCTTAATATAACCGTAAGTTAATGTTTGCATAGACCCCCCGAAGAACTATTCTTTTTTCGCGTTGTACATGGAGAAGAATTTCAACCAGTACATGACATTAGATGAACCAAATGCTTCCATAAAAGCCGCAAGTGAATCCATCTTTGCAATCTTGAGAACTGGTACAAGTACCTTCATTGCTGCAATCAAAAAAGAGACAAGAAGAGTAAGAATGCTAGAAATAACTCCTAGAATCTTCATTGCTTCAATAAGGTAGGGGCCAACAAGAGGTAAAGAGGTGCCAATAGAGATTGCTCTAGCGAGCCAATCTGGTGGTGGTTGGACTTTGTTGATTGCTTCTGTGGCGCTTTGTTGGGGTACCACCACTGGGGTTGGTGACGCGATGGGGGCTGGAGACGCCGCAACCACTGGGGTTGGTGACGCTGTCGCCACTTCTGCGTTTGCTAAAAAAGAAATGCATCCTACGATGCTGACAACCATGATAAACAATTTTATTCGCATAACTCCTCCTTGAAGTTTATTCTACTAAATGTACATGCCCATTATCTCGTAACTCTTCCCATCCCGCCACTTCCAGATGTGGCATTTCAGGGAATCTAGTCCAGTGCCATCCCCAGTCTAACCAGTCTGGTATTTGTGGGGAAAGGATATTGTGAAACCACGCAAGTGGATAAATAGTGTTTTCACCAGGTAGCATGGCAAAAACATCAATTGCGCAGTTATAATTGTGGGCGCTTTGTCCATAATGAGCTTTGGAAGCCCCTTTGAAAAAGTCCCTCTCTTGCTCTATTTTCCCCCGACCAGCACAAGAAATGTGTGCCTCTGGATGTGTCGCTTGAAAATTGGTAAACCAGTCTAGTAGACCTTGATGGAATCCTGGATAGGTTCCAAAGATTCCTAGGCACTTCTGACATTTACCATTATTTTCGTGCTTCATTGTCATTACTCTTTCTATACTGACCCAACTCTGCACTCATAGTGGAGGTAGATCTAATCATATCTATCTCTAGATTTTTTAAAGCCTCGGCCATCTCTACTTTGGCCTCGCTCATGTTGCTAATGACCTCAATCCTAAAAGAGTCTATTTTTTTGTCTATCGACCCTATTTTTGCCCCAAGTCCATTGATGTCTTTAGCAAGTTCATCCACTTTGTACCGAATAACTGCAAAGGTGGAGATGAAGCCAATTACTAATCCAGCAATCTGGAATAAATCTTTGGCCGTAAGCTCCACCCCTGTTACCCCCATGCCTAGTTACTCACTCTATTAAATGTTACCCAGTTGAAAGTCGCTGTAGTATCTGCGGCTGGAGCGGTAGCCCCACCCCAAAGTGCGTAAACAGCAATTGTGTCTCCCGCTAAACAATCGACTAAAGTTGACCCTACTGCGTGATAGAAGTTTGCTGCTCCCGTTCCAAGAGCCGTGGCAATTGGGGCATACAAAGATCCGTTTTTGTACGCATAAAGTAGGAATCCTTGAGAGGTTGTCAGTGTTCCAACACCGCTTCTCAAAGATGCTTTTACTTCCATCTTACCTGGTGCGGGACAAGTGAATGAACCTGTGGTAGTTGAATACTCAGAAGTATTATCCCAAACCTTTGTTTGGTACTTGAACACGGTGGCAGTAGTGGCAAGTGTTCCCCCAGATACGTCTGTGTATCTTGCGCTGACAGAGTCACTAGCTGCAATTTGCTGAGACCCGCCTTCTCTAGTAATTGTTAAAGTATGAGTTGCCCCAACTGTGGAACCAAGAAGCTGCATGTTGCCAGATGAATTTGACAACTTAACTTGAATCTGGTCACCAGCTTTTGCGTCGTATTCATGGACTACCGTTAGTGGCATGGCTATACCAGCAGAAATTGTTGCTGAATAAATCTGAGTTACGTTGACGCCGTTGATAAAAATTTGCTCTAAAGCATTTCCTCCAGAAGTATTTTGATAAACAGTCGCCACAGCAATAATTTTATATTTACCTGGAACAGGAACAACAAAATAACTAGAGCCAGAGTTCCAACCGGAATGAGTATCCGTAGATGCACTG
>Ga0213917_1000028_pt1 | contig 43814 bp, 68 predicted proteins | sample McNCre117MG_FD_161051 | JGI IMG/M metagenome (GOLD analysis project Ga0213917, IMG submission 161051) | Freshwater microbial communities from McNutts Creek, Athens, Georgia, United States - 1-17 MG | ecosystem: Environmental > Aquatic > Freshwater > Creek | place: USA: Georgia | collected... | reverse complement strand
ACCTCCAGGGCGCGTACCTCCAGGGCGCGTACCTCCAGGGCGCGGACCTCCAGGGCGCGTACCTCCGGGGCGCGGACGGATTAAAAAACTTTCCTATCCAACTTGTCGGGCACAAACATTGGCTCATCACGACACCGGACGGCCAACTGCAAATCGGCTGCCACAAGAAAACTTTCAATTACTGGCAGGAAAATGCGGAGCGCATCGGAGCAATCGAAGGCTACTCGCCGCTGGACATCGAAATCTACAAGCTGCACATCGCGCACATCCGCAAGATTTCTGAATTGCTCTGGAACAAGAAGAAAGAGAAAGAAACCGAAGTAGCGGGGTGAGGCGATGAAACCCGTGGATGCATTCGCTGAGGTAGGGAACCTGTTGCAGCAGGTGGTCAAGCAGCCGTACCGCGAAGAGCCGATGACGGACGAAGAATGGAGTACTTGGGTTGACCGAATAATGCTCTTAGCCGAATCTGAGAAAAGGAAGCTCAATGCCGTACGGCGTCCGATTTAAGACCGCTTTGGATAGAGAAGCCCACTTCTGGAGTAAGGTCAGAAAAACTGAATCCTGTTGGATTTGGACTGGTTACAAACATCATTGGACGGGCGGCCTTGGAAACGAGTACGGGCAGACTAGTTGGTTCAATGTTTCGGTTAGCACCCACAGATTAGCCTATGCTCTGCTGCGTGGTGCGATACCACACGGAATGGAATTAGACCACCTTTGCCGTAATCGCGCTTGCTGCAATCCTTGGCACTTAGAACCTGTAACACATAAGGAAAATCTAAGAAGGGGTATTTACCGTTGGAATCTAACACATTGCCCAGCGGGTCATGCCTATGAAGAAAGGAACACTTATAGAACTCCCCGTGGTCACAGGAGATGCAGGAAGTGCAGAGCGATTCAGGAAAAGAAACGGCGTCGGATTTTGAAGCTGGCGGAAGAGCAGAAGTCGAAAGAGGTGAGCGATGGCAATAATTCCACAGCAGTATGTCTGTGATGCTTGCGAGAGACGAAGAGCAAACAATGAAGACGGATGGTTCATTGTAACGCTCTCCCGCACTCCCAAGTACATCGGCATCAATCGCTGGGAAAACACAATCAGCATTCCTAAGACCCTTGAGCAGAGACACGCTTGCGGAAAAGAGCACGCTATTCAGCTTGCTACGGATTGGCTGATTTGCATTTGAGTGGAATCGAAAGGGGTGAGGTATGACCAGAGAACAAGCAACAGAAGTCTTTCGGACGAAGTGGTGGGTGGGGAAATCCGCTAGAGACATCTGCTCTGTTCAACTATTCGAGGATAGGCTGCTGATGCCTTTCGGGGCATTCCATGAAGCAGTTGAGCAAGCTTTGGGACGTTCGGTTTGGACACATGAATTCGCCAGTTCAAACGTCGAGCAATTGAGGAAAGAATTCCTCGGCGACCGCGCAAAACCAAGCCTAGAAGAAATCTTCAATCTCATCCCAGAATCGAAAAGAATCCTTGCGGTGACGCCATGAGGGATGCTTACGAGACTGAGCGCGAAGATCAAGCCGCTGGCGAAGGGATGCACGCAGGCGGCGGGCACGAAGAAATTCCTGAGTACGAGCCTGCCATCGCGGAGCGGCAAGAGCGGGTAGCAGCGAAGAACAGCCCCGATTTGTTTGCCGACGTGCTGGCAAGCTGGAAGAGGCCACAAGACACGGCGCTGGTAGAAGTGACTGAGAATCACAAAAAGGGGTGAGAAATGGCAACGGCAATCGAAGTAATCAAGTCGCTTGAGACTCCGCTGGCAACTTTGCGGGCGCGTGTCGAAGCGATAGCGGTACGGGACCAGAACGACTACATCGCGGTGTGCGAATTGGTGAAGGAAGGCCGCTCTTACATCAAGGATGTTGGATTCAAGCTCGATCCAGGCATCAATTCTGCGCGGGAGCATCTCGACTTCTTGCGCCAAGAGAAAGAGAAGTACATCGGCCCTGCAAAGCAGATTGTCGGAATCGCGGAGCGCAAGGGCGAAGACTGGAAGGCGGAGGAACGGCGCAAGGCTGCCGCCGAAGAGGAGCGCATCAATCAGCAGCGGCGAGCGGAAGCCGCCCAGAAGGCGGAGTTGGAGCGCAAAGCCGCCGAGGAACAGGCTAAGTTGGACCGCGAGCGACGCGAGAGTGAATTGGCCGAAGCGCGCAAGGCGGGGGAAATCGGCAAGCGTGAAGAGGCCCGACTGGCGAAGCAAGCGGCTGAGGATGAAGCGGCGGCAAGGGCATTGGCCGCAAAGCAAGCTGTCGAAACCGCTGCAAATGTCCAAGCGGTAACAGTTGCGCCGTCCGTGCCGAAGGTGGCGGGAATACGCGCTCGGGTGAACTGGAAGTTCCGCATCATAGATGTGAATAAGATTCCGCGCCAGTACATGCAACCCAACGAAGTCTCCATCGGCTATTTTGTGCGCGAAACGAAACAGCCCGGGGAAGTCATTCCGGGGATTGAGGCTTACAGTGAAGACTCAATCTAAATCAGTTCAGAAGCGTATCGCTGCACAACCGAAACAGCGCAAGCGCACTGCTATCGTCAAAACAGAGCAGTTCACCCTTGCAGAAGCCATCGAGAAGGTTCTCATCACCGGCGATCTGATGCCTCTAACGTCCGAGCAGCGCGTTTCTTACTACAAGACGGTCTGCAAGTCGCTCGGCTTGAATCCTCTGACGCGGCCTTTTGATTACATCGTTTACAACAATAAGCTCCAATTCTACGCAACGCGCAACTGTACCGACCAATTGCGGAAGATTCACGGAATCAGCGTAACGAAGCTGAACAAGGCCAAGAACGAAAACCTTTCCAGCGCCGAAGTCGAAGTACGCGACAAGACAGGCCGCACAGATGCGGCGACAGGAGAAGTCTGGATTCAAGGCATGAAAGGAACGGAGCTTTGCAACGCTCTAATGAAAACGGAGACGAAGGCGAAGCGGCGCGCAACACTTTCTATTTGCGGCCTGAGTTTCTTGGATGAAATCGAAATCGAAGGGCTTGACGATTACAACGAGGTCACACCAAGAGGCCGCGTCATTATCGAGCAGACAGGCTCCCGCGATGCTCAACAAGCCATCGCAACTGAGAAAATCAAAGACCTCAAAGAAAAACTAAATTACCAGCCAGCACTCTTTTGGACACAGCCTCCCGAGCAGAATGGGAATTACTTCCTACTGACTGGCGATGCGAACTTGCTGGCGAAGTGGAAGGAATGGTTGATTGGGCCGGACATCAAAGCGAAGTGGAAAGCAGAGCCGGACAGATTCCTGATTTCCATAGACCATTTCGATACTCTGCAAGTCTCGGCAAGGAACGAAAACATTCCGTTCAAGGAATTGAAGGCGGCGCAATGATCTTTGGAGACGCTTCTAAATTTACAGCCCGTACCCCTGTTCAGGCTCTAGGGGCGTCTCCAAGGCAACGCAAGCGGCAGTGGAGGCTCCGTTGAAGCCCTACTACGAGCACGCGGGCATCACAATTTACCACGGGGATGCGCGAGAGTTGATAAGCGAATTCTTGGCCGATGCGGTAATCACTGACCCGATTTGGCCGAACTCCTCGCGTGTGTTCCCTGGCATGAATCCTCGGAAGCTGCTCACCGACGTACTCCAGGATGTTAAGGCGAAGCGGGTAGTCATTCACATGGGTTGTGACTCCGACCCGCGATTCTTAGCTGCTGTGCCGGACCGCTTTCCATTCATCCGCGTATGCGATTTGGACTATGCAAGGCCGACTTACAAAGGGCGAATTGTCCAGGGCGGCGACATCGCCTATGCCTTTGGCGAACTGCCGAATCTCGGCCGCAAACTTCTGCCAGGTCGCTACATCAGTACCAAATCAGACAAACTCTTCACACGGTCCACATGGATTGGAAAAGACAAGCACTTTACGCGGCGAAAGGATATTGCCCTCGCTCACGATAACGGAGCTTTGCCGCATCCCTGCGCCCGACGATTGCAGCATGTCCGCTGGCTTGTGAGATGGTACGGCGGAGACCTGGTGCTTGACCCGTTTCTTGGCAGCGGCACAACGGCGCTCGCCTGCAAGGTCCAAGGCGTTAAGTGTATCGGCATAGAAATCGAAGAAAAGTACTGCGAAATTGCGGCCAAGCGGCTGAGCCAGGAAGTCTTGGAGTTTGACCGTGCCAACCGTTAACGATGCTTTGGAGCACGCCAAGTTTCTAATTGAGCATGGCCGGGGCATGGAGCCTGCGAAGTTGGTCTTGCCACGGCTCGAAGCACAGCGGCGGCGGGAGAACAAGGAAGGCCGGACACGTTTTATCCGCGAGATGGACAACCATCAAACCTATTCGGATTTCAATGAGCAGTTTGACCGCTACATCGAGCACAGCGGCGGCAATCCGCATATTGCCTATGGAATCATGCTTCGTTTGCTCAAGCAACTGCCCGATTCAAGCATTCGCAAACTTGCTGAGGATGAACAGCCGATAGAAACCGGGAGCCTGTCCGATGCTTAACAGAAAAGAATATCATCGCATTTACATGCGTTCATGGCGCGAGAAGAACATTGAGAAATCCAGATTTTGGGGCAATCGAACAAAGCAGAGAAATCCAGAAGCGGCTCAAAAAAGAAGAGAGAAATGGATACAAGCAAACAAACACAAGAGAGCAGCACACATTCAGTTGCAGATAGCGATTAGAAAGGGTTTGTTGATTCGTCCCAGTAAATGTTCGGAATGTGGATGCCATTGCAAGCCACATGGGCATCATCCTGATTATTCAAGGCCATTGGAAGTGATATGGGTTTGCCAGATATGTCACGAAAAGATGCATCAACATAGGCGATTAGATGCCTGACCTGCACCCCATCCACAGCCACGTTTGCAGTTCTTGCGGCGATGTAATTTGGTGTTGCGCGTGCCCCGACAAGCGCCAGAACAATCGAGAGACAGGGAAGGCGCGGAAGATTCTCTGCCTATCATGCCACGATTTGGAAGCACAACTGAAGGCGTTTTTCGGGCAGGAAGTTATCGAACTGAGCGGGGTGAATTGATGAGTGTGTGGAGTGATTTTCAATCCGACATCTCCGAGTTAGAGCGGAATCGCCGTGCGCTGCGGGCGGTGAATCGCAAGCCCGTAAAGATTCGCTGGTGGCAAGGGCTGGTGTTGCTGCTGATTTCGCTAGCGGTGCTGGCGTACATCGTGGGCTGGGGCCAATGATCCGCGAAGTCACAGAGCGAGATTTGCTCCGCTGGGCTTTGTACCTGCTGGCGGTGTGCGGCTACGGAGCGGCGCTGATACTATGGCACGGAGGGATTTGGTGACTCGCCAATCCCAATCCGCCCGTATCCTGGAACGCTTGCAGCGCGGCCCGGCTACGACCTGGCAGATCGGCCCAGAGCTAAATATCTTGTCTGTGACTCGCAGGATTTTCGAGCTACGCAAGCAAGGCTACGAGATCGAGATGTCCGAGCAGTGGCGGGGTAAGACTAGGATTTGCACGTACCGCTTGCTAGATGAGCAGCGAAAGGAAACGGCGGCATGAGCGACGTAAGAGTAATGACTAGTACTAGTACATTTTTTCGCTTGACTTTCGCGTCACTAAATAGGTAATATGCGCACAATGAGCGCACCGTCAACCTATAGGTCTAAGGGCAGGAGTTGGGTCAAACTTTGGGTGGGGGAGTGGCTTGACGGAAGCACTCGCTACGAGATGACCGGCGCGCAGCGGGCCTTCTGGGTTGACCTTTTGACCCTGGCTGGCCGTTCGCGGGTGCCTGGTGTTATCTGCGCAAACAGCGAAAACAATGGGTTTTTCGGCTATCCGGTGTCGCGGTATGAGGGCATTCTGGGTGACCCGTCGGTGAACGTTTTGGAGACACTGAATCTTTTCCAGTCACAAGGAAAAGTAGAAGTGATAATGACCCGGAGAGAGGAACCTGCGCTCTATGTCGTCAGGATTCTCAGTTGGGAACGGTACCAGTCTGAGTACATGCGGCAACGCAAGACACGAAAAGGTGCGGCTAAAGTTACACCTAAAGTTACACCTAAAGTTACTACGGAAAACACGGAAAGGTGCGCGATAGAGGGAGAAGTAGAGGGAGAAGTAGAAGTAGAGGCGGCGGAGGCCGCCACCACCTCCCTCGCGTTTCAAGCGATTGGTTGTGAACCATTCGGAAGCAAAACCTTCAGAGCCTACTGGTCGGCTGAGTTTGCCCGGCACAAAGGGAGTGATTCATGGGCGGATGCGATGGAGCGAACAATCGAGCTATGCCAGCGGGCCAAGGTAAAAGTGCCGGGGCGATTTTTCGCGCACAAGCGCGAGATCGAAAAGATAGAGGCGCAGCAAGCCTACAAGGTGACGCGGCTGTGAAAGGCAGACCTTTGCTCGACAAGAACGGCAAGCACTCTCCAAAGTGTTTGTGTGTGACTTGCCGGGCGCGGCGAGAGAGGCAGCCGTGAAAGTTCCACACTGTCGGATTCATTCCTGTCGCATGGTAGCCCATGAGGAGCGCGTGCCGTTTACAGGCAGCCGGTATGGACAAGCAGACTGTGCGCGGCGAGCAACGCGAATTGTGTGGCGCTGCCCGCGCAAAGGCTGCCCGTGGGTGGAAGCAGGGACGGAACAGTGCTTGCCGACGAACTACCGGATGCGGCAGGAGAAATTGGGCCATCGGTACTTGAGCCAGTTGTGAGCGACGGGATTCTAGTGCGGGAAGGGGGAAGGCGATGAGAGAAATGGACGGAGAACGGCTCCGGGCTATGGAAGCATGTGGAAGCGATATTGCCGCTGCGCTCGGTCGCGCGTTCGAGCGATTCGGGCAGAAGTGTGATGAGAAGTAGGGCTTTGCGCTGATGATTTTCTCGTTCGACGGGCCAGAATTCACTTGGATTAGCAATGCGCAGCGAGCCTACATGGTGAAGGCCATGCAAGAGTTTATTAGATGTAACCCACCTGACCAAGTGTCAGCGGATAGAAACTAAAAAGGAGAAACGATGAACGAAGAAAGCAAAGTAAGATGCCCAGCCCCACAGTCATCAACGACCGCCGGAGCTGAATGCGCGAAAATGGAAAGAAACTAGGTGAAGTTACGTGAGCAAGAGCGCACCTGAGATTCTTTTGGCGAAGCATCTCCGAGAACTCAAGCTGGCCTTCGAGACGGAGGTTCGCTTCCATGAGTCTCGCCGCTGGCGCTGGGATTTCGCGCTGACGGACCATCGCATCGCCATAGAAATCATGGGCAGCACATGGTCTGCGGGGCGGCACACACGCGGCACAGGGTATCAAGCCGATTGCGACAAGGCGAATCAGGGAACGATGCTTGGCTGGCGGCTGCTCCGATTCACGACAGAGGACGTTCTCAACGGCAGGGCAAAAGCATTCCTCGCGGAGCATTTGTATCGCGGGCAAGTGCCCACCCAGCGGTGCATAGCATGAAAGGCAAGCCCATTCTCGATGATTCTGGAAAGCACAGCCCACGCTGCTTGTGCGGGAAGTGCCGGACGCGGAGAGAGAACCAATGTCGAATTTGCAAAAAGATAGGATTTCAGGAATGGCGGAGAAAACATGGTACCAGTCTGTCTCAAGTTTCCGAAACCTAAACGAACGGTCAGTAGGGGCTGTAGATGCAGCGACCGAGCAGAAGATTTGAAAGCGATTCGGGGCTACACTGACCCGAGGACATTTTGCAGGCGCGATGGGTCAGAAGTCTTGCATGGAGCAGACTGGAAAAAGCGCAAAGAAGAACTCTGGGAACGGTGCGGAGGGCAATGCGAATATATCGCTGGCGGGATACGGTGCCGGGAATCCTGCGCAGACCCACATCATACAACTTTGCGCTCGAAGCGGCGGGATGACAACTTAAGTGCTCTACAAGCATTGTGTCGGCCCCATCACTCGCTATTGGATAGACGAGTGCCGTGGCCGGAGAAGAGAAATTGAGTTTCGCGGTGCATCGCTGTCTACCGCGAAAGGCCCGGTTGGTTGTCTCACGGGTAGCGTCGAGCGTTGCTGTATAGCTGGGCGTCCGTGCGAAAAGCCGCGCAGCCAGCCAGCCGGGCCACATTCAGGGCTGTGAGTGCGGTGCTCGCAACGATGGCGGGCGAGGCCAACAGTTTAATCTCAATGCAACAGCGAGACACTGGAAACCTGAATGTCAACGTCACGTGCTCAATAGAGTAGCGAGCATCGCACTGACAACCCTTGGAGATGAGCAATGACTTGTTGGCCGTGGAATCATAAGTGGGGGGAAATGGACGCTGCAATCTAGCGGGGACTTACTCCGCTCCCACGACCCACTGACGGGCGTTTCGTTGCCCCCGGAGGAACAGCGCACGGTCGGCAAGTACGAAGTCCAGCGCCGTGAGTGTGAAGAGTGCGGCAAGAGCCAGTTACGAGAAGTGTCAACGAGGTGAGTGATGAAGCGACGGAGCGTGTGGGTGGTAGAGTTACTAAACGACAGACTCGGTTGGGTGGTAGCCGCTGGTGGCGTAGGGTTCTTGCATATCAGAGAAGCGTGGAAAGAGCGCAGATCGCGCGAAGCCAAACCTGCCTTGAAAGGAATCAAGTATCGCGTCGTCCGTTACGATGCGAGCAAGTGAGCGCCATCAGCGCGAGGAAGGACGGTGATGCTCAGTGAGTGCATGTCCACAATGTAAATGTAATCCATGTATGTGCCGTTCTTTAGCGCAGTAGCCCGGAAGCTGGCGCGTGGGCTTGCAGCTAACGAGCGAGCGCCCCTGACAGGCGGGACGGAAAGGAGCAACAAATGAGACGCCGAACTGAACGCGAAAAAGTGCGCGACTATTTATGGAGAAAAATCCGGGCACAACTCGATGCCGCTCACCGATTGAGTTGGAATATCCAAGATCAAGCAGGAAGAAAGCGTGAGCATATTTGTTTAGCGAAGCAACTCCGCGCATTGCGGAGAGCAGCCTAGCGAGCGCGGAGGAGCGTGATGGCCGTTTGTCCTAAACATCGCATACTGCTTGAAAATTTTGGCAAGGGTGACTGGATTGAAATGCGCTGCCGCTGGCCTGAGCATAAATTCGAGATTGGATTCTGTGTGCGTTGTGGACAAAAAAACGAACAGAGACACGTGAGCATCCTTCTGATGGGCCGCGAGAAAGGGGCTGAGTGATGACTGAACAAATGAAAGTGGGTTTCAAAGTGCGCTTCGGCGACGAATGGCCGGAAAATGCCTACAGCGCAACCGGGGAATGTCCAAATTGCGGCGACATAGAGGCGTTATTGATCCGTCAGGGCGTTCCGCTCTCGAAAGTGAAACTCAAGTGCCAACGGTGTAGGGCTGCGAATTTGACGGTGCGCCTATGACGCAAAAGCACAAGCCGGATTGGGCGGAACGGACAACGGAAAGACTTCTCCGTCTTGAGCAGAAGAGACCATTCCACATAAAGGAACGGATTATTGTTGCCCTGCGCCGCGCACGCACGTTGAAGGAGGCGGAGCGCAAGGTTGCCGAGAAGCGGGGATATGAACGCCGAAACAAGGAATTAGAACAAAGGCGGAAGGAGCTATTCGCGCCATTGCCGAAAGAAGTCCTCGATGAGAGTGTGAAGCCATGAGCGAACAAACGAAGCTAGAAGCGGGGCAGGACCTAATCCGCGTATGCAGAAAGCATCGAATCTATTTCCATGAGGATTGCGATATTTGCGCTCGCGTGCTCCCCGCATCCGCTCCGGGGCAAGTGACGGAATTGGTGGCGAATCTATTCAACGCCGCTGATGCTTGGTTGGATAAAGCGGCAGGACGCTTCGAACGATGGCTAAGTGTGGACTTAGATTTTTTTGGCAGCGATTGGACGGCTGAACAATGGTCCGAAGTACGTACGATTGTCCGCCGTGCGATTCAATCGATGTGGCAGCCAGCCCAAGCCGATGTTGGACGGCAAGGAGGGAAAAATGCTGCTGCTTCTCAAAGTGATGGCGTTCTACGGGGCTCTATCGTTCGCACTAACAGTGCCAATGTTTTTGTGGATACGCCGCAAGGGAATTCATCGGTAGAGGATGCTGGACGGGCACTTGCTGGCGTAGATGGTACTTGGTGGGACAAACGAGAACGTAAAATTAGCATGGCCGCCGAGCAGCGCGGGATCGAGAAGGGGCTGGAGATGGCATTAGATGCGGTAAGCGATGCGATTGGCGATTGGGGCGGGCCAGAACGCCAATTGATGCTGAAGAAACACAAGGAAATCCACGAGGCCATCCGCGCTCTCGGCGCAACGCAGTCACTCACTGGTGACATTGGTTGCTGCACCGCCTGCGGTGGGACTGGCAGGGCAGCGCAGCCAAAGGAGAAACCATGATGGACATAGCCAAGCTGCTGGACGGGGGGTTGGCGGAGAAATGGCGCAAGTTACCCATTGGGAGCATGGAGCCAAGTTGGGAGAGAGATTACGTTGAGGGAATGCGGAAAGCCGCCGACGAACTCTCCGCTCACCATGCCAAGCTGGTGCCGGTGATTGAAGAGTTGGTGGAAGCCCTGCGCCTATGCCAAGCTGAGTTGAGGTACTTTCCCGGCAGTTCGAATAAGGAAGGTGATGCACTAATTGACAGGGCGTATAATGCAGCAGACGATGCGCTCCGAAAGCTGGAGGGGAAGGTGGGGAATGGGGAGTGAGCGATTCTTGGTCAGCTTTTCAGGTGGACGATCTTCTGCTTACATGACATGGAAGCTCTTAGAGGAAGGTTGGTTTAATTCAAATGAGCTAATAGTTGTTTTCGCCAACACTGGCAAGGAGCGTGAAGAAACGCTGCTATTCGTTCACCGCTGCGCCGAAGAATGGAACCTGCCAATTATTTGGGTAGAAGCTGTAGTCAACGAGCGCGGAACTGGATGTACTCACAAGATTGTTGACCATGCGACAGCAAGCAGACACGGCGAGCCGTTCGAGGCTGTGATCCAGAAGTACGGCATCGCCAACATGAACTATCTACATTGCACGCGGGAGTTGAAAGCGAATCCTATCCGTAGCTTTATTCAAGGTCTCGGCTGGAAGGATTACAAGATCTTGCAGGGCATTCGATTGGATGAACCGCGCAGATCAAAGCCAAAACTCGGCGTGATGTATCCACTTATGCATATCTGGCCAACTCTAAAGTGGGAAATTTTAGATTGGTGGAAGAAGCAGCCGTTCGACTTGGGATTGAAAGACCATCAAGGGAACTGTGATTGTTGCCACAAAAAGAGCCTGCCCAAGCTGGTACGCATTGCGCAAGAGACGCCAGGGGCATTTAATGGGAATTATATACATTAGTCCCTTTTCTTTTTTCGTTTCTTCCGGGCACGCTTTTTCGCGGCCCTTGACTTCGGCTTAGGACGGTATGCGAGCACATGGTCAGTCACTCGGTCTAGGAGTTCGCGGTTCATGCGGTGAGCCTTTCGTAAGTGAGTCGCTTCCCCACAACCGCGTCCACGAACGAATCGAGCCGCTTGAGCGTGTGGCGAGCAACATTCCCTTGATTCAGCCGGAATGTGAACTCGGCAACGTAGCGGGCGAGATGCTTCTTGCTGACTTGGTGGTAGACGCCGTGCAGTCCGCGCTTGAGGACGGCCCACACGCTCTCAATGCTGTTCGTCCTGGCGACTCCGCGAACGTACTCACCCGCAGAATGGTTGACCCACTCTTGCCGGAAGAACAGGCCGTCCAAGTCGTTGTACGCTCCGTGCTCATCAGTGAAGAGAGTCGAGCCGACTTCGACGTTGCGGTGAATCGCGTTCTGGATTTCTTCCATGCTCACGGTCTTGAGAGGCATTGCCTTTGTGCGACCGCCGCGCTCCCGCATTCCGAGTACGGGAGTCTTGCCAACCGAGCCGCGTCCGAGATTCTGTTTATCGGCTTCGTGCTTGTTGATTTCCAAACCGCCGATGAAAGTCTCGTCGATCTCGACGGTGCCGCGCAGTTTGTCCAAGTCCTTGCCGCACGCTTCGCGGAGACGGTGAAGAACGAACCACGCGGATTTCTGAGTGATACCGATTTCCTTCGCCAGTTGCATCGAAGAAATGCCTTTGCGAGCTGTAACGAGCAGGTACATCGCATAGAGCCACTTATGGAGCGGAACGTGCGACCGCTCGAAAATGGTCCCAGTTCGGACAGTGAAGTCCAATTTGCAGGGATTGCAGCGATAGTAGCCGTCTTTGCGGACGGTGATTCGCTCCATGCTCTTGCACTCCGGGCAGGTGACGCCGTTCGGCCAGAGCCGCGATTCCAGATAGGTTCTCGCGCTGCCTTCGTCAGGAAACATCTCGAAGAGTTTGAAGGTGCTGATTGTCGAACGGCTCATCGTTTATCTCTCCATTCAATCAATCCTGCATTGATTGCCGCCTTTTTGGCCCGTCTGGCGAAATACTGCTTGGCGACTCTTTCCACCTCGGATTTGTTGCGGAAGCGTTCTATGCGGCCACTTGGGAACATCACAAGCCAGTCATACATGCCGTGCTCCTCAACCACGATTTTCCCTTGCACGTTGACCTTCAATCGTTTCAATCGTTTTCTTTCTTGTGCTGCTATGTGGTTAGTTGTAAGGGTTGCCATTTTAGAACCCCATGATGCCGAGAGGTACATTCGACGTTCCCGCCCTCTCAGCATCTTCGTTTTTGTGTTTCCAATTGTGTTGCCAAATTCTCATTCGCTGATTGATGTTGTAGACCTTTCCGCATTGATTACATTTGCAGCGGAAGAAAGAGCCGGGCACTTGAGTGGACTCGATAGGAGTGAAATCGTATTCAAGCGCCCTCTTGTAATCGTAACTGCCTTTCCAAAAGCTAATCATTGGGAACCTCACTTTCTGACTCCATTGTATATAACTCCCTCACCGTTGTCAAGCACTATTTTAGGGAGTCAGGTATATAAGTCCCTAAAATGTTGCGGGAGCAGGCGGCAAAGGCGGGGCATGGTGGACCGACGAAAAAAGCTGAGTGAGCAGCAGCGGCAGGAGATGCGCCAAAAGCGCAAGCAAGGGCTAAGTTGCGGGCAATTAGCCTATCGTTACCACGTGAGCCGGACAACGGCACAGAGGATCACCAAAAGTACCAGTACTACCAATCTTAGATAGACCTTCACTTTTTACTTGACAAGCCAAGCGCAGGGATTCGGTCATCCGTGAGTATTCTTTCGACGGAGAGCGGTGGAACGCTGAACTCACGGCCCATTTGAATGTCCCTTATGTCAAAGTGAATTTCAATGCTTTTCAGCTCGGCAAGCTCGGCGGCAAGGTCAAATCTCCTGCTAAGGCTGCTGCCTCGCGTGAGAACGGCAAACTTGGCGGGCGACCGAAAAAGAGCGTTATAGTTTCTTCAGCAAAGCCTTGACACGCCCCAGCCAGTCGCTTATGTTTCCATCGCAGAGTACTTCCCGATAGCCAGGGCGGGCTGCGCCTCACCTACAGTTCGCCCTGTGAAGCTCGACGCCGGAGCACACAGGCGACTAGTAATTCAGGACGCTACTGCCATCCCCAGACGCAACGTAGAAGTCATTCTTCCGAACGGCAATTCTTCCTATCGAACCACAAACAGCCGCGCATTTTCCATCGTTCAGCAAGGTGATGGGTTCTGGGTCAATGAAGCTCACATGGGCGTCCAGCTTTATCTAAAGCCGGAACTCGTTAAGCCGCGAGGCATGAACAACAGCCATTTTTATGATGTATGGGATATTTTCCCTTCTGACGGCATTCCCATGTGGCAAGTTCGGCGGGGCGCATTAGCAGGTGTGGCATGACATCCGCCGCGAGAGGGCATTCGAGGAGATGGGCCATCTGGGCTATCACGGCGCTTAGCCTGGCTCTCGCGGCTGGACCTGCTCGAGCGAAGCCGTGCAATGACACCCTTTGGCGGCATGTATACCACCCCGAGCGGCTCATTGTGAAAGAGATTTGTGTCACCGTGATCGGCACCATCGTGGACGCGACGCACGGCAAGCGGAAAGACGGACTTCGACACGAAAGCGATGGTGACTCTCACGGATGGCTCAAGCTCGATAGGGGGCAAGAGCAATTCATCAACGCAGGCAATAAAAGCGACGAAGGCGGGAATCTGGTCTTCGAGGTCGTTTGCCTCTTCAAAGTCAGCCAAAAGGATGCAATTCAGACGTGCAAGGGCTACAAAAGCCATATCGTCGTCCCGCCAGTCGGCAGCCATGTGCGGATGAGCGGAAGCTGGGTCCAGGATACGAATCATGCCCGCTGGCTCGAATTGCATCCTGTTTCAGCTATACAGGTGATCCCATGAGCGATGAGCCAAAACTTTCTAAGGAAATGGTGCGTCGAGCGGTTAAGCTATTGCGAGACTGTCAGCCCGTTTACGGCCAAACAATTCACTGGGTGAATAACAACGGCTCACACAGCAAGTTCTGGGGTCACAGAGCAAGAATCCAGTTCAATCAATGGCCCATTTTTGTGAACATCGAGAAGGGTCGGCGGCCAGGTAGTGACATGAGCGGGCTTTGGTAAGGCGGGGCGGCAGAGTCATGGCGTACCTCAGTGAAGTACCAGGACTCGCATTATCTAAGGTAGAGAAACGGTAGATGGCAAAAGGCATCAAAACAGGCGGCAGGAAGAAGGGCACTCCGAACAAGTCACAGCAGGATGTTCAGGTTCTTCTCGATGCGGTTTTCAAGCAAGTTGACCCGATAGAGAAGCTAGTCAACCTGCTCCACAAGCCGCTCGATGCAGGCGTGGAAGCGAGAGTTCTCTTACGACTTCTGGAATACCGCTATGGACAGCCACGGCAGGAGATTAGCGGCCTCAATGGTGGCGCGTTGCAGATTCAGATTGTGAGCGCAATCGAGCGGCCGGCTAGGCGCGGAGACTTTCCGAGTTGATCGAAGTCAAGACGTACACTCCTTTCCCGAGACAAAACGAATTCCACGGCAATCCTGCAAAGTATCGGCTGTTTGGCGGAGCGGCAGGACCAGGAAAGACAAAGGCGCTACTGTGGGAAGGGGTGATGCAGGCGTTAGAGACTCCTGGGGCAGACGTACTGTTGCTTCGCCGTACTTTCCCTGAACTTGAGATGAGTTTGCTCAAGGAATGGCGGCAAGACGTTCCTTGGCGGGATATGGGCGTAAAGTACAACGAGTCCAGCCATATCGCCAACTTCCCAAACAAAAGCATTCTGCGCTTCGGCTACTGCCAGAATGAAAACGACGTTTACCAATACCAAGGTGCGGAGTTTCTGTTCATCGGCATAGATGAATTGACATTGTTCACGCTGAAGATGTGGCAGTTCTTGACCACCCGCAATCGCTGCCCAATTCCTAGGACGCATCCTTGCATGGCGGGTGCCACCAATCCTGGCAACATCGGCCACGCCTGGGTCAAAGCATTGTGGATTGACAAGAGAGCGCCTGCGGGCTTTGAGCGGCCAGAACTCTACCAGCCAAACGACTATGCGTTCATCAAAGCCACTCTGGCGGATAATCCGATCTACGCCAATGACGCTGAGTATCGCAGGACGCTGGAGAGCTTGCCTACCCATCTTAGACAAGCGTTTCTACATGGCGACTGGAACGTTTTCGCGGGCCAGTACTTCGACATCTTCAGTGTCTCGCGGCATACGACCAGGGCGGAGACAGTCAAGCCACAGCCTTGGTGGCCGAAGTGGGTATCCGTGGATTGGGGCTTTGAGCATCCTTCAGCCGTCCACTGGCACACCACTGCTCAAAACGGCCAAGTCATCACTTACCGGGAGTTTGTCCAGAACAAGCTCACGCCTCGAATGCTAGGCCAAGCCATCGCGGAGAGATGCGTTGACTCAAATGGACAGCCGGAAAAGATTCTCGCCATCTACTTATCGCCTGATGCTTTTGCTCAGCGAACGAGCGAAGAAACGATTGCCATTCAGCTTAACTCAGTGCTTGTACCTGAGTTGGGAGTCGAGTGTTCCCCAGCGGATAACGACCGGGTGGGTGGCTGGCAACTGCTCTACGGCCTCTTGCAGAGCGACTTGTGGCTTATCTCCGATAGTTGCACGCAACTGATCGAGACTCTGCCCATCCTGACCCGCGACCCTAAGAAGCTGGAAGACTGCCTCAAGATGGATTCCGACGATGCTTGCGACTCGGCGCGATACGGTCTGAAGAGCCACATGCCGGTAGGAACAATTCCCGTGGCGGTGCGCATCGAGCAAAAGCTGGCTGAGGTAGCTTCAGAAGACTTGTCCATGCGAGCGATTCAGTACCAGGTCATCGCCGCGCAAGAGCGCAAGCACGGCCATCCCATCTATTTCACTGGAAGGCGGAGGCAACAATGGCACTAGTACTCTCGGCAGCGGGCGGGACAGCAGCACTTGAGGCTGGCATCCCTGTCCAAATTACTGGCACGGTCACGGCGACAGGCACGGCGAACAGCTTTCAGTTTGGAGCATTGGCAAAGCCTGCGGGCGGTGACTTCTCTCTGGACATCCAAGCTATCAAGACAGCCATCACTGTGCTCACCGTGGACATTGAGATCAGCTTGGACGGCGGGACAACGTTCAACGTCTGGCAGGCAGGGCTTGACTTCGCGGCCAATGGAAACCAGAAAGCCACGCAGCCAGTGTATCCCGGCGCGCTGTATCGCCTGAACGTCAAGACGCTTACTGGAACGAGCGTGTTCTTCATCGCGGTTGTCAACTAATACGATGAGCCAATCTCTTCGTCCAGCATTCGAGATGGCCGGAAGTGCTCTAACACTCCGCGCTTATCGTACTGCGCTAGACTTGTATTGGGATGCTACCGAAATCGAAGCGCACCCTGCTCAAGTCTGCGCTTGGGAAGAATTGGCTTACCTTCTTGGGCTAAGCGCATATGCACCAGAGCAAGTACAAAGGCAGCGTGACTACTGGCTTGGACGCAGGCCAAATGCCAATAGAGACCTTCCCAAAGATGAAATCCACTTTATGAAAGATGGGTTGCTTCTAGGAACTATCCAAAGCTTGCAAGTTCCTTTCCCTTATGCGGTCTGACGCTGCGGGACACGGAGTACAAGTAGGACGCTACGTCGGTCAGCCGACCATTCTGAACCTTGGTGTGGTGAGTGCAAACACGCAATTAATTGAGTACAAGACATACCGTCTTTGGTCGAGCGTGGACTGCTTTTTCGTGTATGGCACCACTGCCGGAATCACCGCAACAATTTCCAGCCATCCACTCAAGGCCGGGATAGACGCGCTGCACGCCACGGACGCGACGAATGTTTTTTTAGCGGGCATTGTGGCAAGCGGCACGGGCGTCCTCTTCATTTCAGAGTTGGACGTGAACTCAGCATGAGTTGGCTACGGCTTGTATGGCGGTTCCTGCGACTGCTGAATAGTCCAGTCTGGCGGCTGGCAGATGAAGCGGTGTTGACGGTTATCAAGACTCGGGAATTGCAACATGCCAGTGGAATTGACCCTGTCCTGAAGTTCTGCCCACGGTGTGGGCAAATTCCCGATGGCGACAGGCGCATGGAAGAAGCGCGTGAGATTCTTGCGGCTGTTTGGAGAGGGAAGAAGCGCCTTCGCCGCTCCGACCAGGATTTTGCGATTGCTTGGGCATACTTCAAGCGCAAGCCATTGTTTTGAGAACCTCATAGAAGGAAATGATTACGACTACCCATGGCGAGATGGACGAAGCCTTGCTCGAAAAGAGAGAGGGCAAAGTAGACAATGAGAACGAGCACACAACTTGGGTGGAATACTGGCTCGACGGCGAGCTTATCCATCGGAGCGCGCACATCACGCTCAAGAAACCTGTCTGCGCCTTCGGTGAAGCAGCGAAACTAGGAGAATAGCATGGCGAATACACAAGCCTTTTGTACCCAGGCGAAGGCCGATCTAATGAACGGCCTGCACGCATTTGGAACGAGCGTCATACGCGCCGCGACGACAAAAGATGCCTACAAAGCGGCTCTGTATCTGACCACGGCCACACGCGGCGCAGGCGACACAGTCTATAGCGTTACTGGCGAAGTTTCAGGAACGAACTACACTGCCGGGGGCGTTGCTGTCACAACGGCCACTGGCCCATCCACGAGCGGCACGACAGCATTCTTCACGCCTTCCGCTTCGATTGTCTATACCAACGTAACGCTGGCAACGGCGTTCGACGCGGTTCTGATTTACAACGATACTTCGGCGTCGAAGCTAGCCTTGAGCGTGCATACGTTTGGCGCGCAGACGATTACGGCCGGAACGCTGACACTCACGATGCCGACAAATGACGCGACAAATGGACTGATTCGCATAGCATAGATGGCCTTCACTCACGTTCAAGGCAACATCGGAAGCGCGATCAGCGGGACCACGGTAGCCGTGACCCTCGCTGCCGCCCCTACGGCCGGGAACCTTGTTGCCTGCGCGATTGGCGGTTTTCAAGGGCTGACGCTGGGCACGGTCAAGGACAGCAATAACAACTCGTACACAATCACAGCGAGCTCGCCGGAAGCTACACGAGATGCAACTGCTGGGTCGGCGTGGATGGCCTATCTGCTCTCAGCGCCCGCGAATGCAACTGCAACCATTACGGCTACTTTTTCCGTGGGAACAATCACCGTTGCGGACATTTGGGCGGAAGAGTTTTCGATAACAGGCGGCTCGGCGGTATTCGACAAGGATGCCAAGAACAATGGAACCGGCAGCAGCAATCCGAATACTCCCAGCCTCACCCCAACGAACGCCAACTCCTTGCTCTATGCCACTGCCTCTACCAGCGGGACTACAAGCGGAGTGGGCGCTCCATGGACACAGGCGCAAGGCGGGATTTCAGCCGTTAGCGCCAACGATGCCGAATACGACCTCAGCGCAACCGGCGCTACTGCCATCAACTTCACCTGCACCGGAGCAGTGGATTGGGATGCGATGTCAATGGCGTTTTTTATCCAGGAAAGCGTAGTTCCAGGCTGGGAATCTCCGACAGCAGGCCCATCACTCAGGATATGAGGAGACGATAAATGGCACGTCAATACTTCAATAGCACTCTAGCAGATTCGCTCATCGTCGCAGCATCCATCTCGCCAACGACAGTAAAGACATCCATCCTGACGCCGGCACAAGCGAATCAATGCTTCCCCGTTGGTTATGGTCTGGCCGCGCCATTTGCGGGGCAGGTCTATCGTTTCGCCGCTGGTGGACTCATCACCACTCCCGCAACCGGAACCTTAATTATTGATCCCTACCACGGTCCCGGCACGACTGCCACAGCTTTCGGAACTGACATGGGAGCATCGGCGGCGCAAACAGTTACCGCCAGCCTTTCCAACGCTCCGTGGACGTTGGAAGGCTACTTGGTTTATCGCTTAATTTCCGGTGTTGCTACCTCCTCAACCGCATGGGTGACAGGAACCTTTTCATCCCAAGGCACACTGGCTACGGCCGGCGGTGGGTGGGGCATCAATTTCGGCAGCACCGCCGCAGTTTCAGTTGACACCACTGGAACCGGCACAGCAGGCACCTTCGGCTCACTCAACATAGCAGTAACCTTTTCTGTGACTGGCGCAACCATCATCACAGAATGGACTTCGATGCAGTCGTTCAACTAAGATGCCGTCGAACTTTTCGCAGTCCAAATTCTTTAATACTGGCCTCTGGGCTGCTGTAGCCGTAGCGACTGCGGACATCACTCTAGCCCTATCGGGCGTAGTCGCTACGGGAGCAGTCGGAACAGTCGTTCCAAGCATTGGCCTAGCCCAAACTAGCGTTGTAGCGACTAGCTCTGTAGGCTCCGTAGCGCCGGCGCAAGGACTTACCGGAAACGCTGCAACAGGCAGTGTTGGAAGTCTTACCGCAGACCGTAGCCTTGCCCCGACGGGGGTTTCCGCTACCGGCGCGGCAGGGACAGTAGCGCCTAGCTTTGATATTCCTCTGAGTGGTGTCGCGGCCACTGGAAGCGTCGGCGCAGTCACCGCTTCGCAAGTTCTTACCGGGACGGCGGCAACAGGCTCACCGGGAACAGTTGTCCCATCATTTTCTCTAGCCCTTACCGGCAACAGCGCAAGCGGCAGCGTTGGCTCAGTAATTTCCAATTCTACTGTCTCACAGATCGGCGTGGCTGCGTCAGGAGCAGTCGGTGCGCTGGCCGTCAATACTTCCTTGCCGCTGGCAGGTATAGCGGAAACGGGCGCGGTTGGAACAGTCACCGTCGGTGGGAATTTGACAGTGCCGCTTACCGGCGTCACGGCTACGGGTCAGGTTGGAAATGTTACGACTTCCGGGGGTGTGGCGTTAGCCCAAGGAAGAGGCACAAGATTTGGGTTTTCGTTCCCATCATTCCGATGAGGCTATTCAAGACTCGATATGTAGCTGAACTGGAAAAGCAGATCGCCGAGAAGGATGCGGAGATTGTGCGACTACGAAGGCGCGATGCTGCTCTAGTAGATTCGTTTTTGCTCCGTGGCGGATACAGTCCCGTTACTCAGCCGGAAGAATTTAAGCCAGTAAAGCCCGTAGTGCGGGAAAGCTGGTTCGCCTATGCCAATCGAAAGGCCAGGGAAGCGGTTGCCAACGCACGCGCCGACACAGAGGCGGAACAGTGATGATTCATGCGCCTAGCCTGAAAAAGTCAAAACTCCAAGAAGAAGACTTGGAGCATGGTCATGCGCCAGAATCCATCGGCGAGGCTCCTGAAAGCGATGAAGAGGAGGCCATCGCCAACCTGAGAGTCGCAGTGATTTATATTGGACCAGATGGAACTACGAAACAATGCGGCAATCGCTGCTCGATGCACATCGAATCTGGCGAGATGAAGAACCGTTGCACGATTCATTCGCCCGACATTGCAGTCCCAAATGAAGCCTCTTGTGGTTGGTATAAGAAAGGCCCAGCGGCAACAGGCCATATGGCGATGCCGATGAAGCCGTATGTCACGCCGAAGCAAAGCGGGTTAGTACTCGGGAAAGTCCAGTGTAAACGGTGTGTTCGCGCCGATGAGGATGCTGATATGTGCGTTGCGCTAACGAATGTATTGCGGAAGGTACTGGGATTCCCGAAGGCAGTTTTCCGCATTGAGCCGGAAGGCTGCTGCAATTGGAATCGCGGGCCGAGGCAAAGAGAGCCGGAGAATGCCTAGCTTGAGTAAAGCCCAGCGCCGGGCTACGACGATAGCCGAACACCATCCCGAAGAGCTTTATGCCCGCAACAAAGGGCTTTTGGGAATGAGCGCAGGGCAGCTTCACGATTTTGCCGCAACTCCTGAAAGTGGGTTGCCGCAAAAGAAAAAGGTCCATGCGCCCTCTGCGAGGAAACATGGCTAAGTGGATTCAAGCAGCGCACCTGAAGAAGGGCGCATTAACGCAGAAAGCCGAACACGCCGGGATGGGCGTGCAGGAGTTTGCTACGGCGCATGAGCACGACAGCGGAAAAACAGGCAAGCAAGCGCGGCTCGCCAAGACGTTCAAGAAGATGGCGCACGCCCCTAGTGGCAAGAAGAAATAAATGGCTACCACTCCATTAGCCAAGCCGGACGAATCGCAGTTTCCTCCCGGCCTGATGGCGGAAGCTGACGGAAACGCTCCGCAAAAGCAAAGCCCTCAAGACATTTACGGGCCAAACTTCGAGAGCCTCGAAGAGATGAAGCCCGACTTGGTAGCGGAGTTGCGCCAGTTGGTTTTGCAGTACAAGCAGGAAGGAATTGTAGCGAGACGTTACGAGATTCAGCGCATCCGGCAAGCTCGGTTATTTTGGCAGGGGATTCAGTACGGTTGGTGGAATCCCGTGGTAGGCGACTGGCAAATGCCGACAAGTGGGCATGGGCTGACATTCTCGACGGACAAGGAAGATGTTCCACGGTATCAGTACGTCACGAATTTCTATCAAGCCTTCGGGCTTTCCTTTATCGCGGCATTTTCTGGAGAACTGCCTACCGTGCGTTTCTATCCGCAAAGCGCACAGACCGAAGAGGATGTTACAGCGGCAAAAGCGGCTTCCGACGTGGCCGAACTGGTCGAGCACAACAACAAGATGCAGGCTAAGGAATCTGCTGCTGCGTACTACATGTGGACGGACGGAAAGATAGCTGGTTACGTGCGTTACGTTGCCGACGCAGCGCGTTTTGGCACGCATGACCAGCAAGACATGGAAGCGGACTTCGCCAAGATGGGCGAAGACGCTTATGTATGCCCGCAATGCGGAACGGAAACCCCGGCGAATCAGATGCAGATGGGCATGATTTGCCCGAGTTGCGGGACAGAGCTTTCCGATGACAATTTCAAGCAGGCGGACTACGCGCAAGTGCCGAACATCACCGCAACGCGCAAAATGCCGAACGGCCAAGAGGTAATCAGCTTCCACGGAGGTTTGGAGATCAACAGTCCTGTGTGGGCAGATGAAATTTACGAGATGCCGTACTTGCAGTGGACGCTGGAAGTCCATAAAGCGAAGCTGAAAGCGACCTATCCAAAGGCAGCGGACAAGATTCAGCCGAGCGGGGCACAAGATGGCAACGAAGTGTATGCGCGTTCTTCCCGGCTAGGCGTGAAGCAAGGGCTTCCAGCGCCGCAGCCAGGAGACGCTCTCCAAAACCTCATTACTTTTGCAAGAACGTGGATTCGTCCGTGGGCGCTGTATCAAATCGAGGACAAAGCCAAGCGAGATGAGCTACTTCAACTGTTTCCTGATGGGGTGTACGTGGCTTTTGCCGGGGATGCTTATTGTGAAGCGCGAAGCGAAATTCTTGACGACCATTGGCGGGTGATGAATGCGCTTCCCGGCGACGGCCAATCGCGGCCATCGATCGGCGGGTCAACAATTCAGGTGCAAGAACGCTACAACATTCTGTCCAACATTGCCATGGAGACTTACGAGTACGGCATCCCTCCAATTTACGCTGATCCGAATGTTGTTGACTTCGACGCGCTGTCCAACACGGTTTCGGAGCCTGCTGCGATGTATCCAGCACGAGCAAAGCCTGGACAGCCATTGACAAATAGTTTCTATCAGGCGGAGGCAGCTACATTCCACCCCGAAATGAACAAACAGGCCGATGAGCTTGTCGGCCCGGTAGCGCAATTCCTTACAGGCTTGTTTCCCGCGATTTTTGGCGGTGAAATGCAAGACCAAAAGACAGCGACAGGCTACGGAATCGCTAGGGACCAGGCAATGGGACGTATTGGGCTAGTGTGGGGCCGTTGGCGGCAGTTTTATACCGACCTCATCATGCTTGCAGTGGATTGTTTCCGAAAAAACAGGGCAGAAGACGTGGAAATTCCGATTTGGGGCGAGGGCGGAGACTTCGAAAGCAAAGTCATTCACCTAGCGGACCTAAAAGGCAATTTGCAAGCCTATCCAGAGGGCGACGAACAGTTTCCGCGCATGAAATCACAGCTTCGAGCGGCGATCAACCAGCTTTTCACGATGGCGCAAGATCCGGTAGTGGGCAAAATGCTGTCTGACCCAGCAAACATCGGCCAAATCAAGAACATTATGGGCCTTTCGGACTTCGTAGTGCCTGGAGAAGACTCACGAACCAAACAGCTGAGAGAGATTCAACAGCTTTTGCAAGGTGCGCCCATCGAAATGCCTCCGCAAATGGGGCCGATGGGGCCAGTCGCATCTCCGCCGCAATCTACCGTCGAGGTAGACGCTGTGTTGGACAATCACGAAGTGGAATTCGAGGAATGCCAGCGATGGGCCAACTCGGACGCTGGACAAACAGCCAAAGTGCAAAATTCAGCTGGATATTCCAACGTAAGAGCGCATGCCGAAGCGCATCAGGCAGCAATGCAAACCCTGATGGCGGCGATGCAGCCGCAAGTTCCCCCTTCTAAGGGAGGGGTTGAAGGAGGGCAATAATGCCCGAAGCAGTAGAAGCAAACACTCCATCAACAGCTATCTCACCGGGTGGCGATGGTGGAGCACAGACGGACGAAGAAATCCTTGGGATAGGTGCTGAGGAACCTTCATCCGTAGAAATGGAAACACCGCAACCCGAAGCTGAACAGCAAACTGTTCAGCAAGAGGAAACCGAAACGGAGTTTACCGCAGGCCAGCCGATGCCAGACTGGCTGAAAGGGCTGCTCAAGAATGCCGAACAAGCTCCTATCGCCAAGGAAGTGCAGCGGCTTTGGGATCAACACCAAGCCATGCGGGAATTGGTGCCTACCATCCAAGAAGCACGCGGATGGCGGGAAACGTTTCCTGGTGGACTGGTCGAGGCTAAAGCGGTTGTCGCCAAGGCGCTGGAACTGGATGAAGCGGATGCGCAGTTTGAGTCGGGAGACCCGCAATACTTCGCGGAGCTTCACGAATCGAATCCGCAAGCCTTTGTCCAGGCTTTCACGCAGTCGGCGCAGCTTCTAGCCGAACGTGATCCCAACGCTTACCGCGAGATTGCAGGCAGCGTCCTTCGCAGCACTTTGGAATCGGAGAAGTTTCCGGTTCACATGGACGCCATGCGGCAAGCCCTTGAGAAAGATGATGTGGAATCGCTCAAGGAACTCACTAAGGCGCTGGTGGGATGGTCCGGCAAGATGGGCATTACCGTGAAGGCGGAAGCCCGTCTTGATCCCGAACGGCAAAAGTTCGAGCGCGAGCGCGCTGCCTTCAATAAGGAAAAACAGGAAGCGGCAACCACGCGGTTCGAGGACTTCAACAGCAAACTCATTTCTTCAGCGACAAACGAAGTGAGAATGCTTGTCGAAGCGAAACTGACGCCCATCCTGCCGAAGGGCATGAACTCATGGGCCAAAGGCAAGCTCGTTGACGACGTGATTTCCTCCGTTTCGCAGTCGCTTGCGGAAAACAAGAGCCACATGAAGCAGGTCACGAACATCATTCGTTCGCAAGGCATTACGGACGCTTCGATGAAGCAAATCGTGAACCTGAAAGCCGGTCTTGCCAAATTGATGGTGAGCGACCTCATCAAGCAGGCAATGGCCGCGTACACAGGCACAGCAGTAAACGCCAACAAGGAAAAGAACGCAAAAGAAAATCAAGCAGCGGCGCGAACGGACATTTCAGGCGGAGCGGGTCCGCGTCCTACTGGGAAGCAGTTGCCGAAAATCGGCAGCCCCGAACATCGCAAGATGTCGGACGAGGACATCATCAACCTGTAGAGTTTGTCGCCCTTCTGCTGACTAAGGAGAAGAGATGGCTGCACAAGGCAATGCAAACGTAGTTGCAGTAGAGCTGGAAAAGGTGCGGTCGAAGCTGACTCTGCTGTATGAGCGCGACGACATTTTGCTCACGATGATCCAGCAAAAGGGCGACTTGGAAAAAGTATCGAACCGCGCAATGCGCATCCCGCTCCAAATGTTCTCTGGAGGACGGGGCGGCGCATACAACGCGGATGGCGGCGACATGGGCCGTGGCGGCGGAACGGACTACGAGGTAGCGAGCATTTCTCCGCTGCCTTTCAAGTTCTCCGTTGAAATCACGAAGCTCGTGGAATACGGAACGGACAGCAAGGAAAAGGCCGTCGCCAATGCCGCCAAGCGAGAAGTTGCGGAGTCCATGAAGCAGTTCCGCGCCTTCCTGGACAAAATCACCAACTCATCGGCTGGTGACGGCGTTATCGGCACCATCACTTCGGTGGCCGCGAACGTCTACACCATGACGATTCCAACTGGCGCAGTCGGCGTGTATGTCGGGCAAAATGTCTCGGTTTACAGCGCAAACCTTGTCACCAATCGCGGAGCATTCAACGTGCTCAACGTGGACACTGTTTCCGCGACGCAGACAATCACTGGCGACGCCACTCCTGCTGGCACGATTGCCACTGACGTTCTAGTGTACGAAGGGCTGACGGGCGCTAATCCGGTCGGCATCTTCGGCTTGAAGTATCACCAGAGCGCCGCAACAACCGGCACATGGCAGAACCTCAACCGGGCGACTTTCGCGCCTTTCCTGACTACGCCATCGGTCAATGCAAGCTCGGCAGCTTTGACTCCAGGCTTTGTGCGTCTTGCCATCAACAAGATTCGCAAGGCTCTCGGAACGAAGCAAAGCTCGCAAAAGCTGATTGCCTACATGAACGTGGACCAGGAACATTCGTGGGAGAATCTGGGCATCACCATCAGCCAAATCATCAAGCAGGATTCTGGCGGCGGCGCAAACGACCTCGACTTGCTGTTTACCGGAAAGAAAACAATGAGCGGAGTTCCCATTACATCCAGCATCAACGCCGACCAAACCCGCGTTGACTTTTTGGACTTGAGCCATTGGGGACGTTCCGTGCTGAAGGACATTGACTTCTTCGAGGTTGACGGCAAGACGGTATTCCCGCTGTATAACGCCACTTCCGGCGCTCCTGCGGCGGCATATTGGTTCGCATACGATACAGTTTTTAATATCTTTAATGATTCACCTAGAAGTGGGTCATTTATTAGCAGCTTATCTCGCCCAGCTGGATATTAAAAACTACTGTTTCTAGTTTTTTGGTGGTATATTTACTTTCAGAAATGGAGGTAAGTATGCCACCAAAAGCTAGGTTCCCAGTAATTGACGGATTCAAGAAATGTTTGAAATGCGGGCGCAGTCTTGCGATTGAGAATTTCTACAGACGACAAGACGGCGGCATATTTAATCCAAAGTGCAAGGAATGTTGCCGTGCAAATTCAGCCAGATGGCGCGTCGAAAATGTCGAACGACACCGAGAGAATTGCGATAGATGGTCAAAGAAAAATCCGAAGCGGCGAGATTTTATCATGTGGCGAGCGCACATTAGGAGAAAATACGGAATCTCTCCTGATGATTATGAAAAAATACTTACTGAACAAGGCGGGCGATGCGGAATTTGCCGCTGCCTTCCACAAGTTGGTAAGAAATTTCATGTTGACCATGACCATAAATCTAAAAAGGTTCGGGGCTTGTTATGTATCCATTGCAACTTCGCCGTGTCACGCCTCGACATCAGCATTGATTGGGCGCAATCTGCTCTGGACTATCTGAAAAAATATGATTACGGAGGCATGGAATGAAAGAACGCTCAAGGTTTACTTGGACGCATGATGCCGTGCCTACCGTGGAGTTTGTCGGGGAACTTTACTCCGACACCGAACGGCCTGTAATCCCTTTTGGCTCGGTAATCACGGTCGTTTCTTCTTCCGCAGTGCTGCATCCTCACGGATTCTTGGAGTTCAAGACCAAGATTTCCTATGCTGAGCCAAAGGTTGCCGTGGAAGAGAAAGTCAAGGAAAAGGTCAAGGGCACGCCGAAGCAGCGCACTCGATGATTCAGGTTACGGCGGAGCATCATCGGGCGCGGGACAGCCTCCAAGCCATTCTTACGGCTGCTGGTGGCAAGAACAGATTCGATGAACCGAACTTCCGCATTTCCTGGGGCATGGAAGCGCCTTACAACAACCGCTGGATACTCGAACGCTGGCTGCCACCGGAAGTTTTCGGCACGCCGGAAAACTGGAATGCCCGCGAGACAAAGGTGTTGGTTTTTCCTTACCGGGGAAGTTACGAGCACTGCTTCACGTTCGAGAATCCTGACGGAAGCTTCATGCAAATCACCGGGGCCGCGGCGCGGCATATCGTCAGCGGGATTCTCTACGGCCAACAGAATTTCAGCGACACGGAGCGTAAAGCCGCTCTGTACCGGAGAGAAGAAAAGAAAGACAGTGATTATACGAAGTTTGCAATGGATGTGCTGAATGACGAGAACAAGTTTGAGGGCCAGCCCCACATTTACGTTCCATAAGGAGAAGAAATGCCAAAGTCAGCCGCAGTGATGAAGTCAGAGATGGATGCAGCGGAAGCGGAGATTTTTACCGCTCCCAGGGCCTATGTCTGCAACCTTCTGCCAATTACGCATGTAAAGCCGCGCAGCTATGGGCCGGTAACGATTCTGCCGTGCCCCGAGGACAAACCGTATGAAGTGACCGAACTCACGGCTCGGCGCACGGCCTACAACATCGGCATTGGCGACACGAAGTATGAACTCGTGAAGGCCCTGGACATTGCCAAGGACGTGGTTAAGGAAATCAACGGCAACCTGTGGGTGCCTTCCGATGCCACAGTGGAAGGATTCTCCGGCGTTTTTGTTTGCGCTGGTCCTGTGCCAACACAAAAGGAAGTGTCCGACGCGGAAGGGAAGCTGGGTTCATTTTACGATGATCAAATCCGCATGGCGAATCAGATGTGGGAAAGCCCGCAGGAACGCATGTCCATCAATGCAGTGCATCGCAGGGCAGCAAAGGCTCGCAATCTTGATCCGCCGTGGCTCTACAGCGTGAAGCCGACAGCGGAGTGCCCCGTTTGCGCGGAGATTATCAAGCCGGGAGTGGCAGTATGCAAGAGTTGCGGCGCTATCCTCGACAGAGCCAAGGCGGCACAGTTCGGCCTTATCGAAGCTCCCGCGCCAGCAAGCCAGAAGAAGGCATAAATGCCATCAACGATGCTTACTCGGCCAGGTTTTCCAGTATCCAGGATGAGTAAGACGGTAATTTCTGGCGTATTCAACGTCTTTTCTTCGATTTTGGGACTTGCCACGCCATTTATCCTTAAAGATTTTTTGACAGGTCTTGCAGTACCTAATGCGCCTGGAAATTAATAGGTTTTTATCTGACAACGGATGACCGCGGACGCAATGAGTTTTCAGCCTGTTGATATGGCTTGGAGAGTCTGGATTGTTTTGTCGCGGAACTGCCATTAAATGATTTGGATTTACGCAATGTTTAGGGCATGTCGGACGATGATGGATTTCTCTCCCATCAAGAGAGCCGTTGTGGAGTTCCCAAGAAACGCGATGAGCATAGTATGGGTGGCTGCGAAGACTGAGAGTTCCATATCCATTTCTTCTTATATATCCAGTCCAAAGCCAACACGATTCAGTCTTTTTAACGCATTTCCAAAACGGTTCAGCGAGTCCGGGTTGTTGGATCATAAGAGGTACTTTACCATATGCCCGTAGTGGGGTCCAGTGCTTATTTCAAGGTTAGCGATGTAACCCCGCTCTCGCGGGCCATGCTGAACGATTTACAGGGCCTCTATTATTCGGACACGGTTTTGATTCCGTGTCTGAATCTGGCCTACAAACGTGTTCAGCGGAAGCTGAAGAACATCTCTTCGGCTACCTTTGAGGTGGACATTGCCTACGTTGTTGTGGCGCTGATCGCCGTGGATGCTTCCGCGCAAGCGTCTATCAGTGATGCCACCGCCCCGCCGAATCAGTTGCCGGTGGACCTAGTAGAGCCACTCGAACTTTGGGAGCGTCCAAACCTGTCCACGCAGAACTTCGTGCCGATGGTGGATGTAACGAACAAGGGTGGACTGCCTTCGATTCAGCAAGGCCCGACACTTATGATGTGGGAATGGCGTCAAGACATGCTGAACTTCGTTGGAGCTACGCAAGACACCCAAATTCGTATCCGCTACCGCAAGATGTTTCCAGCGGCTACGGATGGAAACAGCGTCATTCTCATTCGTGATGCTGCGGACGCCATTGCCATCGGCACGGCGGCGATTGCGGCGGAGTCACGAGGCAGCCCATTGGCTACGCAGTTGGACGCTGCCTTTGAGGACGCAGTTGAGGACTTGATTTCCGGCGTTACGCGGGCAATGCAAAACCGTCCACGCAGGCGCAGGCCGTACAGTTGGAGAACTTCCCTCGGTGTACCCAATTTCTAGGAGGAAACAATGGCACTTGCAATAAACGGAATGGATGGAAACCCGTTTACAACGCGGGATATTGACGCTAGCTCCAGCAACGTAGTCACGACGTACCATGTGATTACGCCTTCTGGCAGCTACGTCACTGGAGGCGACACGCTCGACCTGTCCACAATCTCTGGCTTGATTCCATCGAGTAGCCTGCCTCTGGATGTGGATGTGAATGGTGCCGGCAATACAGCAGGAACTTCCCACACGGCGCTCGGCAATTACTATGCCATTGTTCAGGGCGCTACGCTCGCCGCCTATAAATTACAGATGTGGACAGGAGGCGGACTGCAATTAGCTGCTGGGGCTTACCCTGCAACAGTTACAAACGATAGGATCATCGCCAAAATCACTTGGCGCAAACTTATCTAAGGGGCCTAAGTGTCCGCCACTGACGTTGGCGCAGCGCAAGTAACGCTGGAAACTTTCGGAGGGCTTGTCCTCGATACCGCCCCGACCGACCTTCCCCACGGCGCTTCGCCCGACAATCAGGACGTAGCGTACAATACGGGACGTGTCGTTACGCGCCCCGGCCTGCAAAATGTCTTCACGGCGCTTGGCGGCAATCCCACCATCAACTATCTCAAGACCTATTCCACGGAAACGCTGCTTCTGCGAATGCTGGCGCTGGATTCGCTTGGAAACTTTTACAAAGAGAATCCAGCGGGCACGCTGGCGAGCATAGCAAGCGGAATCGTTGCGCCCTACGCGCAAAGCACTTCGCAATTCGAGCGGGAATACATCGCATTTGGCGACGGCAAGTTTGGCCGCGATATTCCGCGCCAATTCGATGATACCAACTTCGACAGGGTAAGTCAGGGCGGACCGGGGCAAGCGCCATCTGCTACCGATGAGATTCTTTCTTATCCTCTTTTAGCTTCTCCTAACGGGCTTCTTCCTTTGGGGCAGAGTACTCCATACACCATCGTAGCCTCTCCCAATGGGCTTTCGGAGTCAGCGAATCTTTGTACCGTCACGATTACCGCGCCAACGACAGTAAGTCTCGCCATTGGTGATCAAATTCAAATTGCCGGAGCCGGGGTTGCGGGCTACAACGGTATTTTCACTATTTCCGCCGTAGTTTCCCCAACGAGCTTTCAGTTCGTCAACAGCACGACGGGCCTTGCCAATTCAGGCGGCGGAACGATGGCTACCGGAGAGGTAGAAGTGTTTACGAGCTCTACCTTCAACAATGGACTCACCACGATCCTAATAGCAGGAGCTGGCGTCGCAGCGTACAACGGTAATTGGACCGTCCGCCTGTTGCCGCTTGGCACAGGCCATTTGTGGACATACATCAATAATTTTACTCTAACGGCCTCCGGCGGAGGGACGGTAAGCAGCGCGGGAAGTATCACTGCCGGAGTTCATAAGGTTAGCGTAGCGTTCCAGACGCGGCAAGGTTATATCACCGCTCCCGCTCCTTCAGCTTCATGGACTGCGGCAGGCGGAAAACGAGTCATTCTCTCAACCATCCCCACAGGGCCACCGAACGTAACGGCCAGGATTCTACTTTTCACTGCCGCAGGCGGTTCCAGCTTTTTCTACACCGTTTCAATGGTGATTGCGGACAATACCAGCACTACAGCGACCATAGATTTCTCCGATGCCATACTTCTAGCAGGAACAAGCGCGGACGGCTTGTTCAAACTGGTGGAACTTGGCGAGTGCGCCGGCGTCATGGACTACGCTTCACGTCTTTTCTGGTGGGGCGAGCGTAACAAAGTAGAGAATTTCGTCAATCTTGGCTTCGACGGCGGATTCAGTTCTGGCAATCCTGGCCCATTGCCACACTTTCCGCTTGGCTGGACGCTTGACCCAACATTCTCTCCTGGCGGCGCTTCCGCTCTCGATCAAGGCCAGCCCGTAGTGTGGGGTGATGCTTACGAGATTGCAGGTAATGGCGCGACACCTACGCGCGGGAAGATTACACAGACGGCGTATCAAGACAGCAACAAAGTTCCGATCCTTCTGCCAAACACTAGCTACAGCGTGCGGGCCAGGGTAGCCAAAAGCGCGGCGCTCACGCAAGGGACGCTGCACGTCAATCTGCAATCCACCAGCGGCAGCTTTACGACCACGGGCCTGTCCCTCGCTGCGGGAGCTATCACCACTAGCTATGTGGAATACTCAGCGGTGATTCTAAGTCCGCAAGCAACCATCCCGACTGACCTTGTGCTGCAACTCTATGCCGATGGCACACCATCCGGCTTGGGCGGTCTATTTCTCGTTGACAACATTGAAATCTACCTCACCAATCAGCCTTTCAACTCTTCGCTTGTTCGCGCTTCTCGTGTGGAAGACCCAGAATCCTATGATGGCGTGAACGGCTTCCTGCAATTCGGCGTGAATGACGGCACTCGCGTAACGTGCGCCTTCAAGTTAAGAGGAAATCTCTACTTCACCAAGGAACGCAGCTTGTGGTACACGGCCGATGATGGCGTGCATGAGCCTTCCTTGTGGCCTGTCAGCCAGCAATCCGCAACCATAGGAACGGAATCTGTCCACGGTGTTGGCATTGGCGATGATTGGGTGGTGATTGCTGACAGGAAAGGTGTGTATCTCTTCGATGGCGGCGAGCCGGTAAAGATTTCTCAGGAAATCCAACCGCTATGGAACCGCATCAACTGGACTTTTGGGCATACTCTCTGGGTCACGATTGACACCAATTCCAAGCGCATCATGGTCGGCGCTCCACTGGATGCCGCTACAAGCCCAAACGTAGTCATTCCCATAGACTACCGTAATCTTGATACTGCCGAAGAAATTGCCACGCATCGTTCCGTGCGCGAGTCTTACACTGGCAAGGAAATCGTGATGGACAGAGCCAGGAAGATTACACGCTGGAACATGAACATCAATTCCAGTGCAATGATCGAACGGGCGGATGGCACAGCGCACGCTTTCATGGGGAATGGAGCAGGAACAGGGAAAATCTACGATTTGCTGGACGTGGATAAATTCGCGGTGCCTGCCAACTTCGGAGATGACGGTGCGGCCATCACCTCGTATTACGATACTTCTTTTCTGCTTTCCCCGGAACAGGAGCAGCAGTATCAGCTTGGCGCGCACCGGAAACTATTCGATTTGATGGCTCTCTATGTAGAAGGTCATGGAAACCTGATTCTTTCGGCGTTTGGCTCTGGCAACTTCGCGGAGACTGCGATTCCTCAGTCTGGAGTATCGCTTCCTGCCTTGGTAGACCCTTCTGCGACTGCGGCAATCACTGCAATCAGCCGGACAAGTGGAGTTGTTACTGTCACCACGGGCACGGCGCATGGCCTTGGCATCTACAGCGTGGTGGTCATTGCCGCGGTGACTGGCTTCAACGGGATGTTTGGCGGATTGACCATCGTAAATTCCACACAATTCAGCTACACGCAGGCTGGGGTGGATGCTTCTTCCAGCGGCGGGACAGTTTCCGTCCTTGCGCGAGACATGGAGATTCCGATTAACGTATTGGCCGAGCGGTTGAAGTTCCGTTTCAAGATCAGCGCACTAGGCTCTTGGTTCTCGCTGAAGAATATCACGGTTTCCGTCAAGACAGATCCCTGGATGGCAACTCGCGGGTTTAACTGATGCTGACCATTGCTCAAATTGCACCGCTAAAGAGCCGCGACCCGTACCTCTATGAATCGCTAGTGAAGATTATCCAGGCGGTGAACTCTTTGGGCCAGCAAGTAGGCTCCGATCCGGTGGGTGTGTTCAAGATTACGCCAGATATTTCCTCCGTTTCCGTCACGGCAGCCAATGGTTTGTTCAACGTGCAGATTATAGACAACTCCCAGCTTGCGAGCACAGACAGTCGTCCGATTACCTACTTTCTTGAGTTTGCAACCGACAGCGGCTTCACGAACATCGTGCATACGGACAATCTTGGCCCGCACAGAAACAAGAATGTATTCCTAGGCAATCAAACGCTGTTCATCCGGGCTTACAGCCAGCTATTTGGCTCCGCAGCATCGCATCCCGTGGCCTATGGCGGGGCAACTCCGATTTCCTTGGCTGGAGGAGGCGTAGCAGCTCCCACGCAGCAAGCCTATCAAGGCTCGGGAACAAGCACGATTGGCGGAGAAGGCTTTGGCAGGCCGATTCGGAGCGAATTGTGATTATTCGCCCATTTGAAAACGGGGATTTGGAAGCTATCAAGCAGATGCACGCCAAGCAGAACTTTGCTTATGCTTTCCCTGACGTATCGAATCCCACTTTCCTCTGCAAGAAAGTGCTAGAGAACGGCAACGCTAAGCCGGAAATGGCGGCAATGATTCACCTGACCGGGGAAGCCTACCTGCTTGTTGATCCCGAACTGGACATTTCGCCGCGTGACCGCTGGGCGCAGTTTGTGGCGCTGCATGAGCAGGTCCGCAGGGATGCATGGAACATCGGCTTAGAGGATATTCACTGCTGGCTGCCGCCACAGGTAGAAAAGAGTTTTGGAAAAAGACTGATGTCTCTTGGCTGGAAACGTCCGCTTTGGACGGATTACATGTACGAGCTAAGAGAGGGAGGGTAGCTATACGGCGAGAGGCCAAGCCGCTGCCGCTGATACCCAGAGGGAATTGCAAAACAAGATTAACGCCGAGCAGCTCGCGGCAACACGAGCTTCAAGCGCATATCTCAATCCAAAACTTCAGGGCATCGCAGAGAATCCCATCTCCGCAGAAGAACGAACCGGCACAACGAACGCGACGCTAGGCGGCTTGGGAGCTTCTTTCGATGCGCTGAATCAGAATGCCTCAAATCGCTTGGCAAGGACGCGCAACACAGCGGGCTATGGGGAATTGACGGATGAACTGGCCCGTGAGCGCGGAAGACAGACTTCCGATGCAGAAGCGAAATTGCAAGAGTACTTCGGCCAAGAGGCAAACAAGAGAAAGATGGCCGCACTCGAAGGATTGGCTGGCTTGCGCGGGCAAGACATCAGCACGGTCAACACAGGCATGGGGATTCCAGGCCAATTGCTCAACGCTCGCGCAGCAGGCGGAAAAGGCTTTGGCTTTGGCCTTAACCTTGGTCCGCTTTCTCTTGGAGGTTCGTGATGTGGGCGGGCCTTGCGGCAGGGCTTCTTGGACAAAAAACTGATTCTGGAATGGGCTTGCCGATGCAATTGCTGGACAAATTCAATCTCAATCCGAAGAAGTGGAACCTAGAAGACCAGAAAAAGAAACCACCGCTGATGGAGCCGCCACCAATTCCCGGTCCTGACGAGGAATACTAATGTTTGGCTACGATTACAACAATTCACCGCAACGTAGGATGTTCGGCGGCATGGCCGGAGGGTTAGGTGGATTTGATGCTGGAGGCTTGCAACAGGGCTTTGGCCTTCCGTCTAGTCCTCAAGGACAGCCTATGGCTCCAGGGGCAAATGCGCCCGCAGCCATGTCAGCCGCGCCAGCGCAGTTGACCATGCCCGCCGTTCCCCCGCCTCCAATGGCTCCAATAGCCCCGCCAAAGTTTGGGCCTGTTGACCCGCTCAAGAAATACATCGGTGATGCAGGGGGATTCAGAGGCGGCGGAAGGAACGCTTTCTAATGATTGAAATGCCAGCGATAGACACGGCTGAAACCGAAGAGCAGCGCCGTCGCAGGCTTGCGGCCATTGCACCATTGGGGATGCCGTCCGTTGGTGGACCTCCCGACATTGGCCCGCCAGGTCGCACCGTTCCAGGGATGCCACCTGTATCCCTGTCAAACCCGGCTATAGCATCCCCCGCAGCACAGCCGGTTGCGCCTAAACCGGATTCGATGTTCGAGATGCCCGCTTACAAAGCAGGTCCAGCGGAACAGCGCGAACAACAAATGCTGGCTCAAGGTCCGCCACAGCTTCACGGTTTTAAGAAGGGGCTAGACATTCTCGGACAAGTCTTTCTGCCGTCTCTTGAGCAAGCGATTCCCGGCAGTCCTGGACATTACACACGCGAACTCGGCCAAGCGACCGAGGGAGCGGAGACGGAGCGCAAGCACGCAGCGGAAAGCGCCACGTTGGGAAATGTTGAATCCCAGAGGCGCGAGAGAGAAGCGAAAGCACAACTGGAATTGGCAAAGGCTAACACTCCCGCCAAGTCGGATAGTCTCGACCAGCAATACTCCGATGCTGTGGCTGATGCTATACAACGTGGCGTTGACCCGAACAGCGACCCAAAGGTTTTGCAGCTTGCCGATGCGAAGACCAGATTGCAGAAAGACACAGCGCCGAAGAGCACAAAGGAACAAATTCAAAGTCAGATTAACGCTGAGTTAGCAAAACCGAATCCAGACCAAAAGCTGGTCAAGACGCTACAGGGACGATTGAAAGCTATTGACCCGATGGGTTCTGAGCGGCTAGGCATAACTATAAGTCAGAAGGGCCAAGAAGAGAAATCAGTTGAGGCGGCTGCGCAAGCTCTGGCGGCCGGTGATTTGACCAGACTAAAAGATATTTCCTCATTCCGTGGCGACCAGAGACTTCTCATCTATGCACGAGCTAAAGAAATCAATCCGCAGTTCAATACGGCCAAGGTAGATCGCCAAATTAAGATGCTGGACAATTATACGACCGGGAAGCAAGGCGATCAACTCCAGTCATTCGGCACATTCCTTGAGCACGCTGGCGCTCTAGCGGATACGATGAAGAATCTCTCCGGCACAACCGATGTTAAGATTTTGAATAAGCCCATCAACTGGTTGCGTCAGAACGTGGGTAATGATGCGCAGTATCAAAGGGTGTTGGCAGCCCTTGACCCTGTACAGAAAGAGTTTGAGGCATATTTGCTCAACAACCGCGCACTCTATACGGAAGACCGCGCCACTGTGGACAAAATTGTTAATGGCGACCTATCTCCCAATCAATTGGTGGGCGCTCTTGAACAGATGGGCCACACAGTCCAAGCGCGTTTCACGGAAGCAAACAAGCGGTTCAAAAATACGATGGGCAAGAACATCGAAGAAGTAGTGGGGCCGCTAAGCGATGAAGCCGTGGCAGGGGCCGCGAAAATCGGTGTCAAGGTAGGAATTGGTCCGAATACCACACAAAGCGGAGCGGGTGGTCACGTCATTTCCATGAACGGGAAACAGTATCAATACAATGGCAGCGGCGACACAGCCGATATGAAGAATTACACTGAGGTCAAAAAACCTTGAGTCTTCCTCCCGGCGCAACGCTCGTCAGCGGCGAAGTGCCGAAGCCGCAGATAAAATTGCCACCTGGAGCTACTCTTGTAAGTGACGGAACACAGGCTCGATCCGTACGAGCAGAATCATCTAAACCAAATGCCTTGCAAAGATTCAGTGAAGTCACGCTCGGAACACAGCATCCAATTGATGAACTAGTGCGAGAAGCTAAAGATGTTTACGCACACCCGCTAGAGGGAGCGAAAAGCCTTGGAGAATTAGCCGGACTTCCGCGTAACCTATGGTCCCATCCCGCAAAGGAGCTAGGGAATATCGGCGGAACAGGAATCCTTGGAATGCTATTCGGAGAGAATGGACTGTTACGCCATCCCTTTGAGTTTGGTAAAAGCATCACAGGTGCTAACCAAGCAGCCGAAGACATAGAGAATAAGAACTGGAAAGGATTACCTGGGGACATTGCTGGCGGAGTAACAAATCTTGCGATGTTTAAGAAACCAGTGGAAGCGGGCGGCCAAGACCTTGCGGCGGCGGCACGTAACGCTAAGGTTGGTATAGCGGATGTAGTCCGCACTCCAGAGAACAAACTGACGCCAGCGACTAAAGCAGTAGCTCGAATTGGCGGTGCTGCTGCTGGTCATGCCTTGGGTGTTCCAGGAGCGGGAGAACTTGCGGGTATCTTTACTGGCCCTTCCTTAGCAGATGCGTTTCTTCCTAAGCGTCCTGAGCTTACAAACTTTTATGGGGGCGCATACACGGAGATGGAACCATTGGCAGGACAAGTCATACCGATGACTAAATCTCCCTATTATGCGAAATTCCAAGCGGCACGAAAAGCGGTTAACGCACCAGAGGTTAGAACAAGTCCATTCGAGGGCATGATCGCAACAGATAAGCCAATCGGCAATGCGCAACTGCCGTCCGCAGTTGGTCCACCTTCCGCGCTGGGTCCAACGATTCAACTAGTGGATAAATTTTCAGCACCAGGAAAAGCGAAAATCGTCAGCGCGGAATCAGAACCGCCAGATATTAAAGTGACATATCAATCAGTTCCGCAGCCAGACCTTTTGAGGATGGTGAAGGCTGGTGATAGGACGGCAATCAACGAATGGCAGCGGCGAGGGCTACAACTTCCTGAAAATGTTGGTTATATGGTTGAATCTGGCGCTGGGAAGTTACCTTGGAGGAACTATCGTAGGTAGTTTGCGGGCCGCTTGTTTGCTGCGATTCTTTTTCCAAATGCGCGAAGATTTCCAATCGTCTAATGCTAGAGATACAAGCAATGCGATTATGCACCACCAAAATAGCGACATGTCTGAAAGTTTGTTCCCATTGAGCATGGGAATACAAGAGAGAACGTTAAGCGAAAGTGTCTAGGATGGGGAAATGGCCGTACATAGGTAGCCGTCAAGGCGAAAGGAAACCGAAGTGCGTAAACTGACTCTATTCCTAGCTTTGCTGTGCCCTGCAATGGCTTTCGGTCAGGGTGCAGTAGTCCCGATTCCGCCCACCCTCGGGCCGACCGGAGCGCCGAAGGCCGGGGCTACGATTTCCTTCTGCGTCCATCCCGCAACGGGAAATCCATGCACAAACTTTGCCAGCGCGTTCTCTGACGCGGCGCTCACACAAGCTATCAATCAGACCACGAATCCGCTCAAGACCGATGGGCTAGGGAACGCCCCGACATTTTACGCTGCGCCAGGCCAGTACGATTACACGCTCAGCGGAGCCGGGATTACGACGCCCAGCGGTCCATATGTCGTAGTGGTTTCCTGTATTCCTGGCGTGACCTGCGTAGCAACCAGCGCCAACAACGCCTTCACTGGCAACAACACGCACAGCGGGGCGGAGACGTTCACAGGGGCAGTGACGGCAGGCCAGCTCAACAACATTGTATATATTGACGGGCCGAAGTTTGCCACCTTAGCCGCCTATCTTGCCGCCCCTTCCGCAAACACGACAGTGATAGTGCCTTCAAATCAGACTATTTCCTCATCCATAGCATGGTCCGTAGCCAACCTCATCATCAAATGTGAAAACAATGCGACCATTACATTCACTTCCGCGGGTCGATTGTTGCCCAGTGGCGTAGGCAGCGGTTTTGAAGGATGCAATTTCGTAGGACCAGGCGTGGGCATTACAGTCGCAGGAGCGCAAATAGTCATGAGTGGCGGAGGAACTACAGGGAACCAGCCTGGCGTCTTTCGTAAAAATGTGGTCAGCAATTTTGGGCCAACTACCGGCAATGGCATCGTGGAAATTGGCGGCGGCTCTCACTGGGACATATCAAATAACTATTCAGCGAACAACGCCGACCTGGATTTCTTCGTAAATAACGTAACTGCTGCTTCTACAATGACAGACATCCGGTTTGAGAATAATGACGTAGGAGAGTTCGTTGTTCACGCCACTGCTGCCGGTTCGATCATCAACGAAATCGCAGTCGCGGGCAATCACTTCCACGCCGGGCAAAACAGCAAAATAGCCTTCTGTGAAGAAATTGGCGTCTTTGGCGGAGCATCCGTAGGCGGATTGACCGATACAGGGAACAAATGCTGGTTGACTGCTGGAGGAACGAATGGCGGCTACTCCTACTCCAATGTGAATGACTTTGCACAATCCGGCAACCAGTTCTTTGCTAACGGTTTTCAGTTCACCGTGGCAGCGTATGAACACTTAGGCAATCGAGGTACTATCTCCGGAAATGAGGCCAATCTCGGCACGGTCAGTGGCACGCCTATCAGTTGCTTTGACATAAACCCGAATGGCGGCAACAACACGCAAATTTCGGTTACTGGAAATACTTGTGTTGCCAGTTATACCGGAGCTGGCATTTTCGCGGCGCTCTACATGGGCATGAGTAGCGCACTGTCTCTCACAAAGGTGAACGTCACTGGCAACACATTCGACGTGAGCGGGTCAACGGGCAAGGTGGCCGGGATATGGGCTCAGGTGAACAACGCCGGAGCGACTGTAAGCAATATCAGTGTGCAGGGTAATCACCTGTTCGGCCCAGCGACAGCAAGCGACAACGGAATTGTTTTTGAACGGGATTTAGGCACGATGGCCAACAACTTAGTTGGCCAGAACTATATTTTCAACTTCAATACTCCGTATTCGAGCAACGCCGGAACGCCGACAGCCGGATTCGCAGCGGGCACTGTCAATGCCGGATGGCAGTTTCTATCTGGTAATGATACGGTTGTTGGAATTGCCGCCACGCAGACGCTCACGAACAAGACGCTGACAGCGCCAATTGCATCAACCATAGGCCCATCGGCGGCTCAGCAGCATACGATTCCTGCCGTGGCGTCGGATACGGTCGCCTTGCTCAGCGCGGCGCAAACGTTCACGGGCAAGACAGTTCAATTCGGTGTGGCATCCTTTGCCGCGCAGACAGCTCTTATCGCCACAGCAAATCTCGTCGCTTCCGCACCTATCGGCGAGTACCTGATTCAGATTTACATGCCTTCGACGGTAAGTTGTGCGACACCAGGGCCGGCTCAAGTTGTGTTGACACTCGGCTGGACGGATGAGACCGGAGCACGAACACAGACTTTCACGCAAGCTCTTGGAACGACCACGGGCCTGACGAACACGCAGATCCCCGTGTGGGTCAATGCGGCGGCGAACATCACCTACTCGACAGCCTACACAGCCTGCACGACAGGGACAGGGACTTACGCGTTGAGATTGTCAGCGGCAAAGGTGCAATGAAGAACAATCTGATATTGGACACTCACCGTTTGACGGGGCTCGAAACGAAACTCCTTCACGCTCTCCAATTGCTCTTGCGCCAGCATGACCATCTTTTGCGTGTAAGGCCGAAACGGAGGAAATCTTGAACACGATTACGGACCTGCTAGCGAACCCACTTTTCTGGAAAGTGCTTATCAGCTATTGGGTGTTCTCAGCCGCTGTGGGAGCCATGCCTACCCCCATTCAAGGCAGTTCGCTGTTCTACCAGTTTCTTTTCCGGTTTCTGCACGGCCTGTCGGGCAATCTCAATCGCGCAGCTGTAGCTTTGAAAGTGCCTGGCAGCAACGGAGGTTCTATTGCAACCTGAAGTATTCAATTGGACACACGTCTTGCTTGAAGCTGGATTCGTTCTAGTGCCCGCACTTGCCGGATTCTATCTAGGATTCCGCAAAATCCTATGGTTGATGGGGGAATACCGGCTGCACAACCATCCTGAAAAACAAGGGGCTCTCCAAGCGGAAAATATCAGCTATCCGCGAGGCACAAACGCGAAATGAACCTCGTTCTTCAGCGGCAGACGAAAAGCCCGCAATCCACGCAAGGCGAGATGACGCTGGACGACCAGCACGTCTGCTGGACTCTTGAGAGGCCCCTGCCGGAATACCCCGCCGACTTTCACTGCATCCCTGCGGGAACCTATCCGATTTCGCTCTACCCATCCCCTCATTTTGGCAGATTGATGCCGCTGCTGGCCGTGCCAGGGCATAGTGGAATCGAAATCCACTACGGGAACTATCCGCTGGACTCCAAAGGTTGTATCCTGGTGGGCAAGGAAAAGAGCCAGGATGCCGTTTGGCATAGCAGGGAGATGTTCGCTGAACTATTCCCGGTGATTCAGGCAGCAATAGAGGGAGAAGGGTGTTCGATTGAGATACGGGACATCTTCGTGCCGGATAATGCCGAAGCCGTCCAAGACGCGGCGGTGGAAGAGAAATGAACCTCACGTTGTCACGTTTGCACGCTGAAATCGCCGGGGCCGTTCTCGCGGTAGTCATTGGCGGAATTGCGCTGCACGAGCATGACCAGCACGTTCGAGAGAAGGCTGTCAGCGACGCGGTACAGGTTGCGCAGAGTACCTACCAGAAGCAGCTCGCTACTTTGTCGGCGAACTTTGACGCGAAGATGAAGGAACGCGATGCCGCTTACAAGCAGCAACTAGAAACTCTGAATAGCAAATTCCAAACAGCAACGACGCCAGTACAGATAGCGCAGCTCGTTTCACAGTTAATGGGGTTAAAGTCGCCCATCCAAATAACAACACCAGCAGCGACACCGCAAAACCCCAACCCACAACCCGTAGCTCAAGTGATGTTGGAAGACGCTCCACAGGTCAAAACCTACCTCCATACCTGTGAAGAATGCAAGCTCGAACTGCCGAAACTTCAGGCCGACCTGAAGGACCGCGAAGCGCAACAAACTCTCGCCCAAAAGCAGATTGATTCGTTGAAGCAGCAGCGCGATACGGCGCTGACAGCGGCAAGAGGCGGAACGACCTGGCAAAGAACTTGGAAAGTGGTAAAATACTTGGTGATTGGCGGAGCGATAGGCTACGCAGCAGGGAAGAAGTTCTAGGGTTAGGGGAGCCTGGTTAACCCACTGAGCGCAGTTCTTTGCGACCGTCTGTTATTCGGCGAAAGGCTCAGAGATCGTTGGTTCAAATCCAACACCTTCTCGGGCCAGAGAAATACTGGCCCTGAGTTTCTAAGGAGGCAACGATGTACGCATTCGCTCTAAGCGGCGGCTGGTGGATTCTCATAGGATTGCTTGTTGCGGCGCTGGCTGGCGTCGGCGTCAGTAAGCTCAAAGACCTCATTAACAAAGCCTAGCTTTTCCTCTGCCTCACCCCCCGGACAGGGCCGTGGCTGACCTTCCACAGCGCGGCCTTGCCTCTTGCACAGTCCTAGTACTCACAATCTTACCCGGCGCTACGATTTCCCTTGACACAATTCCGCTGATATGCGAATATGCTCACCATGACGCAGGAACAACTCATTAGGAAGCTCTACAACATGGCCGCAGAAGAAGGGTCGCAGAAGGCGCTTGCCGCCAAGCTCGGTATCAGCGAAGCCTATTTGAGCGACGTTCTCAGCCAGCGCCGGGAGCCTGGAGAATTAGTGCTGAATGCTCTGAGCCTTGAGCGGAAAGTTGTTTTTGTGGCGCGTCAGTCCAAAGAGCAGGGAGTGAGCGCATGAGCACACAATTCACAATTGGACAGGCAATGGAGTATGCCGATCTGCGAACCGACCGTGACACCCTGCGCCGCCAGCGCGACGAACTGCGCGACGCAGCCAAAGCGGCCCTAGCGCACATTGAATTGGGAACTCCGGTACTGGCTGCCAAGGTGCTGCGCGAAGCCATCCGCCAAGCCGAGGAGCAGAGTATAGCCGCAGCCGAATCCACGGCAGAGGTGAAAGCATGAGCGAAACTACGAGAACTCAGCATCTCTACAAGGTAACGCTGGAATGGCACGACAAAACGGAAATTCTTGAGGGGTGGGGACACGACCGACAATCCGCTGCTGCTGACGCGATGAACTCTGCTGGTTATGGTGGCGGAGCATTGCGAGCCCTGAAAAGTTGGAACGCTGAACAGGTTACCGAATCCAGCGAGCGAGCCTAGCCCATGAGCGAAGAAAAACTTTATGACGTGCTCGAAGTCAGCATTCGCACGAGCAAAGTACTTGGTCTAATGGGCGAGCGTAAGACAGAACGCAATGCCGAGGCTATCGAACGCATGGCGGTCATGCGGCGGGGCTTGAAAACTTCCATCTATGTGACGGTGCCAACGGGCAGCAAGAAGGTTGGCGATACTTACGGAGCTAGGGCCTAGCCCATGAATCCCGCCGCCCAAAGCGAGCGTTTTGTGAATACTGGTAGTCCCATAAGGTATAGTTCGCTTAGTCAACATAGTACCGAGTTCTTCCCCCCTCTGGAATTTCTTCTCTTTGCCTCTCAGGTATCGCTGCAAGACCTAGAATTAGCGGCACTTAACCGTTCTTCTAATCTCTTCAAGGTGTTACAGCACGAAGTGAACAAGTGGGTGGAGCAAGTAGCCATCGCCATGCTGGTACGGTGGGTGATGGAGAATCGGGAAGCATTGCAAGCCTACGCAGAAGCCAAAGGGCCGATGCTGCCGTTTGTGGACTAGGGGGGTGAGTGAATGAAATTCGAGATCAAATCACGATTCGATTCTTCGGTCCTATTTTCCGTTGAGACAGAATCGCTCAAGCTCGCTGTTGAGTTAGGCGCCAAGCAGGGCGCGTACCTCCGGGGCGCGTACCTCCAGAGCGCGGACCTCCGGGGCGCGGACCTCCGGGGCGCGGACCTCCAGGGCGCGGACCTCCAGGGCGCGGACCTCCAGGGCGCGGACCTCCGGGGCGCGGACCTCCGGGGCGCGGACCTCCATGGCGCGTACCTC
>Ga0213917_1000027_pt1 | contig 44210 bp, 64 predicted proteins | sample McNCre117MG_FD_161051 | JGI IMG/M metagenome (GOLD analysis project Ga0213917, IMG submission 161051) | Freshwater microbial communities from McNutts Creek, Athens, Georgia, United States - 1-17 MG | ecosystem: Environmental > Aquatic > Freshwater > Creek | place: USA: Georgia | collected... | reverse complement strand
AAAACAATGCCAATTGTTATTGCTGACGATCTTGATGAGTATCGGGTAAAAGCTGCAAGAATAGCAGACAACAAAACATCATCTAACGAGTATAATCTTGATGCTTTGAAATTCGACATCGGAACTTTGAAATTACAAGAGTTTAACTTAGCATCACTTGGTGTTCAACCTCTTGAGCTTGATCAACTAATGAAAGAACTTGATCAAACAGATTTTGCAAATGATTTTAAAGAAATTAACAATAAAGTTTCTCAACAAGAGTCTGAAATTTTACCTGTTGTTGAAAATGAAAACATTTATTCTGACAAAATAGAAACTCCTATTTATGAGCCAAGCGGAGAGAAACCTAACTTAAATGATTTGGTAGATCTTAATAAATATAAATCTTTATGTAGCGAGATAAAGCAGAGTAATTTAAGTAACGAAGAAAAAGAGTTTCTGATATTTTCAGCAAGTAGGCACATTGTTTTTCATTATGAAAAAATAGCAAATTATTATGCTCATTCAATAAAATCATTACAGGAATTATTTGAGAACTCAGCTTTAGTAATTATTGATTTCAATAAAGCCATAGAAAATGGTTTTGTAAAACTTTCAAAAGAAATGAATGAAAGTTATATAAATAACGAAGCTGATGAGCAGAGTTAAGAGGTGTTACTAAAATGAAAATAGGTTTTTTTCCAATGGTTGCTGATATTTTACATAGTGGCCATGTTTTGTCACTAGAGCAGGCAAAAAAAAATTGTGACCACCTTATTGTTGGACTTCATTGCAATCCTCTTTACAAAAACCCACAACAATCAATTTATGAAAGATTTATTCAGCTAAGAGCAGTTAAATGGGTCGATGAAGTAATACCGTATGAAAACATTGATCGCGATAGAAATATGTTTTTTTCACTTCATTATAATATTTATTTTCTTGGTTCAGATCATAAAAATCATCAATGGGAAATGAAGGAAGAAATTGAAAAAATGAAAAAAGAAATATTTTACCTTGATAGAAACCATGATTACAGCAGCACAAAAATAAAAAATGAAGCAAAAACAAGGGAAAAAAATGGACAAAAAATTTAACTTTGCAGTTTTTATTTTATCACACGGCAGGCCAGACAATGTAATTACATATAAAACATTAAGAAATTTTGGTTATACAGGAAAAATATTTATCATTTGCGATGATGAAGATAAAACACTATCTGAATATAAACAAAAATATGGTCAAGAAGTAATTGTTTTTAGTAAATCAAGCTATGAAGGAAAGTTTGATAAAATGGATAATTTTTCAGGAAACAAGGTCATAGTTTATGCTCGTAATGCTTGCTATGAAATAGCTAGATCACTTGGGTTAGATTATTTTTTTGAATATGAAGATGATTATCGTGAAATTTGCTATAGAAAAACAGAAGGTACTATACTTAGAAGTTTTGATGCAAAAAATTTAGATAGAATATTAAACGCCATGATAGAGTGCCTGAATGACACTAAATCGTGCACAATAGCATTCGCTCAGGCGGGTGATTTTATTGGTGGAATAGGATCATTTTTTAATAATGCTTACAAAAGAAAAGCAATGAATTCTTTTGTTTTTAAAGTGAATAAGAATCCTAAAGACGATCTTATATTTATTGGAAGAATGAACGATGATGTTAATACTTATTTAACTCAGGGGAAAATAGGAAAATTATTTTTTCAAATTGTTGACGTATCAATTGTTCCTGTGTTGACTCAAAGTAGCGCTGGAGGAAACACTGATTCATATAAAAAATACGGAACATATACAAAATCTTTTTATTCCGTAATCGCAGAACCTAGTTGTTGTAAAATTGGTTTAATGGGTCGAATAAATAAAAGACTTCATCATAGTATTAAATGGAATTTTGCGGTTCCTAAAATACTAGATCAAAAATATAAAAAATAAAGTTTTTTATAAACTACGCCCCCCCCTTTATGGGGGGGGTAAAAGGCATCAGCTGAATCTATTTAAAATATAGTTTAACTTTGGAACAAATGTCTATTTTTTGATTATAATTTTGTCATATTTATAATGATTTAAAAAAAGGTTTACTTTAAATAATATATAAATTAAAAAAGAAAAGCCCTCGCAAAAGGGCCTCAAGGGTTTTTTAAGACCCACCGATTGAATTAGAATCGATACGCTTCTTATATAAGTATATCACTTCAAGTTCAATCATTAATTTAATGCTTGGAGAATTAAGTGGTTTATTTTACTACAGAAGAATTTTTTTATAAATGCAAACTCCTTAAAGAAAATGAAAATATGCGACCATCAAAGGCTGTTTTGGTTAGGAACTACTTTGCTTTCGCATCAAAATACAAATCATTATCAGAAAAACAGTTTTCTATCCTTCAAGATATCGCTATTCAAAATGGATATGACCTATCTGATAGTGTGATTTCAAGTGGAGCCAAAAATGAAATGGTTTAAACATTATTCAGATATGCACAAAGGTCGCTCAATAAATGAGCTACTTGATCGCCTAGGTCACACAGGCCTTTGCTTCTTTTTGTTGCAAGAAATGTGCGCTGAAAAGATGGGTAAGAGTTCTGAAAGTCTGGAAGGTTGCGCTGAAAGTCTGGAAGGTTGCGCTGAAAGTCTGGAGGAACGTAGCACAACCTTCCACTTCCACCATAGAGTAGTCAGACAAAACCTGCGCGTTAGTGGCGCAAATCTGCTGAGACTTCTGGGAGTTTGCGCTGAGGTTGGTCTACTCACATTCAAGTTTTCCGAAAAGACAGTTGAAATAAAAATGCCTATCTTATTGAATTTATTAGATAGAGATTCCAAAAAGGCGCGCATAACACGCGCATTCAGCGCGCAAAAAACCATCCTAGATAAAGACAAAGATGAAGACAAAGATGAAGACAAATACAAAGACAAAGATGGAAATAAAGAACTCTTACCAAAACATAAAAATAAAATCGAAAAGACCAATATCGAACTCAACCGAAAGATCTGGGAATCTTACTCTGATGCCTATTTCTTGCGCTATAAAGTATTGCCTGTTAGAAACCAACAGGTTAATGGAAAAATATCCCAAATCGGCAAGCGATTGGGTGATGAGGCAATTCAAGTTATCAAATTTTTTGTTTTGCATAACGATGGTTATTATTTAAAAAATTTACATGCCATAGGTCTGTGCCTAAAAGATGCTGAAAGTTTAAGAACTCAGATGGTTCGCGGGAAGTCGATAACCTCAAATGACGTGCGCAACTTTGAGAAAACTCAGAATGCAGTATCGGTTTTAAAGGCCATAGAAAACGGAGAAAATTTTTAATGTTGACCACAGACGAAAGAAATATTTTAGCAAAGAAAATAACCTCTACTGCTGTGTATTACGGAAAGTTTGATTTAACTAAAGAGCAGACAACATTTTACATAAACATTTTGGAAGAAAACTTTAACAAAACTACGATGGAATACATTAGAGCTATTGATTTATACATTTCAGATTTTAAAAATAAATTTTTTCCAAGCGTGGCAGCCTTGAGACAATATGTTTTACCTGAACAATCGGACGATCAGCTTGCAGTCGATGTGGCATCCAGAGTCTTTCAAGCCGTGTCTGACATCGGTTATTCAAATCAAACAGCAGCAAGAGCCTTTATTGGCGATTTGGGATGGCTTGCAGTAAACAAGTATGGCGGATGGATTTATATTTGCGAAAACTTAGGTAAAGAAATTCAGATTACAAGTTTTCAAGCTCAGATTCGAGAAATTTCAAAATCAATAATTTACAAAGCAAAAATGGGTATAGAAGACGGTCCGATTCAAATAGCTCACAGAGACCCTGACATTTTTTTAAACGATAAAAAGAGAAATGAAATCTTAAGATTGTCAGATAATTTAAAATCATTAAAAAACATAAAAAAATAAAAGGAGATAAAATGAACGAGTTAATTTTAAAACAGTTTGAGGGTAAAGATTTAAGGCATCATCTAGATTCAAGTGGCGAAGTTTGGTTTGTAGCCAAAGACGTTATGGAAATTTTAGGCATTAAGAGTCAAGCTCACGCTCTTAGAAAGTTAGACGCTGACCAAGGGGGTGAAGTTGAACTACAGTCCCCATCTGGTTTTCAGAAATATGCTACTGTGTCAGAATCAGGACTTTATGATCTTGTTATGCAATCAAACAAACCAAGCGCAAGACCGTTTCAAAGATGGGTGACAAAAGAAGTTTTACCAAGCATTAGGAAAACTGGTTCATATTCAGTTTTGCCAGTCAAAGAACTAGACCCGCTTGTTCAGTTAAGGCTTCACCTTACAGCAATGGAGCGCCAGCAAGCTGAGATTGTTGCTTTAAATGCAAGTCTTGACCAAATAGCAATCGAAGCTAAACAAGAGAATGACAGTTTAACACACGATCAAGCAACTCAGCTAGATTCTGAAATAAATGCCAAATTTAAAGAGGTCGGTATTAAAAACTTTAAAATTCTAGGTTATATTAAAAAGCAAGTTAAAGCTGCATTTTTTGAAAATCCTGCAAGCTTTACATTTAAGGAGATCCCAAGATCAGGTTTTGAACAGGCAAGAAACATCGTTCGCAACTTTGAAGTACCTACGTTCTTATTGAAGGAGCATTGAAAATGGATATGCAAGAGAAGGTTATTTCGGAGCAATCCGAAAAGATAAAAAATTTAGAGATTGAAATTTTAAAACTAAAAGAGACCTGTAGTTTCAGACTTCGCGAGCGCGATGATATTAAAATAAAATATATTGTTGTTAGCGAGACACTTGCAGATCTTTTGGATAAGCTGGTGAATAAATGAAAACTCAATTCACACATGGAGGCTGGGGTTTGGTTCCAGATGAGATTCTTGCCATATATCCAAAAATAAATGTAACAGGACTTAAGGCTTTCAACACGAGTCCGGCTTATTTTGAATCTGCATATATTTTAAAAGAGCTTGAGAGTGCAAAGGCGATGACTTTGGGAACTCGCTTGCATTATGCGATTCTTGAGCCTGAAAAATTCGAAATGATGTTCGTTGAGGAACCTGACGATTCTGAACTTCCAATAAATGTTTTACACACTTTGGATGATTTAAAAGAGTGGTGCTTAAATGAAGGGCTAAAAGTTTCAGGAACGAAATCCGATCTTGTGAGCAGGCTTAGGGATCATGGTTCTGTATTTGAAACGTATGACGAGTACATTGAGCGATATTGTTCGGGCCGTGAGATTATGAAAAAAAAAGAATATCGCGCAGCCAAACGAATCCTCGAAAGAATAAAGGACATTCCTTCGGTTGATTTGTTGTTAAAAGATGGCGAGGCTGAAAAACTGGGTTGGGTTATTCATGAATGTGGCGTAATTATAAGCTTTCGAGTAGACTATTTTAAATCACTTGATAAAAACATAGCAGGGTTTAAGCAATTTGCGATTGACTTAAAAACGACCAATAGCTTAACGACTGAGCGAGACCTTCAAAACTTTATTTCAAAAGACGACACACATATTCAGGGCGCTTTTTACGCAGACGCTTTAGAGTTTTTAACAAAGCTACCGACAGCGTTCGCAGTGTTTGCGGTAGAAACAACGCCGCCGTACACAACCATGATGAGCATTCTTGGCGGCGCAACAATGGAGTGCGGCAGGGCCGATTATACTAAGAACATATACACGTTCAAAGAGTGTCACGCCGCTGGAAAGTACCCAACAGGTTTTGAAAAAATAGGAACTATAGATTTTCCACCATATAAATTATCAGAGATTGAAAACAGAGAAGCAAAAAAACTAAACGAAGGGATATAAAAATGGAAGAACAGATAAACGAGGAACAAAAAGACGATCACCGACCAATGAATCAAGCGCCTGCGGCCATAGCTCTTGACGAAAAGGGACGTGTGCTTGCTAAAAATAACGGGGAACTACTTAGATACTGTAACGCTCTTGTTCAGTCAGAGATGGTGCCAAAGCAATTCAACACGCCCCAAAAGCTCTTTGGGGCGTTGATGTTTGTTCGAGCCCTAGGACTACCAGACGTTTCGATTAGACAAACAGCAGTCGTTCACGGAGTGCCACAAATATACGGAGACCTGCCGTTGGCTCTGGCTCAATCATCTGGTGAGTTAAGTTTTTTAAAAGAGCAGCTATTTGATAAAGATTACAATATAATTTGCTTTGAAAATAAAAACTTACACGCAGAGGTTTACGGAGCGGTTTGTTTTATGGCTCGAAATAAATCAGAGACTCAATCGTTTGCGTACACTCTCGACGACGCTAGAAAATCTGATTTGTACCCAGCTAAGAGCTCATCAATGCCGTGGTCAAAATATACAAAGGCCATGTTAAGATATAAGGCTCGTGCTCTTGGAATTAAATCTTTGTTTGCGGATAAAATGAACGGAGTTGGAATTGCCGAGTGGGATAGCGAGACGACAGCTACTGAGGAATTAAAAGACGTATCACCAGCACAAGAGTTAGCCGATGAACTCAACAAATCAACCTAAGGCATATTGTTACTCGATGAGCTGCACTGGCAAGTACGCGCCAAATCACTCGACGAGTATTTTATTTGATGTTCCACGGGGAACAATGTTCTGCCCGAAGTGTAAGAGCATATTAGTTTGGAAAATAAAACGACCTAAAAAAAAGGATTTAATACATGAACAAAATGAAGCATTTTTTATTTCTGATAACGACTCCGATTCAAAAAGTTATGCAGATTATTAAGGCACCCGAATCTGGAATGACTTGGGAAAAAGCTAAAAACATAATAGAAAAAACAGAGGGTGGTGACGTGTTGCTTTCTTATGAGAAGTGGCACTTTACAAGCTTATTCATTCCTGGGTTCTGGACTCACGCCTCAATATTTAACGACAAGGATATTTTATCTCATGAGTTAAAAGATAAGTTTGTTGTTGAGGCCGTTGGGACTGGTGTTAGAGAAGTAGAACTTCTCGAGTGGTTATTTGCAAAAAAAGAAGTAGCCATATTAAGACGACGAAATAAAAATAAATACGAGAGAATAGAATTTGGTGCTTGGGCAGCGAAACAAATCGGTGCCGAATATGACTATGAGTTCAGTAAAGATAAAAAGAAGTTTTACTGCTCAGAGCTTGCGGCAGACGCAACGGACGTTCCTATTGATGATATTGTTACACCTGATGAACTTTCAAATATGGATTTGTTTTATGAAACAATATACTCGTCGAGGTTAAAATGATTATTCTAGATTATTTAGATAGCTTAAGTGCTGACAAGTTCTTTGCCGCACTAGTTGTGTTTTGCATATTATGGATTTTATTATTGGATAGAGTATGAGTAGCAAAATGGAGTTTTTAAAATGAACTATCAACAGCGCGTTTACTTGTGCGATAAATTAAATAAAATACCTTGGATATTCTTAACAAAATACCCAAACGATCAGAATTTAAAAAATATCATGTTGCAGCTTGAGATTGAAAAAAAGATTTTTTGGGATGATTGGAATAAGAAGTGGGTGACACAATGAAAAATAAATTTAAACTCGGCGATAAAGTGAGTTATATTTCAGGAGTTGGCGGAGCTGAAACTGTTTTTGAGATTCGTCAAATTTTAACTTCAAAAGACAATGTTGAATATGGACACTCAACTCCAGAGTATTGGGTTGATGAGAGTGATCTAACCCTCTACATAGAGCCAAAGAAAAAAGTTAAGAAATATTTGTGGGCGTATAGATATAATCATTCAAAAATAACTCATATTTCAGTTCAATTTTATTGCGATGATGATGATTTTAAAATATTAACAAATCATACTAAAATGGATTTTTTTAAACGCCTTGATTGGTCAGAAACGGAATTTGATTGTGAATAAAATAAATCTTGAATTCAACGAATCAGAAGCTCGTGAAGAGTTTAATGAGTTTGATGAAACAGTGGAGTATGCGGGTGATATGATTTCGTTTTTAGAAGGTGCTAAATACCAGCATGGTATCGACTTAGCAAAGCATCAGAATGTATTGGTTGAGATGCAGAGTAAAATAAATGAAATGACGTTCGAGCTTGATTCAAAACAAAGACCACTAGGTGAGCAAGTTTTAAATCTTACTCTTGAAAATGACGCGCTGAAAAAAGAATTAGATATAGTTATTAAAACAGGTATTGAAATGCAGAGAGAGGTCAATCGAAAACTGTCTGTTGAAATTACCAAGATAAAAGAAGTGAATAAAGAGCTGGTTGAGGCTTTAGAGTTTGAATGTGGCAACAGATGTGCAGAGCAAAATCCATGTAATGCAAAAGAAGTTTTAGCTCTAATAAAGGGGAGAATGAATGGATAAAACAAGAGAATTTTGGATTGATGAAACGACTCAGTGGTTTCACGAGGAGTATCCTGAGTGGCTAACAAAAGAACCACATCAACACAAGATAACTCACGTCATCGAATATTCAGAATACGAACAGCTTGAAAAAGACAAAGCATCTAACGACTATGATTATTTAAAATTGTCAGCAGAAAATAATAAACTCAAAGAACAAAACGCAATTTTAATTGAGGCGTTGAAACGAAATAAAGATATTTGCGAAATATGTGATGGGGCTTTTTGCATAGTCGAGGAATCTGAGGAAGCACTTAAAAAAGTAGGGGTTGAGGGATGAGCATTCAATCGTTAAAAGACTGGAAAGAATTAAAAAATCAAGGTGCGCGGTTAGGCCGCGACGGTTTGTCTGAGCGAGTTTTTACTTTGGTTGATGAATTTAATGAAAACAGAACCTACAAAAATGCAATGGTTTTGGCAGGCAGACTGAAAGCAATCGCACAAGCCGCAACCTATGATTCTTATTGGGATGAAAAAATGTCTCAAGGATTTCGATTTGAAAAACATGACATATCAATTATTCAAAAACCCGCATGTAAAATTAAACATGAAGACGGAACTTATGGAAGTTGGTGGATTAAATGATTAACTTCGCAAAACTAAAATTGAAGCTGTGTAACCCAGACAAAAAACAATTACGAATCAAAATGAATAAACTTGTTGAGGCTATTTTTGAAACTGACAGTGTCACAGAAGCGTATCACAAACTGTTTGTAGATATGGCTATTCATGGTCGCAATTCAAATGTCAAGATAATTTCAGAGCTTTTAGATGTGATTGAAACACAAAATGAAGCGTTAAGAATTTATGAGGGCGAAAGTATTGAGACAGACGAAGGTTATTGTTATTTTGCGGACAACGCAGTTATTCAAACAGAATTAAAATTAAAACTGTTAATGAATGGGGTGTAAGGATGAAAATTATAGCTTGTGGTCCAGACGAAGTAATTGTTTCGATGAAAACAAGAGAGCTTGAAAGAGTTGCTAATATTAAAATAGGGGATTATTATGGAAACGGTGGAATCTCTTATACAAAAGCAGCAGGTAAAGAAATTGACTTAATAAAATTTACAGATTCACTATATGAATTGAAACAAGCTCATGAAATAAAAGAGCGAGTAAAACAAGACCTTGAATTAATTATATCTAAAATAGATAAAGCATATTTTCCTATTGCAGATTTTAATGACTATAAAGCAGCGGTTATTAAAAATGACTAATTTACAAGAGCGATTGAATAAAAAGAGGGATGATGGAGCATTTAAAAACTCTTGTCATGAAGATGATTACATGGCTGGATTCGATTCTCTGGTTCCTATTGTTTTAGAATTGGTTGTCGCATTAGAAAAACACACCAAAGATAATGTAAATTATGATGCAAGCGAAGACGCTATTGATGCGCTAGAAAAATTTAATAAATTCCTGGATGGGGTGTAGGTATGAACAAAGATGAAATGGAAGACTATCAAAAAGTTGTCTGCAAACACGTTCACAAAACATTTGTTGATATTTATAATATTGCAGTTGAGCGAACAAAAAAAGAGTTTCCTGATTTGTCTGATAATGAAAAGTGGCTTGTGATCAATCGGATTTTTAACAGGGCTTATGTTCAGTTTAATAATGTTGCATTTAATAACGCACTTAAAGAATCTTTTGAGGCTGGTGATTTATGAATGAACATATAAAACCAGTCAGAGAGATTGTTGTAGCAACAATTTATGAATCAATTACATCTATTTTCAAAGATCAACTTGCCGTTGAGGAAATGGAAAGGGTAATTAAGATGCTTGAATTGTACGTTTCAGAAGAGAAAAATTGGTGGAGGAAAAAATGATAATAGATAAGATTGGGCTTCCGAGAGACAACGGTGCAAGCGATAAACAAGATAGTGCAAGGCTAGCTGGTGTGGCGGCAATAATAGGGATGTTTCCAAAGTTTGCACTTAATTTATACGTACTTCATATAGGGAAGTACGTTAGACACCCACAAGAATCCAAGTATTCGTTTTCAAGAGACCAATCAATCTGCCTATTTGCGGGTTTAAACTCTCAAAAACTATCAATTTTAGTAGACCCAAATTATAAAACAGAGGGCGATATTGTAAGCCCATCTGTCAGGGGTCACTTTAGGCGCTGTGCTGGGCTTGAGGCGAGCTGGTTCCAGGATGCTTGGCTTTGGCTAGATGTTTTATTTAATTGTCATGTGAAGCCGCTTACAGAGCCAAATCAATTGGTTTGCATGATGCTGGTTCACCCTGATAAAAAGTATTTAAAATACTGGACATCAAAAAATAAACAGTGGCAAGATTCTATAAATGAATATTGGAATGGCTGGAGAGATGAGCCAACGGTTTCAGCAGCGATGATAAATAAGATTAAGAGTTTAATTTAAGGCAGGGAATTATCCACCCGTTTGACAGTGTTTGCCGAGCTGGCCTTTACATCGGCTTTTATATTTGACTTCATGTTTTATAAAACTAGACTAAATCATAAAGGGGTATGGGTTATGGTCAACACGATCACAGCAAACAAAGTTCGTGCTATTTTAAAGGCAGAGGGTCTTCAAAATTCGGGTCTTGTTATAAAAGAGCTAGACCTTATTGTAAAAGAGATTTTAAAAAGAGCTGCCATAAACGCAAAGATGGCTCAGCGAAAAACAGTAATGGCCCGTGATATTTAAAAATGTCTAGAATCGTGGCATACCTTCAGAGTTCTGGGTTAACGAATCAATCGACCGAGGATCTTGGAGTTATAAGTTCGAGCAAAACAAAAATAATATATGCTTATTATTGTTTCAGTCATCATTGTGCTGGTCAAAATGACTGGGGAAAAAAGAAGGCAACAACGTCTGATTGGCTCACTAACTGCCCAGATTGCAAACACCTTCTATTCTCAAAACGTTTAAAATCGAAATAATAATATTGCATCGCATTTAGCATCATGGTTAAAATATTTATATGGAAGAAGTCGCATCAAAAATTGAGCGCATTCTTAAATCCCTCGAATCAGAGGTTGAAGAGCTGTCTGATAAATACGAGGAACTCTCCGACAAAGGGCAAACAGCTTTTTACATTGCTCAATCAATAGGCGAGAAACAAACACAAATCGAGTCGATGAAAATATACTTGCGCTCGAAGTCCGAATCGGCTTAGTGTATTATTTATGGAATATACGTTGCCAAAACAAATAAAACAGTACCAAACCCTAAGAGAAGTTCAAAAAGAATACATTGAGATTATTCTAAAAGAATTCAAAGGCGACATAACAGCAGCCTGCAAGGTTTCAAAAATAGCAAGAGCAACAATGTATCGCTTAATAAGTGTGCATGGTTTGGATATAAAATGCTTCCGTTTGAAATAAAGGGCTTCCCGATGCCTCCATCTGCTAATGTACTTTACGCAAACTCACCACAAGGTGGAAGGTTCAAAACGGCCAAGTACAAACAATACGAAACTCAGGCTCAAATCTGGATATATAAAAACGGCCATCAACTAATAACTGCACAAGAACAAATCAAATCACTTAAGCACGGAGAGGTTCTATCGGTTGAGAGGGACTTCTATTTCAGATCTGATCGAATAATAAGCTCAAAGGGAACTCCCCTAAAGAATGATACCTCAAATAGAATTAAAGCCCTAGACGACATACTCTCAAAGATGCTCGGCATAGATGATAGTTATTTCTGGGACGGTAAGTTTAAAAAGAACCCCAGCCCACACATATCTTTAGGCGAGTACGTCGATATAAGGTTCAAAGCCATAAAAATCAGAAACCATACCACAGATCAAGACGCATGAACTCCCATATAATTGAACTCGACATAAAAAGTGTCGAAAAACACGGGAAAACATAATTAGTATATTTATCAAAACGCCATGAGGAACAGATGACACATAAAAAGAAATTAACTGAAGAGGATTACGCGAACCTTGAGAAGTTTGCTTATCTTGGATTAACTCAAGAGGGAATGGCTTGCATGATCGGAGTATCTCTCGACACGTTTCAGAGAATGATCATGACCACTGACAGATTGCGTGAAGTTTTAACAAAAGGAAAGACCAACGCGCATACAGTGGTTTTAAACTCTTTATTTAAACAAATTACTCGCGAAGAGGTTGGGATTCAGGAAAGCATTATAACAGTTGATGAAAGTGGAAAAGAGATTAAGCGCGAGAAAAAGCTCATAAAGAGACCTGCGAAACCGAGCGAGCGTTTGCTTGAGTTCTACTTATCTACAAAGATGGGGTTTACCCGAACGGATAGGATTGAGCACACGGGGTTGAATGGTGACCCGATAGCCGTGAGCTATTCAAAGATGACTGCGGATGAGCTTGAGGAAGAGATTAAGAAGCTGAGCGAGTAGTGGACATAAACAAACTTCAACAATTGGCCTTAGCTAAAAGAGAGTTGCTTGATAAGAAGGCTCGCGCCGGAGACTTGCGAGCTTTCACGAAGGCAACCTTTCCAGAATATGAAATCAATTGGCATCATGAAATCTTTTTTAATTATTTAAACGCATTCATTCAGAAAAAGATTAGAAGGCTAATGGTATTCGTACCCCCGCGCCACGGTAAGAGTGAGCTGACTTCGCGCAGACTTCCAGCCCTTTGGCATGGACTCTACCCAAACGATGAGTTGATGGCGGTGTCTTATAATAACAACTTAGCGTCTGACATGACAAAAGATGTTCAAAGAATAATGGACACGGACGCTTACAAGCGTATTTTCCCAATGGTCAAAATTCCACCCAATGGTTCTAAAACTGGCTATTCAAGAAATGCAAATGAGCATGAGATTATGCCATTCCAACACCCAGACAAACTCTACACTTGGTACACTGGCTCATATAAATCAGCAGGTGTCGGTGGTTCATTTACTGGAAAAGGTGCTAACGCTTGTTTTATTGATGACCCAGTTAAGAACAGACAGGACGCAGATAGCGCAAGTTATCGTGAAATGATGTTTAAATTCTACGCATCAACAATCAGAACTCGGCTTGAGGGCGAGGGTTCAATTCTAATCACACAAACGCGATGGCATGAGTCTGACCTTTCTGGAAAATTACTTCAACTGGCAAAGTCTGATCCTGAATCTGATCAATGGGTAGTTCTTAGTTTGCCAGCAATCAAAGAGGAAGAGGGACACCCTGACGATCACCGCATGATTGGTGAGCCACTATGGCCATCTAAATTTAGTTTAAAGAATATGCTAGCAACTAAAGCATCGGTCGGTACTCGAGAATGGGCAGCGCTTTATCAACAGACTCCAAGAATTGACGGCGGTAATATAATAAAGCAAGAGCACATGAGGTTCTATAAAGTTCTACCTGACAAGTTCGATGAGGTTATTCAATCTTGGGATTTCGCATCAAAGGACAAATCAAACTCCGATTACGTTGTTGGTACGGTTTGGGGCAGAATCGGAATGAACCGATACTTGCTTGCTATGGTCAGGGGTCGATTTAGTTTTCCAGTTTCAGTTCAAAAAGTAATAGACGTTTCAAATGAGTTCCCGAAGGCTTATAAAAAACTATTCGAGGCAAAGGCCAATGGTCCAGCCGTTGAGCAGACTTTACGCAATTCAATGCAGGGTATTGTAATGATCGAACCGCGCGGTGATAAGGTAGCTAGACTAAATGCTGTGGCTCCAATGTTCGAATCTGGTCATGTTTGGGTTCCTGATGAATCAATCGCACCGTGGATAAATGTTTGGATTGATGAGCACCTTTCATTTCCGTTTGGAACAAATGATGACATTGTGGATACAACTTCGCAGGCATTAGATTACCTTCGTCACACTGGACCTATAAGAGCGCCAATATCAGGGCACGGATTAAACGAGTAGACTTAAGATCTTAAATTTGATTCAATTAAAAAAGCTAGACCTAGTTACGGATGATTCTGTCATTACGGATGATGACGGTCTGCTTTTGCTTGATTCTCTAAAACAAATCTATCAGTGTTGTATTATATAGAGGAGCCACATGAGAATTTTATTAATACTTACATTTTTATTTAGCATTGCAATTTTAGCCGATACCCCACCACTGGGACAAGTGAACTCTAAAACCTTAGACGGCAATGGCGCAAAGATTACGAGCACAACAGTTGGGCCAAAGCAAGCGATAGACGTGAACTTGGCTTCTGGTGCGGTGAACGCAAATGTGACTTCTAGCCCACTGCTACCATTGTATGTTTCAGAGGTTTTTTCTAATACAATAATTGATCCTAGAAATAGAAACTGGACGCTGAGCACGTCGGATCAAATCACTGCCTTTCAGGGTGGGGCGCCTTGGTCTATTGCATTGCCAACTAACGCATCGACTTCGACACTTCAAACAACTGCAAATACTTATTTGAATAATATAGATCAAAAACTTCCAACGCTGGGTCAAAAAACAGCCAGTGGTTCTATGGCGGTGGTATTGGCTACGGATCAAACGCCGATACCTATTTCGGGTTCAATCACAACAACAAATAGTGCTAACGGAACACCTAACGCAATCGCTCCTCCCCAAGCGACAATGGTTGGTGGTTTTGATGGCACTAAATTACAGGCCTTAAAAGTTGCCGCAGATGGAACTCTTCAAACAACTTTTACAAACTCAAGCATGCCAGTCACAGGAACAGTAAGCGTTTCAAACTTTCCAACCAACGTTTCAACATCGGCATTGCAGACAGCAGGTAACTCTAGTCTCTCGACAATTCAAACAAGCGCATCAAGTATTGATTCAAAGACACCTGCACTGGGCCAAGCACTATCGGCCGCTTCGGTTCCTGTCGTTCTACCAGCAGCTCAATTAAATGCCTTAACTCCATTGACTTCGGTTGGTGTGAATAACTTTCCAAGTTCTCAAACTGTAAATGGTTCAGTCGCTGTTTCAAACCTACCGTCAACGCAACCGGTTTCAGCTTTAGCACTACCTTTGCCGAGTGGAGCATCAACAAGTGCGTTGCAGTCAGCGGCGAATACAAGTTTAGCTTCGATTGATTCAAAGTTGACTAGTCCTTTAACAATTGGTGGAACCGTTGCAGTTTCAAATTCAAGCTTTGGAATCAGTGGATCACTGCCTGCCGGAACCAATGCTTTGGGTTCGATCACGAATACAGTTTTCGGCTCAACTCAATCTGGGGTTTGGAATGTTGGACTTTCAACCGGGAGTAATGTCATTGGATCTATCGCAAATTCTTCTTTTGGCATTTCTGGTTTACTCCCAGCATTTGCTACGACGCCGACTTTTAATATTGGAACTGGTGCTTTTGTTGATAGGACAACTGCGGCGGCGCCTTATTCAAATAGACTATCAGATGGCACCGCATTTTATGATGCTAGGTCTATTCGTGCGTTAACCTCATCGGATGTTGTAACAATCGCAAACCCAACTTCGACAGCAGGCTTGGCGCTTGAGGCTGGTCACTTGGCATCAATGGATTCTACGTTGGCACTGATAAAAGCAAAGACAGATAATATTGATGTTGCGCTTTCGACAAGAACAAAGCCAGCAGATACTCAAACTGTTTCGGGAACAGTTACATCAAACATTGGAACAACAGGCGGCCTAGCTTTAGAATCTGGTCATGCGGCAAGCACGGACACATCAACTGCTGCAATTAATGGAAAACTTACAACAACAGCAAACGGCTTGAAGGTTGATGGGTCAGCAGTAACTCAACCCGTCTCAGGATCAGTTTCTATTTCAGGAACACCGACAGTTTCGGTGAGCAACTTTCCAGCAACTCAAAACGTGGCTGGGACTGTGACTTCAAATATCGGTACCACGGGCGGTCTCGCTTTAGATTCATCAGTTAACACTTTACTTAAACCTGCATCAACATTAGCCGCTGTGACTTCGATCACAAACACAGTTACGGTAAAGGCCGACACAGCAGCAAATCAGGCCAACGCTTTAAAGGTTGATGCTAGTTCAACGACATCTCTTCCTTTACCAAATGGTGCAGCAAGTTCAGCAAATCAAACAACAGAGCTTGCAACGCTAAGTACGATAGCTACGAACACTGCGAACACTACTGTTACACAAGCCACAGGCACAAACTTGCACACTGTTGTTGACTCTGGTTCTATAACTGCAAACGCAGGGACTAATTTAAACACGTCAGCTTTAAATCTTGAGACGACGCAATCTGCGATGAATAGCAAGATCCCAACGGGTCTCACCGTGAAGGCTGCATCCACTGCGGCACTTGCAACAGATCAAGCTTTAGTTGTGGCTGTGAGCCCCAACAATACTATTCCAATTTCAGCAGCAAGTTTACCTTTGCCGGCCACAGCCTCTACCTCAACTTTACAAACCACAGCGAATACTTCACTAGCTTCGATTGATTCAAAGACAACAGTTGTCGGTCAAGCTACAATGGCAAACTCAAAGCCTGTGGTGATTGCATCAAACCAAAGTGCAATCCCAACATCAAGAACTTGGAACTCACTCGCATCAACTGATTCAACTGCCGCTTGGCTTAGTGATGGAACTGGTAACGCTATATCATCTTTGACAGACGGTAATGGTGGTAAGGCTTTAGAGGTTGCTATTTCGTCGACTGGTTTCGTGTTTTCAACTCTGAATTCAACAACAGTACAACTTGCGGCTGGAGCAACGTTCACGGGAACAATTGAAACTGCTCAGAATCAACAATCAATATCATTACTTTTAACATCGGATCAAAACGGAACTTTAACAGTCAATCAGTATATTGATTTGGCAGGAACTAGAAAGGTTCCTCCAATAGTAATTCCAATCATTGCAAACGCTCAGTTTTCAAAATCGTTTCCAATAAATGGGAACTATATCAATGTAACTTTTCAAAACACGGGTGCCTCTGCAACGACAACACTTAATTTAAATACGGCTTATGGAACAATACCAAGCGCGACAGCAAAGGGTAATGCGCCAACGTCTTTGGATGAAGTGAATGGTACTTCGTTCTCTTTGGGTCAGACGACAAAGGCTCTGAGTTTGCCTGTGACAATAGCGTCGGATCAAACTACATCGGTTGGTATTAAAGTTGATGATGAGTCACAAGTTTTAGATTTTAGTTCTACGAACTTAGCAGCGGGTGCGACTTATACTTCACCGTGGTTTGATACAAACTTTTATGGAGCTGGTGCAAACTTATATTACATTGCAGATCAACCAACGACATACTCTTTTGAAATCAGTCCAGATCAGACAAACATAAATGTGATGGACACATTATTAACGCCTGCATCTACGCGGTTTCAAGAGACACAATACATCCCGACAAGATATTGGAGAGTTAAGTTAACAAATAACGGTGCATCTGCAACGACATCTTTGTTTTTAAGCTCAGGATCTAGAAAAATTCCAGCGCAAGAATATATAAAGCTCGGTGATCGGGCCGGAAACGATTTAAGTTTGGTTAACAATTTAACCACCACCACCACTACAAATGCGGTGCCAGTTGATATCAAGCCGAACATTCAAAACACTTATCATGCTTCGTTTCAAGGTGCAGTGACGGCAACAACACCGACCGATGTCTTTACTATCGCCGGCGCTGCTGGAAAAAAAATCAGAATTAAATATGTGTATGTAGACGGCGAGCAAACAACATCTGGAACTATCAGAGTATCTTTAATTAAACGATCAACTCTGGATACGGCTGGAACATCGACAACAATCACACCTGTCGCATCTGATCCAGCACAAGCCGCATCTGCTGCGACAGTTAGGGCGTACACAGCGAACCCAACACTTGGAACAGCGATTGGAACTTTCAGCACGAAGTTACTTCGCATCAACGTCGCTGGCTCTACGCAAACCCCTGTTGAATTCGACACAACAAATGGATCTTTAAAAGATATGACCTTATCGAGCGCAACGGAGCAGGTCGCAATCAATTTCAATTCATCTACGATAATTGGTAACTTAATGGCCATAAACGTGATCTATACAGAGGAATAACTATATGAAGTATTTTATTTTACTTGTTCTATTTTCGTTAAACGTATTTTCAGCAAGCGGCACCTCATTTGATCCAAAGACTGTTGCGGACTTCGATAAGACGAAAGTTGTTTTCAATGGACTTGGAATAGCAGGGACAGTTCCGGCTAACACAGCAGATTACGTCATAGATTTGCCAATGACTGATGATAACTTGCTGACAGGTGCAAAGCTTATTATTACAAATGGCTGCTCTGATGATAAAATCAAGCTTCAAGTTGTGGACACCGCAGGCCAAATACCTGTGCCCTACAGAGTGGCGTTTCCAAAATATCCCGTTCTAAGTGAGTTTATAAACTGGTACGCAGCCGACATGGATACACAACTAACATATCCATCTAAAATTTCATCTGGTCTAACTCTGAGAGCGTTATACACAAACACTTGCGCAACTTCTGTGAAAGCCAGAGTGAACTTTCACCTGCACAAAGTGCTTTTATGATTAAGTATTATTCTATCTTTTTAAAGAACAAAGGATCATTCAAGCCGCTTGCTTCTTTAATTAGATTCATTGAGTGCCTAGAGTTCAATCATGTTGAAATACTAGAGGTTACTAACGATGACTATGCCAATGCTAAATCATACGGTGTTACTTTCTCAGGCTCTAGAGCTGCGTCAATATATGATGTTGCTACTGATTATGAGTTAAAAGAAATCATTGAGTTGAATATTAAATCTGAAAACCCTAGAGAGCTTCTGACAAAACTCATCGGAGTTAAATACTCATTCCTTCAAATGGGTCTAGTTGGAATCAAGATAAGTTTAAAATCAATTGGAAAAATATTATCTAACTTAAAAGTAAACGGGCAGAATGGTTTGATCTGCACCGAGGAGACAGCTTTATTTATTAGCTCGGCTTGTAATTATGAACTTGATCAAAGTCCAGAAATGTACTCTCTTAGAGAGACGCGTTCTCTGTCATATAAGAATATGACAGAGGGTTTTCAATCTGATAGCTTAAAAATAGTATGGGATATATTTAATAAATGACGACTATTCTAAACTCACTTACTCCGGTCGCTTGCGAGGTCACTTATGACGCCGCAAATTTATTCGTTGCTTTGAAGTCATATAAATTAGTTTTAGGGAATTGGATACAGGTCGGCGCTGCCGTTCCTGCTCTGCTTGCTGGGATCAATAACACCTATGTTGGAATGTTCGCGCCACTATCGAATGATTCCTTCATGGTTGAGTTGATGGTTTACACAGACAACACATATACAACCCCACAGGCAGGGTACTATCCATCATCAAGAGTTTTCACGGTAGACACTTCTCTAACTGCGACGCTTAGTTCGATTCAATCTATTTTAACAAGCTTATCATCTGTCATAACATCGGCCGTAAACCCGGCAGCTAACATTGAGTCATCAGTCAGTGTGGGTGGAGAAATTATTGGTGAAGTTTTCGTGGAGGATATTATATGAGTTTAGACCCACAACAAATCATTGTTCCAGTTATAGTTCAGGGTGAAGACAAAACGGTCACTGTTAAATTGACCCAGAAAATAAATGGGCCGACAAATGGTTATCCTTTTGACCTAACTGGGGCAACGGAGATTGAGGCTATCTTTTTAAAAACTGATGGCACCTGTCTACATAAGAAACTAAGCCTTGCTCAGATTATTATTTTAAATGCTCTTGCTGGATCATTACAAATCTTATTGACCGCCGCAGACTCTGCTCTGCTTGCGGTCTCACCTTTAACGGCAAACTCAAACATTGAGCTTCGCGTCGTTATAGCTGGCAAGATGACATACATTCAATTAAAGAACGTTGTCAAAATTGTTTCATCACTTTACCCAGTCGGTTGCTAATAGGGAGTTTTTTAAATGCCACAAATGCCTGATCGTAACTTTATTGATTGGTTAGAAGACGCCCCACAGAGCGTTGCCAATGAACTTGAAAATAGATTTGAAGAGCTCTCGGGTTTACAACAGGCTCAGGTTCAACTCGGTACTTCAATACCTCAATTGTACGGATCACTTTCTAAGTTCGTAGCAAATCCATCGACGGTTTCGGTTGAGACTTATAAACGAATGCTCGATACGGATGAGACTTTAGGGTCGGGAATTGATTTTATGAACTTGGCTATGATAGCTCGGTTCGGAGATTATACTCACCCATTACCACAGGTTCAGGCATTTGTACGCAAGGCCCTGAATCAAATGGAAGGTAGTTGGCATGGGAATCTTGATGAGATGTTTTCGGCCGAGTGGTCTGGTTTTTCAACGACTGAAAAAGTTTGGAAGTTCGTTGAGGATTTCGACGGAGCTCCAGCGTTCCTTCCAAAGAAGCTTGTTACATATAATCCACTGACGATTGTTTTTGCGGTTGATCGACATGGTGAAGTTTTAAAAGATGGAATCTATCAATATCAAAGATATCACAATACGTTTTTTAACCAGTTCGGCTACGGAATTAGACGAGGAGAAATAAATGGGTTCAGACCTGACTTATATGCTTCTATTGGTGACTATCCTTACCCCGTTAGAATTGCTGCCGATCTTTCTTATCTCACCGTTAAGATCCCAAAGGACAAAATTATTCATCTGCGTTCTAGCTCTACAGGTAAGTTTGATAATCCTTATGGCCGTTCTATTTTACGCCGAATCTACAAAAATTGGGTAATGAAGGATGCCTTTCTAAAAATGTGGTTGATTGCCGCAGATAGAAAGGGAACTCCTCTTGTGGTTGGTTATGCTGCGCCGAATGACACAGTTCAATCGGACGTTCAAACAACTCAAGGTTCAAATGTTCAAGGAAACCGAGCAGACGCTGCAATGGCGAACGTCTTTAAAACAATTCACAACTCATCATTTATTGTTCTTCCTGGTAAAAAAGGCGAGACATACGACATCGAGGCCATTCAGGTTCAAGGTGATATGAATGTTTTTAAAGACGCTGTTGATTATTTTAATAAGGCAATCATGCGTGGTCTTTTAATTCCACCTCTAGTTATGTCGGGCGGTGATGGTGGAGGTTCCTATGCGCTGGGTTCTGAGCATCATAAGGTGTTTAGACAATGCGTTGATGGAAAGCTTAAACCATACAAGCAAGCAATTCTAGATGGGTTTATCAAAGAAATTATTTCTTACAACTTTCCAGAGAAACTTTGGTCTCAACATGGGCTTGGTGATTTTGTTGTTGAGGAGTTTGATCCTGAAATCATGGAGAAGCTCGCAAACATATACTCTACATTGAGCGATAAAGGTTACATGTCTGAATCGGATCAAGCAGACTTCGATGCTGTTCGACAAAAGATGAATCTACCAAAACGCAAAGCTCCAGAACCGATGGGCTCTTTGATAGATCCATTGGATGAGGCTGAGGGAGCCATCATTGGCAATGATGGCGGAGTTAAAGACAGTTCCGATGTTGATGATATTTAAAAAAAATGACCTCTGTAGCTTAACTGGTTTAGAGCGTTCGGTGTGTGGCGCATCGGAAGGCGTGGGTTCAAAGCCCACCGAGGGTCATCACTAAAAATGATTCACATGAGTAAGTGGCGTCAGCGCCAAGTAAAGTCCGTAGAGAGACGACAGAACCGAGTAGTGAGTCGATTCTCTAGAGAGCTTGCTCTAGTCATGGAGTCCATAGTTGATTCTGTCTGGGAACATTACGAGAAGACGAATCACTTTGCTTTGCCCAGTGGTAATAAAATGTTCAATGTCACTGAGGAGTTCTACAGGCAAGTAATTATCAGCGCGGTTGAATCGTCGCAGTACACTTTAAAATTACAAGATGGAAAAAAAAGACTCTCAAAACTGCCCGTCGGTATTCCTAAGGTCGTTACAAACATTGATCAAATATTTAGAGATACGCGTTACTGGCCAAAGATAATTCGGCGCTCAAAAATACTGACAGATAAACTTCGCAAGGAATACTTTGGAAAACTAAAGAAGCAATTTAACGTGATTGTTCCTTTATTGTTAAGAGGAGACGTGACGCCAAAGCAGGCAAAAGATAAGATGAAGGATGTTCTAAAGGCAACAAAACCTCGTGTGGAAACAATATTTCGCACCGAGACAACAAACTACTTCACAAAAACACAGACGGCTTTCTTTGAGGATGATGAGGATATTATTGGATTCATGTTCGATGCCGTCCGAGATTCGAGTAATACCTCGATTTGTCGTGCTCGACATGGTTTGATATACAGACCAAAGACCAAGTTATTAAAAGAAAATTCTCCGGCACTTCACTACAACTGTCGATCGCACTTAATTCCTATTGCAAATACTGTACAAAATCGTAAGCTGTTATCAGACCCATCACGAGACCCGTCGAAAAAGTCTGTGCCACCATTGCCGAAAGGCTGGAGAAAATAGATGTTTAAAAAACTGAGCCAACCTTCTGGCTCTTTGTCTGAAAATAAATCTCTTGCAGAGGACAGCTCAGAGAAGCTTGTTCGTCCTGCTATTTTGGTTCACGCTGGCGATTTCATGTCTGGTGATGGCGCGATTGCATTCGACGAAAAACGCATTAAGAACTTAGTTGAAAATCACAACTCAAAAATTAACGCCTTGGCCGAGAGCTATGGCGGTTTAGATAAGATGCCCGTTGGCGCATTCCCTCCCATTTTAGATCAACACGAGAATGATTCTAACGATAGAATTATCGGACGACTTGCCTCTTTGTTAAGATTTGAGACTCGTGATGTTCCAGGGGTTGGGAAAAACATTCCTTGCGCCTGCGCCGATATTACTTTCTTAGGCGAGGACTCTGTAAAAAGAGTTAAGGACGGTAGAATTTATCACTTATCAATTGGTATTGATGAATCAACAGACACACTTGGTGAAACTTCGGCAGTTATTGAACCAGCCGCGCCAGGAGCTATGCTTTTAAAAAAAGGAGTCAACATGACTAATAATAAAAAACGACTTGAGTCGCACAAGACAAGGCTCTCAAAGCTTTCGTCTATTCAAGAGTCTTTGACAAAATTAAGCTCTAAGCTTGATGGCGCATCGGCTAAATTAACTTTAACTAAAGCGCAGGGCGAAGTTACTTCTCGTTTATCGGCTTTACTTAAAAAAGGAAAACTAACGCCAGCCGCTTTAAAAGAAATGGATGTTAAGAAATTAGCAGCTATGCCGAAAGATGCGATTGATTTAGTTTTAGCAACGCTTGAGAAAAACCCTACATTCTTAGGTGGTGAGCAAGTTGGTTCAGCTTCGGCAGTTCCAGCATCTGACTTGCGTAAGAACGTAGAGAAACGTCAGCTCACAAACTTAAAAGCTGAAATCAAAAAAGATATGCGACGAATGGGCGCTAAGGTTGATGATGAGGAAGTTGAGATGAATGAGGAAAAAAAGATTGAAAAGAAAATGGCGAAGGACGAGCACGCTGTTTCTGGTCAAGCTGCTGACGAAAAACAAATGAAATCAAAACACTTAGAGGAGCTTAAAAAGCATCTCGAAGGTGGCGATGTTGAAATGGCTAAGAGTTGTTTAGCTGCTATTGAAAAAGAAGACGAAGGCAAAAAAGAAATGTCAGATGGTTTTGCTCAAGAAAATACTGAGCACGTTGGCAAATCTATGGAAGAACTTTCGGGCGAAGTAGACGAGATTAAAACTCAACTTGCTCGCATGGCTGGTTTATTGGGTGAAATGGCTAAGCAAGAAGAGGAAGAAGGCCATGATCTTGAGACTGAAATGTCAGAGGAAGAATCTGACGAAGCCAAAAAGAAAAAGTTAGCTGAAGAAATTAAAAAACAAAAACACGGTGAACAGGCGTAAAGCCCTAACCGACCAAACAAGAGACGAAAGGAGTCTTTTTTATGGCATCACAAGAAGTTAGGGATGCAATGTTCATCCCATCAGACTACAGAGCGAACTTTAAACAAGTTATCGCAAAAAGAAGTGACTTAGCACAGTTCGACGGAGGTCGCATGAAATATGCTGCCGCTGGTCTGACTGCGCTTTATTACGCTGGTTTAGTTGTTGGCTACGCATCATCTGGTGCTGACGCTGGGTTTTATAAACCCTACAACTCTGCAAACGTAGACGGTTCACAGGTTGCGGTTGGAATCCTCTCTGAGGACGTATTGACTGATGAGTTCGGAAACGGCTCTGAGGCTGCGGTTATCAAAAAGGGTGTCTTATTTAAAGATGTTTTAATCGGTTACGATGCTACGGCTAAGGCTGCGTTAGGCGCACATGAGTCTGTTGAGCACGGAACTAACTTGGTAAGTTTCTAAGGAGGAAACCATGAGTAAAGTATTTGCAGCAGAGCACACAAGAGTTTTACAAGAGGTTATCCGTGAAGTAGAAACAGACGTTACCGAGTACAAAGGTGCTCAGTACATGCCGTCTGTAGACATGCCAACATCATCAGTGTTTGTTGACGTGTTAGAAGCTCGCGGTGGTTTAATTAAAGAACACACGCTAGGCACTGACCCACAATCAGCACCTCGTCGTCAATTCAGAACACAACAATATTCTCCTGGAGCATATAAAGAGTTTATGCGCTTCAATGAGGCTGATATTTTGCGTCTTCGTGAATTAGGCGCGAACGATCAATCTAAGCGCGGTATTCGTCAGCACTTAAACGAGAACGCTTTGGTTTTAAATAACCGAATCGAAGCTCGCATGGAGCTGTTACGTTGGCAGGCGATTTTCAACGGGACTTACATCTATGATGGCAAGACTGTTGATTTCGGAAAGCCAGCTTACAATGACGTTGCTCCGACAGTGCCTTGGGGTTTATCGGCTGGTGGAGTTTTCACAGCAACTAATCCGGCAGCAAATCCAATTCAGGATTTACGTTACTGGATTATGGGCGGTTACTCTAAGTTTCGTAAATATAAGATCACTAAGATCATTATGTCTGCGAACACTGAGCGCGTATTCTTAGATAACCCAGCAGTTCAATCATTGATTCAAAATCGTTTTGCTAGCGAGAGCTACAAAATGCACGACATCAATGCGGTTGCTGGTTTCTTGATTCCTGGAATGCCGCCAATCGAAATCTACAAAGGTTGGTATCAGCCTGAGTCTGTAGATCCTACGACTGGTTTAATCTCTGTTGGCGATGCTCAGTTCTTTATTCCAGATGGTAAGTTATTTTTCGAAGTAAAATTGCCAGACGGAAATAAAGTTGGTGACGTTGTTATGACTCTGAACTTATCAAATGGTTCAGTTGATTCTCCGACGGCAGGAAAGTTTATCTTAGTTGATGAGCACATCGAGGATCGTCCAGGAAACCCTTACATCGACGTGTTGGGTGGTTTCTACGGTGGTCCACGTTTAAAACGTGCGTTCGACTGTTTGACTGCAACTGTTATTTAATTATGTGAATGGGTGGCGGCCTTATGAGCCTTGGATTGAGTTATGCTCATCACACCCACCATTTTCTGAAAGGATCGCCACATGGCTTTAGTTAAGGTTAAGATTTTAAAATATGTTGGTGAGTTTGTTCCCGGACAAATCGCCGAAGTCGAGAAGGAATTAGCGGTTCATTTATGTGCTGAGAAATCTGTTTGGGACGGCGAAAAACAAGTTCCATTTAAAAATGCTATTCTCTTAGAGGATGCTGAGAAGTTGGAATCTGCGCCAATTGATATTGAAACAATGACGGCTGCTGATATGACTGCAATCGGTGCTAAGAATATCGTTCACGTTCCGGTGGATGAAAAGAAAAAACAAGAAGACTATTTAAAAAGTATTGGCGTAATCAGGGCAGCTAAAGAAGAAGTTGCTTCTGAGATTGTCGATACAAAAGCTGAGAAAAAACAAAAGGGCGAGGCTGCGGCCAAGGCTTTGTTGGGTTAATCGGTGTCGATACTCTACACGACGCTACAATCTGTTAAAATCCGCTTGGTGAACAAAGTTCAATTTCAAGCCGATCCGACTATTGTTGCCGATGGAGAGTTGTCGAATGAATTACTTTGTCAACTAATTGAGGACGCTGAAACGGAAGTCGAGCAGGACCTTAGGGGTCGTTATCAGATACCGTTTCAGTCAATCTCTGATGGCACCTATTCAGCGTTGCCAGATCATACGAAGAGAGCCCTGAGAGTTGCTGTGGATATGATGGCCGTAATGAAAATCATGGAGACTGATTTTGGTCGCGGAAGTCACATCAACTCTGAGGATTATTCTGATCCGACAGAAAAACATTATAACAAATATATTGATAGACTCATGGGCAGAGACAAAGAGGGCGCAGGAGATAAGCACGACCGCTTTCGATTCTCTCCACCATTAGATGGATTGTCTTTAGCATTTTCTAATCGAGAAGCTGACGACGGTTTTAAAGGTCGAATCATAAACACAGATGGTTCACAGGTTGGAATTGAGACCTACGCTGGTGATCAGATTAATAATCCGGGTCAGACTTATATTTCTAAACGTCAAATCGGAATCACTGGGGGTAGCTAGTGTCTGCCTCTTTTACTGTTAAAATTGATAAATTAAAAGAATTAGCAAAAAGAATAAGCTCATCAACTGAGTTTAAATCTGAGTATCAAAATGTTCTGCGCAGTAAGGGTTTGATTGCTCTTGTTATTCAAGCGATCGCAGACAACTTTAATAAACAGGGTCCGGGGTGGGCACCTCTGAAAGCGCAGACAATTCGTTCGAGTGTTTCAAAAAAGCTACGCAAGAAATTATCAGAGCTTACAAATAAGCAACTCGTTCGTCTTGAAAAGAATCTAAACAAGCGTGGAGAAGCTCCGAACAGAATGATCTTACAGAAAACTGGACTGCTTAAAAAATCTGTCACGGTTCCTAATTTCAGTGGAATGTCTTACGACAAGAAATCAAAGACTGCTCATGTTGCTACGAATGTTTATAAAGTAGAGGGAACAAATTTAATCTGGGGAACTGATCTTGTTTACGCAGGCACTCATCAGAATGGGAATCCAAAAAGAAATATACCTGCTCGACCATTTTTAAAAGTTCGAGAAGAGTACATGGCTCAAATTAACGAGTACCTTGCGAGCAAAGTCACATCGCTCTTAAAAAAAGCAATTAATGGTGGGTTTAGATAATGCAGATTAATAAGAAAACTATTGATCAATTATTTTTATCGACTGTGGGCGAGGACTTAGTTCCAAAGCTCATGATGCAGATGTCAAAGATTAAAGGGTTTACCGATTTATTCGGACCTTACAAATCAGATGATACTGGTCTAAAAAATTCAGATCAACAACGCTGGGCAGATTACAACCGCATGGATTGGTCTATGCGCCAACTCCCGGCTATAAATGTTTTTGAGTCTCAGGTGGAGTCAAAACAATCTGACAATGCTTATTTAACAGGTAACATTTCAATTCAGGTTTATTGGCCAGCGAGTTTTCGTCGAAGTGATTTGACTAGAATACCTGTGGCATTTCGTGGGGCGTTGTTGGCTTTTTTCACAAGCATTTACGCAACGGATATGCTTGATGAGCTTTATTTTATTCAGAGGCCGGCAAAGGTTTTTGGTTTAAATGAAATTGGAAAGTCTGCTTCATGGTCGCCAAACGTCGAGGGTGTTATTGACTCCGAGATGGTTCCTGTCACTATATTAGAAGTGCCCTACAGAATAGATTTGCGAGCTTGGTACCGGGCACTTGAGTACATGGGAAGAACAAAAGAAATTCCATTTGCTCAGACACTAGATCCGCTTGCAATGACAGACTTTTTGTTTCAAGGTGTAGATAATACCGACGCAACTCCGGTGTGGGTTGAAATTGAAAGTAGAATTTTATTAAATAATCCCTAGGAGGAATCAATGGCTTTAACAAGTATCTCTGACAGACTAACACCGAGTGCACCGATTGAAATTACATTCGGCGCACAACCAGTAGCTCAAGGTCGTAAGATCACAACACTCTTCGCTCATAGAGCATTGGTTGGTGGAGCTGGTTTAGATTATGAAGCATATATGGTTGTGAATGTTGGCGACCCCGTGAAGGCTCAAGCCGAAGTTGATTTAGAGTTTGGTGCTGGATCACAGGCTGGTAAAATGGCCTATGCGTTTGTTGCGGCAAATGCTTTTGTTGGTCGTTCAAATTTTCCAGCGTTTAGAATTATTTGCTTACCTTTTGCGGTGACTGATTTTGGTCCTGCTGATGAGGCAATCATTACGGCTAAAACATTACGTTCTGATATGTTCGTGTCTTGTTACCCAGCCTCAAATGCGGCTGCAAATTTGAAATTAAAAAATCTTTGTGCTCTAATCTCTGGTCCAGACCGTGATTTGAATGGGCAGTTTGGTTCATTCTTTACGGTTGGCTCTTTAGATGTTTTATCTGCTGCACTTCTTTATAATATCAACTCTCGTTATGCTCAGGTTGCTTACTTGCAAGATACAAATTCAGCCGCTGTTGTTGGTGAGCTTGGAGATACAACAGCAGGACAAGATATTGTTTTTGCAATCGCAAGCACTGTTGGAATTTATGAAGGGGCTTCAATCTCTGGTTTGGGCATTGCTGTTGGTGCGAAAGTAATTAAAGTAATGTCTGACAAAGTACAGGTCAGTCTTCCAAATACTGGAACGTTTGCTGGGAGTGCTTTAACAATTCAGAATCATGTTTCAAACGATGTTGAGATTGTAGCGGCAGCTCATGCGGCAGCACAAATGGCGTCAGCGTTTCCATATAATCCATTACAGGGTGTTGCTATTGGTGGGTTGATTCCTCCAAAGAAACGCAGTGAGTGGATTCTGATAGATCCTCAAGGTGCATCTGAGCAAGCTTTGATCGGTGGACTTTCTCCGTTGACTGTTCAGCCGGGTAACATTGTTGGGTTCATTAGAACTCGAACGACTTATGTATTATTGCCTGACGGTGTAACTGCGGTTAACGATTATTTTGATTGGCAACAATTAGTTGCTTTGAATGATTTTAGAGAGGTTTGTTATCAGATCACACAACTTCCACCATTTAATAATAATCCGGGTGGAACGAAAGCCTCTGTTCAAGTTGCGGCTAAGTTAAAAGACGAGGTCTTAAGAGAGGCTCAGTTGTTTGAGGAACTTGGCGCGTTTCAAAATGTTAAATTATTAGCAAAATCATTTCAGGTTTCAATCAGCACAACATCTCGAGGTCGATTTGACTTTAAGATCCCTGTCGATGTGATCCCTGGTTTATATGTTATCGCTGGAAATATTCAGGCAATCTCAGACGCAACAAACTTCACAGTTTAAAAAGAGGAGTAATTTATGGGTGTTTTATTTAGTGATCGTGGTTTTATTTCTATCAATGGCATCGAGGTTCTCGATGTTGAATCAATTACAGTTAAGCAAGGCGATGGAACAAAATACGTTCCAACGATGACTCGAAACCGTCGAAACAAGGGAACTGTAAAGGGCAATCGAGATATCAATGTATCGTTCTCTGTTGCGGTTCAAAACAAATTAGGAACCCCAAAGATTGAGAACATTGATTTCGAGAAAGGCAATGCTGCGCTCACGTTTGAGCACGGAGCTGACCGATACACTTGCGTTGGGTTAGACTTTGTTGATACAGAGCAATCGTCTTCGGGTGTTGGTTCTGAGGGCAAGAAATCATTTAATATGTTGGCAATGGATTGTTTAGATCAGGTCGGTAACTCGGCGTTGTTTCCAACAGCACTTCCAGGTTTGAGTTAGTCTTATGTCGATGAATAGGATGGAGGCCACGCCTCCTAACATCGTCAGCGCGGAAGACTTACTTCGTAAAATGAGAGCCGGAATTAAAGAGGACTTCTTAATTAAAATGAGAGACCTCACGATTCCAGTTCGTATTTTATCAATTGATGAACTCACACAGATACGACGCGAGGCTATCAAGCACGCTTCAATCATGGGTGGTGACGATGCTGAGAAAAATATTTTTATCGAGAAGACAGTTCTGAAAATGGCTTCAACCGTTCACGGTGGGCCAATTCTCTCTGATAAACTTCTCAGCATTATGTCGGTCGATGAGATTAACTTTTTATATTCTGAGTACACAAAAATTCAAGATGACATAAATCCAATGCTTGAGCGAATCAAGCCTGAACAGTTTAGAGCGTTGGTTGACGCTGTAAAAAAAAAGAGTGTGTCATCGAAAGACTGTTCTTTGCATCAACTTCGGGCGATATTTACAGCCTATCAGGATCTAATCGAGAGACTGGAGACTCAAACCTTACACACGGACAGTTTGTCTGGTGGACAGTCTTAAGGGTTGCTGAAAACGAAATAGCCAGAGAACAGGCTCGCAAAGGAGAATAGCGCGTGTCTGATACACAACTTGAATTAGATTTAAACCCAGACAAAGTTCTAGCCTCTTTAGGTGAGCTCACGTCTTCTGTTAAGAAGTTAGCCGAGGACATTGATAAAGCCCTTGGAAAAAAGGCCGTTGATTCAATTGATAAGCTTGAGCACAAGTCCGAGACTGGCACAAATAAAATACAGAAATTTTTTAGTAACCTAGGTCAAAGAGTCAAAGAAGACTTAAAGACGGCCTTTGATACTTCGGCAGTTCTAGAGGGTGCAAAGTTTGCAAAAGATATGCAAGAGGGTGCAAAACAAGTTCTTGAAATGGAACGCGCATTTTCAAAATTAAATACAAGACTTGGCTTAAGTGCTGACAAGCTAAATGATTTTAAAAGAGCTGTTAATAGTAAAATCGCACTCACTGGTCAAAAGACCGAAGACATACTTCCAGGCGTTGAATCAGCAGCATCTCGTGGTGGAATTGCGGATACAAATCAACTTTCTAATATAGCAGAGATATTAGGAAAGGTTAAGGCATCAACGGGTGAGGATGTTGGATCACTTTCTGATTCAGCAATAGAAATCTTAAAACATCAGGGAATTAAGGTTACGGCGGATTCATTTAAATCTACGATTGATGCAATACAAGGATCGAGAGTAAACTCTGGGTTTAAAACGGCAGGAGAGGCTTCTTCTGCAATTCAGAACTTAACAAAAGGCTTAACAAAAGAACAGATGAAAGATCTTGGTTTGGATACTAGAAAAATGGGTGGACTTGCCGCCGTTGCGTCTAAATCAGGAGAGCAGGGTACAGAGGTTTTAAAATCTCTATTATCGACAGACCCAGGAATGAAATCAAAAGTAAATAGTATTTTAGGGCAAAATGTTTTTGTAGATGGAAAGTTTAATCAAAATGCTCTTGGCAAGGTTGATACAAAGAGGTTCGGAGCATACTCGCAACAAATAATGGGCGGTGCTCTTGGTGCAGATCAAGCTGACCTTGCTAGAATGGTTGATGGGTTTAAGGAAAGTATTTCTAGCTTCGATAGCGTCGTAAACGGAACAAATGAAACAGCAAAACAATTTGAAGTCGCAACTGATAACTGGGCCGCAAAGTATGATAAATTTAAGGCAACTCTAAAATCAACAGCTGCAAATGTTGGCGGTGATTTAACGAGTGCGGCATATAAAGCTATGAATGGTGATTTTAAAGGCGCTGGTGTAGATCTTTCTAAATCCGGGACTGATCTAAATGAAAACAAGACTGAGGTTGCTGCTGGGTTTGCTGCCACTGCTGCTGTAGCGTTGCTCGCTGGCGGTGCTATGAATAATCTTCTTGGAAAAATTCCTGGAGTCGGAGGAGCTGTTTCTAGTGTTGTCGGAGGAGCTGCTGCTGAGGCTGCAGGAGTACAAAAGGTTTTTGTTACTAATATGTCCAGCGGTGGCATGGGTTCTGTTGAGTCACTTGGAATGACAGCATTATTTTCTACAGTAGGAAGCGCTATTGGCGTAGCGGCTGCGGTTGGACTTGGATCCTATATTGGTAAAAGTTTAGGCGAAACAGATTTTGCACAATCCATTGGTGATAAAATTGGAGACGCTTTGAGATATTTTGACAATATGGAAGCAACAGATAAGGGCGAGGCGTCTGGAAAAAAAGGCGCTTATGGAGCATTTTTAAAAAATAACAATACTGATTCTGGAAAAATATCAATGGATGAATATGCTGCTGCTGTTGAAAATGGTACATTGAAGGCACTTAAGGCTGAGAGGCTTGGAAACAAACCTCAATATCTAAATCCATCTGATATCAAAGGGCGGCAGTAATGGGAATATTAAAAGACATTGGCGTTGAAAGCTTAAACCCATTCGGTAGCAATGCGGCTAAACAATGGAATTTAGCTACAGGTGTTTATAAAACAAAATCATATCCTTCGGGTGTAGTGTTTTTTTATGAAGTAAAAGATCCAAACCCAAACTCAAAAACTGCAATGGATCAATTGTCTGATTCAGGTGGCCGCCGTATTGCGAAATACGAATATCCATATCAGGACGGTCAGAAATTAAAAGATCTAGGTAAAAAAGGTCAGAAGTTTACTTTTAATATTAAGTTTTTTGGTCTTGATTATCAGAACCTATTTAAACAGTTCATTGAAATCGTTTGCGACAGCAATGAGATTGGAACGATAGTTCACCCAATTCAAGGCGCATTTGATGTTCGACCTACAGATTGGGAGTTCGTTCACCGTCATGACGAGTGGAGTGCTGTCACAATTAAAATCACGTTTGAAGAGGACAACACAAAATCTATAAACTTGTTTTCCTTAACTCAGACTACGCCTGACGCTAAAATTAGAAATATGATTCAAGATCTAGTTGATAATCAGGCGTCAATATCTGCAAGCATTGATGATATTTCAACAACGCTGTTAAAACCACAATCTGTTATTGATGGTCTAAAATTAAAACTAGATTCAATCAGTGGAAGTGTAACTAGGCTCATAGGTCAGGTTTCAGCTACATACTCGTCAAACTCAAACACACAGCAAATCCTTGCTCAAACTTCTTTGAATAGTTCGGGGTCACTTTCTAAAATAAATAGTGGCACGGTATCTGTTGGTGGAACGGTTCAGTCTACATTGCCACCTATTTTTCAAGTTGGATTCGATACTAAAACGCAAGCTTCTATAAATGCACAGACAGCAACATTTATTTCATCAAACAAAATAACATCTCAGCAGGCTATTTATTCAAGCAATGCTGCAAGAGCAGAAATAAAATCTGCCATCGCTGAGATAACTTCCGTATTTGGAAACTTTGGATATCAAATAAATTTAAACTACAGGGCCATTGCTATTTCAATTCAAGAGATGATCGAAGCTGCCATAAGCATTCAGAGCAGTAAAATAAAACTCTACGTTGTGCCAACGACGATGAGCTTAAGAATGGTTGCTCAGAAAAATAATATTTCTTACAAAAGACAAAATGAAATTGAGAGTTTGAACCCTTATTTGTCCTCAATCAATTACATTGAGGCTGGAACTGTGTTGACGGTGCCAGCCGCATGAAGCCTATTCAGTTATATTTTTCACCAGCAATAAAACAGGGGCGGCAGAATCCAACGCCTTTAAATACATTTTCGTCATACACTTTTGATAGAAATATATTTACACCTGCGGCCGCGTTTAGATTCATTGCTCCTGGTGTTGACAAGCAAGATCGCCTACAAATAAGAAGTGGTGATACTGTTTATCTAGTTGCTAAAAACTCAGAGGATAGAGACGTTCAACTTGCTACTGGGTTTATTGATGAGACCGACACGCACATAAACGCAACAAATCTTGATTACTCTATTTCTGGACGAGATACGATTGGGCAGCTTGTTGATAACGCGGCCGTTGATGATAAGAACATTGTGATCATTCTTAAAGATGCCAACATGAGGTCTTTTGTTGAGTCCATTTTAAAAAATACAAGAATACCGTCTGGGTTCATTGATCGGGGTTTGCCGAATAAGAATATTTTATTTCAAACTAATCCAGGTGAGACAAAAATAAATTCTTTACAAAGATATTTGGAGATGTCGAATTGTTTAATTTGGTCACATCCAGACGGGCGAGCTGTGGTTGGAAAGCCGGACTTCTCGCAGAAAAAATCTGGCAACCTTACTATCTCTTCGACATCTCCATCCATGAATAACTGCATTGAGGCACGAGTAAAAAGAAACGTCAACCAATCAGTAAGACAGATTATTGTTCAGTTACAAGAGTTGAATCTTGTCGATGCTGCTGGCTATACGATTCAAAACAATATGAAGGAAGTCAGAGACCTTTCTGGCGCTCGGGTTGGCCGTTCGATTTATGAAACATTCTCTTACGGTGCTGGTCACGAGGCAGCTAATCAACTTTTATTAGTCGGCGATCAGTCTGGAAATTTTACGAGCATTGGAAATGAGTACGCCTTAAGAACGATTGCGCGTGAGAATACAAAGGTTCTAAATGTTGATATTGCTGTTGAAGGACACTTGAACTCTGAGGGGCAACCCTACAATATTGATCAAATCTATAGCGTGTTCATTGATGATGAGGATATTAACGAGGATATGTATGTTTACGCCTGCTCTTACGAGTTAACCATGCAACACGGAATGATGACTAGACTTCAACTTTGTAAACTTGGAACTATCGTTGCGTCGGCGGCACAAATATCAAAATATACAAAAAACAATGGTGCCCTGTGAATGAATATGAAATGAAAACATATGTTCGGAGTCTTATAAAGCAAGAAATCTGCACTATAATGATGGCTAGTGTGACTTCAAACGAAACTGATCTGAGAACTTCGGCTCAGAGATTTGCAACAGACGCAAACTTAAGCAACTTAAGATCAATAAGTCCTTTCGGTTTTCATAGTCGGGCAACAAAGGGAACCCCTTGCGTGATGACTCCAATCAATCACGACCCAACAAATATTATGATTACTGGTCACTATGATCAAAACAGACCTCAAATACAGGACGGCGAAACGGTATTGTACGGGGCCGATGGGCAACTCATTCATTTTAAAAGCGGAGGAACAATTCATCAGGGTTCAAAAGCTGCCGCAGCTCCTGTCGTTCTTGGTGATGTTTTAAAAACTTTCCTTGAAAAATTCCTAGATGATTTCATAAACTCAAACCCATTAGGATACGATGCAATGGGGTTACCTGTATTTATTTCTCCAACAATTAAAGCAGATATGACTCAGCAAAAAACAGAGTATGTCGAAACGGCTGCAACTAATATTTTAGGGCAAAAGAACTTTGTAGAGAGAGGTGCTTAATATGGCAATCGTAGATGCTCCACTTATCGCGGCGTGCAAAGCAATCATTGATTCAGAGTTTGGCCCTGTTCCGGCTGGACTAGACTCTGCTCTGATTGAAAACTATAGGCTTAAACTTGCAACCTGCATAGCAAAGGCTGCACAATATGTTAGAGACAACGGAGAGGTTGTTGTTGGGATTCCTGTTCTCGTAAATATCGGGACTGGTGTTGGTGCTACGACTTCGGTCGGTACTCTTTCATAGACGTTTATAAAAAGGGTTGATAGGGTGAAATCATGGCTCAGAATTTGACTTTAGATCCTAAAAAAAAAGACTATGTATTTGTTAACGGCTCACCCGTTGGGTCTGATCGAGTACATGAGGCAATTTATTATTCTATTTTAATACCAAAAGATAACTGGCTTTATGGGTCTGACAATCAAGGTTCACTCGTTTACACTCTTGAAAATAAAAAAAGAACATCAGGGTTTGAGCAACAACTCTCATCTCTTGTTAAGTTGGCAGTTACGAATCAAGTTATTAATACGGGCAAAGCCAAGTCTGTCGATGTGACAAATGTTTTAAATACAAAGTTTGGAAGTTTCAATAACATTGATTCAGTTCCAAATGAACAATCCATTTCAAATCAACTTGGATTCGTGGGAGTTTAGAGATGAGTAGTTTTCCAACACCAGACCAAATCGAAGCACAATATTTTCAGATTTTAAAATCTATCAAGCCTTCAATAAACATAAACGACTCAAACTCTGACTTCGTGATTCGAGGTAAAGTTTTATCTGGACTCTCGTCTGGTATCTACGGGGACCAACAGAAGGTTAATAATGACACGTTTGTTTCATCAGCAAGACCAGAGGCATTGATCCTAAAGGGTCTTGATCTTGGAATATCTAGACAGCCAGCTACGCAGGCCGAGTCTGTACAGGTTCGCATCTCTGGCGTTAACGGAACTGTTATCAGTCCCGGAGACCTTACTTTAATATATTCTGCAACAAACATACTTTACATAAATTTAACGGGTGGAATAATTGCTGGTGGCATTTTAGATGTCGTCATTAGGTCTCAGGCTACGGGTCAGATCGGAAACGTAATTGCGCCAGATACTTTAAATTTAGTGTCTCCTCCGGCTGGCGTTTCACAAGTTGCAAACTTGATTCAATCGCTGGCTGATGGTTCAGACATAGAAACTATTGACTCGTTGAGGGCTAGAATTTTAAGCCGACAGCAACAACCTCCTGCTGGTGGAAACTCAACTGATTATCCTAACTTCGCATTTGAGGCCAACACGTCTGTTCGGTCCGCTTTCGTTAGAAGGTTCGGCAGAGGGCTTGGAACAGTTGATATTTATATCACGACAGGAACGACTGACGTTGATACTGCAATCACCAATGGTTTAGCAATAAATAGAATACCAAGCTCTATAGTTTTAAGTGCAGTTCAAGATTTTTATAATGCTCATGTTCCACTAACAGACTGCCCAAGAGTCTATGCGCCAGTTGAGATTTTAGAAAATGTCTCTGTCAAAGTTGTTCTTGCTTTTGGCCTTATATTAACTTCGGTTCCATCATCAGTTTATAATCCTTTGGGCCTAACTTGCCTACAGCTTATTCAGAGAGAGGTTGGTAGGGTTCTTTATAAATTGCCAGTTGGTGGTCGAATTCTGCCGGGTTCATTGAATGGTTTTATAACGGCCTCAGACATAGAGGCTGGTTTAGATGAGTGGCTCTCTGCTGTAAAAAATCAAACAACAGGTCTTCCAGTTGGAAAAATTCCAATACTAGCAGATCGGCAGTGCCAGCCGCTTGATGGTTTGAACATAAACAAAGCTATCGGCCAAAATGAATTAGCAAAACCTAACGTGGTCACTGTGACCTTGGGCATATAAGAATGTCGAATCAATACTTCCCATCGGTCGAGGAGTTGCTCGATATAATACAATCGGAGCTTCCAACTGGCGTCTATGCTATGGACCGTGCCGATGACCCTGATTTTGAAAAAAGAAGTTACTCTTCGTCGGAACTAAGAACAGCGGCACAGATATTTTCAGATATGTATTTTAATTTGTCTAAAATAAACGCAGATAAGTCAGCTCAAACGGTTACTCTCGAAGGGATTTCTCTTTGGGAGAAGGACTTTTTTATTGAGGCACAAGACTCATCTCTGAGTTTTCAATCTAGAAAGCAAAACTTGATAGCAAAGATCAGAGCAAACGGCGGTATTTCTTTGCCGGCAATTAGAGATATTTTATCAGCTATACTAACCCCACTTGGATTGTCGTTTGATATATTACCGTACTCTGGTCAATTTAACGGCTCTATTTATGGAGGTTGGATATTTGAACAATCACAACTAGACCTTGATACGTTTCTATCTTTTTTGGATCCACTGATTGGCGCACAATTAAATCATACGGCATTAGATTGCAATTTGGATTATGTGGCGGCAGGATTAACGCAACAAGAGATGATCGAAATTCAGCAGACCGCATATACTTATGAGGTCAGAATTTTTGGAAACGCTAGCACTGTGACTTTAAATTTAATTGATAAACAGTTGACGGCTTTAGAGCCTGCACGAAGTACCCATGTGATACGGAACAATGCGATTGGAGCTATTTTATGAACAAAAGGAATTGGGGCGATCTAAGTCGAAAACTGGTTGACCGCTTCGACATGAAATATACGAGCGACAATTATCAGAGTATTCTAGGTCAATATGCTCACGGATTTTGGGGTACAGGAGTTCTTCCGACAACATTTTACCCGACACCTTTCCCGATCACACAGTCCTTAATTGCTCTGGGTGGCTCGGTTGGAAACGGAATTGCTTTTAATGATGATGGTGTTTTAACAAGAATCGACACAGCGTCTTTAACTTCAAAATCTTTTATTGTGACCCCTGCACTTCCGGGCTTAACTCGTTATGACCTTCTTTGTTTGAGATATAAAGAATCTGGCGATACCCCAGTACCTAAGCCGTCAGATCCAATTTTATCTGTTAACTTAAACCTAGTTGATGATTTTGAACTTGTTGTTCGAGTTGGAACTAATGCTGGCTACCCAATAAAAACAGCGGGTGATATTATTCTCGCAGGGCTTCAGATTCCTGCGGGAGCTACATTAGGAACTCAAATCATTATTGATATGGGTGTTCGTGAGCTTTGTCGAATTAACTTCTCTGAGCAATCTCAATTTGTTCAGGAGAACCCAGTTGGTTCTATTGATGGAGCAAATAAAATATTTACGTTGTCACAACAGCCGATGGACTCAAACTCGATCATAGTTTTAGTAAACGGTATTGTTTTAAAAAAGACTGAATACGCTCGGGCAATAAATGTAATTACCCTTGTTGATGCGCCTGTGTTGGGTCAGTCTGTTTCAGTTTTTTATATAGCTCTCTCGCAGACCTCAACCAATCCACTTTCTGGTTTTCAAGAGGTACCTCTTGGCGTTGTTGATGGGGTGAATGACACTTTTTCTTTGACTGGAAAACCAGCAAACCTTGGCTCATGTTTAGTCTTTTTAGATAGAGTTCTTTTAACATCGGCTGAATACTCTTTAATTCAAACCACACCAAATTATCAAATCAAATTCAAACCCGGATCTGTGCCAGTCGCAGGACAAGACGTTTATGTATTTTATTTTATAAATCCTGCCTCTGTTGGAACTGGTGCGGTCGTTGGTGGCGGCGGTGGAGGTACCGGACTTATTCCTGTTGGCTCACCTGGAGCGCCTCAAATAATAAACCCGGCCGCTGGCATAGGAATCACATCAAACCAAAGACAAGCCATTTGGGTTCGGTCTAGTGGTGGTTTTGAAATTGTTACGGCGAACCCTCAAATTCAATCTGGCACAACTATAGGTCAAGAACTGGTCTTGATCGGAACATCAAACGCGAACTACTCTCAATTGAGTGATGGCGCAGGTCTATCGCTGAATGGACTTTTAAATTTAAAACAAAATACCACTGTTTGGCTCGTATGGGACGGGACAACGTGGAACGAAATTTCAAGGAGATAATATGAAGAAGTTTTTATCAACGCTAATTTTATTAGCAACATCGGTTTCAATGGCTTCGGCCACTCGAATTCTTGATGGTCAACAAATCACAAACGGCGCTGCTGTTCTTAGTTTGCCGTCTGTCACAACAACGTTAGACGGTATTGATACCACCGCGACTTTAACAAATAAGACGATTTCTGGCGCGACGAATACAATTTCAAACGTTCCTGCGTCTGCGATTGCTTCGGGTACGATTGCGATTGCAAATGGTGGTACTGGACAAGCTACGGCTAGTGCGGCGTTCACGGCCCTTGCTCCATCGCAAACTGCAGCAAATGGTCAGTTCTTAACATCGAACGGTACTGTTGCGTCTTGGGCTGCTATTCCTTCGTCTGCGCCTTCGGTTACAGGAACAAATGCTTCACCGACTTTAGTTTTAGCAGCCGTTGGGATTGCTTTTACAGGAACAGCTTATGAGAACTATGCCTTTGTTGCTGGCTCTGCGGCACCACAAGTTATCACGGCGAACCCTCAAATCGCGGCTGGTACGAATGTTGGTCAAAGATTTGTTCTTATTGGAAAGTCTGCGACAAACACAGTTACACTTTCTGACGGTTCTGGCTTGTCTTTAAACGGTCCTATTGTTTTGGGTCTTGACAGCTCAATCACTCTAGTTTGGACTGGTGCTTCTTGGTCTGAGTTAAGTCGTCGATAAGTTTTTTTAGGGAGAATGTATGAAATTTATTATTGCCATTCTCTTTTTTTCGACTGGGGCCTTTGCGGCCTCAACTCGATCAATTGACGCTGACTCAATAACGAGTCCAGATAAGACAAAAACATATTCCTTGCCTTCTGCGACTGATACTTTAGTCGGAAGGTCTAGTTCTGATACTCTTATAAATAAGACTTTAAGTGGCGCGTCGAATACGTTTGTTCAAGTTCCGGTCGCAATAAATAGTCTTCAAGAAATACCGTCAGGAACAATTAACGGTACAAACACAGCATTTACGCTTGCGTTTACGCCTGTTGCGTCTATATCTGTTCGTTTATTTTTAGACGGGTTGTTGTTAAATCAGGGCGCAGGTTTAGACTATACAATCAGCGGCGCAACAATTACGATGATTACAGCTCCGGCTTTAGGTCAAGTGCTTCGAGCCGTTTACCCAAAATATTAAAAGGAGAGCGAGAATGAAATTATTTTTACTTCTAACTTTTTTTGCAGTGAATTTATTTGCAGCAGGAAAAATTCAAGATGCCGATGTTAAATCATTGGCCGAGCTAACTGCCGCTGGCGGTGGAGCTGCTCAACTTATTAACGATTCAAAAATCTATGTAACCGCATCGGGGTTAAATACTCAGCTCAGTACGGCCATATCAACAGGTCTAATCGGCGGTGGCGGTGGATCGTCTTTGCAGTGGTCAGATGGCTTACTTGCCCCGATTCAAACTTACGATGCTGTAAATAACAGAGTTTATTTATTTGGTTCGGGATTGGGACAGACTCTAGTTGTTGCCATTAAGGTGCCGAACACTTATGGCGGTGGTCAACAGATCAAGATTATAATTCCGTTTTACTCACCTGATGTAACTGGTACGGCCCTTGTTCAGTCAGTTTCAACTCTAATTAAAAACGGCGTTGATGCGATCACCTCAGTTACAAATCAAAGAACATCGACAAATGCGGCTGTTACCTTAACGACGGCAAACGTTCCCTCTGCTGTTACTCTTGATCTGACTTCGACAACGGGTCAAATCAATGGTGTTTCTGTCGCAGCAAATGACATTATTTTAGTAACCCTGCAAAGGGGTACAGACACAGCCACTTCGGATCTTAGAGTTTTAACTCAAGGGTCAGAACTTTTACTTAGATAGGGGATTTTATGAAGTTTATTTTATTACTTTTATTTTCAACGATTGGGTTTGCGCAGCAGATTCCTTTGACGCAATCACAGCAGGGTAACTTTCAGAACTTGCTTTTAAATGCGGGATTTGAAAACGGAAAGGCAAGCTGGTCAAACTCTGGCGGTACTTTTACGATCACTTCGTCTGCGCTTCAAGGTAATAAGTCGGCATCGTTCACAGCTGCGGCGACCTCTCAATATCTTTTAAGCTCTCCGATTGCAGTCCCAACGGGTATGCAGGGCAAAGATTGCATGGCCTCGTTTATTTATAGCGGAGGAGATGCGAACTTAACTCTGACAGTTGTGGATGGGGCAAACGCTCAAGTTGTTCCGATTGCGAACAGTTTAATTTTAAATTCTACCTCGGGACAAAAAACTGCGAAACTTTATTTTACTTGTCCATCAAGCGGTTCAATTTCTTTGAAAGTCATTTCAAGCGCAGCATCAGCGGCTTTGATAGCTGACAGAGCTTTTTTAGGCGAGGCAGATTTTAACGGTGCTAACAATTCAATTTCAGCAACGCCATACACACCCACTTTTACAGGGTTTGGAACACCAACAGCAGTTCAGGCTTTTTACTCTCGAGACAAAGATATGCTTGAGGTTTGGGGTACTTTTACCTCTGGAGTTCCTACAGCCGTTTCGGCTAAAATATCACTTCCAACGGTTTCTGGAAGTCAGGTTTCAATTGATTTTTCTAAACTCGTAACGACACCAAGAAGTGATATTGGAAGGTTCTTTAAGGCATCTGCTGTTGCAAACTCAATTCCATCCGTTGGATATGGTCCTTTTGTAATAACAACTCAAGTTGACAATCCATCTAATATTTTATTATCGGTTTCCACAAATTCGACTGACTTTACATTTCCAACAGCCCTAGCTACTGGCCTTGCTGGAGTCGGAGACATATTTCAATTCAGATTTAAAGTTCCAATTTTAGGATGGAGCGCTCTGGAAAATTCTATCAACTCAAAATGTCCGAATGATATTGCGTGTACAAATGAATTTACAGCAGAGGTTTCGTCGACAGGTGTTGTTTCTGGAGAAAATTTGGATTGGCTAAATGGAAACTTTGTAAATCCCTCTGCAGGTCAGTATAATATTGCTTTCAATACTGGAATATTTACTCAGCAGCCATATTGCATAGCGAGTCCAACTTCAACGGTAACTTATTCTCAAAACGTAAATGCTGTCCCAATTTCTTTCACGGGAGTAGGTGTTGTTACTGGAAATGGTGGTGTTGCTTCAAATCAATCATTTAACATCTCTTGCAGAAAAACAGGATCCGACTTCAAAGCCAAGCAAACAATTCAAGGGTTTTTGGCTAGCACGGTGACGAGTGGATTAAATAATTTAAGAATTGAAAAAGTTAGAATTGCAGGTGCTACAGATCAGACAAATTGTACAACAAGTCCATGTACGCTTTATAAAAATACTGGTGCAATATCGTCAGTCACAAGATCTTCAACAGGTAATTATTTGATAAATTTCTTAGCTGGCACATTTTCTGATATTCCAAGCTGTACTTATTCTGGCGCAAATGGTGCCACTACTGTTGCCTTTTCAGAATCTATCGCTTTTACAACAACCTCTGCCGGTATAACAGTCCAAACGCCAAGTACGCTTGCTAATATTGATGCAAGGGTTGAAATTATTTGTATCGGCCCTAGATAACCAAAGGAGAATTTATGAAATATTTATTGTTGCTTTTATTATTATCAGGTTGCTCAATGAAAACGATTTCTAAGAACTGCGTAAGAGCCGGAGACACGGAGTATTCAGTTTGCGATTCTCTGAACGGGCTTGGAAAATAAAGTGCAACTCAGTTACGACTTTATACTAAGTGCGTTTGCTGTTTTCATTGGGTTTGTAGTTTGGCTTGTTCGACTCGAGGGCAAAGTCAGGCATAGCGAGTCTCTGATTGCAGAGCTGAAAACTAAGCACGACTCTTTGGATTCAGAGGTTATGAAGCGCCTCCTAGAAATTGAAAAATCACTTTCTAGAATTGAAGGACGTTTGTCGCAGGGAAGTTTGAATGAGCAGTGAAGAGAAATACAAGCTTATTGGGTTCGTTTTATATATGATTCTAGAGTCATGGCTTGGTAAGACAAGCGTTGTTCGGTCGAACTCACTTTTGGAATTATTGACAACTGATATTATATACGCCATTAAAATGTTGTGGGCGATGGTCGTCCGCAAACTAAAAGGAGACAAAAATGTTTGATACACAAAAACTTATCGAGGATCTTAAGGCTGCTGGTTTACCGATGATCGAGGCTGATGTTAAAGTTTTAACAAAAACAATCTTTGCATGGGCAAAGCAAAGCTGTATTGAGGGCGCTTCTAAGCAACCTTTATTGGCGATTGCAGTTCCTGTATTGGAACAATTAGAATCAATCGCTCTTGCTACTGAAGACAAGATCGACGGCGTAAAGTCAGTTTAATATGAACTGGTCCGATATATCTAAGGCGTTTTCAAAGTTTTTACTTGAGGATCTTAAAAAGTATATCGTTCAAATAATAATGAAGGCCGTCGGTATTTCTGGCGGCTTCATTTATTGGGTCATAAATTTTGTGATCACAAAAGAATCAAAGGCCCTCATCGCAGCGGCAGACTCAGCAGCTCGCTTGGCCGATCAAAAGAAAAAAGACGAAGAACTTTTAAATAAATACAAAAAGGATCAAGCCAATGCCACAACGCCTGAATCAACTCTTATTAATGACGAGCAGTCTATTCTTAATGGCAAGCCTTAGTTGCTGCGCAAATTACGACATAAAACAAAACCACCCTTTATTTTTAGACACTCAAAAAGGCTATGCTCGCAAGTATCAAGCTCAGAGCGTACAGCCTAAGCAGTGCGGTGATCCTAACTATGAGTTTATATATTCTGGGCAAACAGTTCCGATTGATAAAATGAATGGGTATGTTTGTTTTGAAACGAGCGAAGTGCAGGCTAATTTAAGATATTACAATGAGTTTTTAAGAAAGCGCGCAAGCTGCCCGCAAGACATCATCGGTGAATAGGCA
>Ga0213917_1000026_pt1 | contig 44406 bp, 56 predicted proteins | sample McNCre117MG_FD_161051 | JGI IMG/M metagenome (GOLD analysis project Ga0213917, IMG submission 161051) | Freshwater microbial communities from McNutts Creek, Athens, Georgia, United States - 1-17 MG | ecosystem: Environmental > Aquatic > Freshwater > Creek | place: USA: Georgia | collected... | reverse complement strand
CAAGGTGTGCCGACCAGCAAATCGCTGACCGCGCAGATCGACGAGGCCTGCGGCATTCTGGAAGCTCGCAGCCACATCGACGTGGAACTGGCCAAGCTGAACGGCAACACCGCTGCCTTCCGCCTGTCCGAAGACCAGGCCTTCATCGAAGCGATGAACCAGACCATGGCTGGCGCCATGTTCTACGGCAACCCCGGCACCGACCCCCGTCAGTTCCTGGGCCTGCAGACTCGCTACTCCAGCTTGACCGCTGGTAACGGCCAGAACATCCTGGACGCTGGCGGCACGGGTTCCAACAACTGCTCGATCTACCTGATCGTGTGGGGTGAGAACACCGTCTTCTGCCCCTTCCCCAAGGGAACGAAGGCTGGCCTGATGCACCAGGACCTGGGCGAAGAGTCCGTGCCTGACAGCAACAACAACTTCTTCCAAGCGCTGCGTGCTCTGTACCAGTGGAAGAACGGCGTTGCCGTGAAGGACTGGCGCTATGTCGTTCGCATCTGCAACATCAACGTGACCGACCTGACCACCCAGGCTGGTACACAGGCTTCCACCGCCGCCACCCAGATCATCAACTTGATGAGCCGGGCACTGGATCGCGTGCCGAACCTGTCCATGGGCCGTGCTTGCTTCTACGCAAACCGCACCCTGTACAGCATGCTGCGCGTGGCTGCACTGAACAAGTCCAACGCCGCCTTGAGCATTCAAGACGCGCTGACCCAGTTCGGTACGCCTTACTCGCTGACCAAGTTCTTGGGCGTGCCCTTGCGCAAGGTTGACCAGCTGCTGAACACCGAGACTCGCGTGGTCTAAAGCTGACTAGGGGGCTTCGGCCCCCGACTCGCAACGAACCCTTCACGAACTGGAGCACAAAATGATCCTCGACAACTTTGCCTTCCTCTCCGGCGCCGTCTCGGCAGCCGGCGCGCTGACCGGCCAGCTCATCACTGCCAACAGCCAACTGTCCACCAACACGATGGACCTGGGCCCGCTGGCTATCGGCGGTAACCAGGTGGCCGACCTCGGCGCCGGTGACGCCCTGGAGATTGCGATCGGTATCCTGGTGGCTCCTGCCACCGCGACCACCGTGCAGTTCCAGCTGATCCAAGCTGATGACGCTGCGCTGTCCACCAACGTGCAGGTGATCAACCAGACCGATGCGTTCCCCATCGCCTCGTTGCCTGCCGGTACCGTGGTGCCTTTGCACTACGACCGCGCCGCACCCTACGCACCCAAGCGCTACATCGGCGTGCGCTACATCTCCACCGGCGCCACGGTCACCGCTCTGTCGGTCACTGCATCCGTCGTGAAGAACGTGCAAGACGTGAAGAACCTGTACTTCAAGTCTGGCTTCGTGGTCTCCTAATCGAGATCCCCTGGGGCTTCGGCCCCAGGCCCATTTTCAACCCTCTGAAAGAACACCATGGCCGATACCCCTATCAAGTACATCGTCAAGGAAAAGTCTCTCATTGGCAACGAGCTGTTTGAAGCCGGTGCCGAAGTGGTCTTGCCCGAAGGCACCCTGCCTGCCGAGAACCTGCAGCCCATCTGCGAGCGCGGCGAAGCCAAGCACCAGGAGTACCTGGCGAGCAACGCTGCGCGCGTGGCCAAGATGAAGGAGCAGTTCGCAGACCCGGCCGCCGGTGACGCTGCCGCCCTGTCCAAGGCCATCGGCGAAGCAGTGGCTAAGGCCATCGCTGAGCAGAACGCTGAAGCCACTGAGCTGAAGGCACGCATCGCTGAGCTCGAGGCTGCTGCCACTGCTGAGGCAAAGAAGACGCCCCTGGCCTAAGCCCCAGGGCCTTGAGTAAGTAACTGATGGGGCCTGCACGGCCCCATCATTGTTTGGAGATCCGCATGGCGAAGATGAACATCAAGAGCGACGACATGGTCGCGCCCAGTGACGACTACGACAGCAGCCCCTGCATCTATCTGTCCGACGACCAGGTCGAGGCACTGGGCATCAAGACCCCGCCAGCCCCTGGCAAGGTCTACCAGCTGCAGGTGGTGGCCGTGGCCACCAGCGTCACCGCCACGATGGAAGAGGCCGACGAGGCAGCGGAGGAGGGCAACGCTCCCGACGTGCGCCTAACGCTGAAGCTCACGGATATAACCATCATGGACAGCGGCAAGTCGATTGCCGACACCCTCTACCAGGACTAAACCATGGCCTCCAGCGACGTCGTCATCTGCAACCTGGCGCTCTCGCACATCGGCGCCGACGCTGTGCTATCGAGCATCAACCCGCCCGACGGAAGCGTCGAGTCGGGCTACTGCTCGCGCTTCTATCCGATCGCGCGCCAGGAGCTGATCGAGATGCACCCCTGGACATTCAGCAAGGTGCGCGTTGCCCTGGCGCAGGTGACCAACCCCAGCACGGTGTGGACCTACGCCTACGCAGCGCCCTCCGACATGATCCAGTCGCAGCGCATCCTGACCACCAGCACGCTTGACGCCTACGGGTTCTTTCCCTTTGGCGGTCTCTTGCGTGCCGACGAGGTGGCGCTCTTCACCGAGCGCGGCAGCGCGGAGTTCGAGGTGGAGAACGGCGTCCTGCTCACGCACGAGCCCAACGCGGTCCTGCTCTACACGCGCGACGTCACCGACACCAGCAAGTTCACCGCCGGCTTCACCGTCGCGCTATCCTACCTGGTGGCGAGCTACCTGGCGGGGCCCATCATCAAGGGCAGCACCGGCGCTGATGCAGCACTGCGCCTGCGCAAGATGGCCGTCATGAAGGCGGGCGAGGCCCGGACCAACGACGCGAACTCGAGCGTTGAGACCAGCCAGTTTGTACCCGAACACATCCGTCGTCGAGCATGAGCACCAAAACCCTACTGCGCAGCTTCGCCGGCGGCGAGATCACGCCCGAGATGTTCGGGCGCATCGACCTGCCCAAGAACCAGACCGGCCTGCAGAAGTGCCTGAACTTCATGGTGCTGCCCCACGGCCCGGTCGCGCGCCGCCCGGGCACAGCCTGGCTGAACGAGACCAAGGACAGCACGACCATCTCGCGCCTGATCCCCTTCGTCTACAGCGCCAGCCAGGCCATGATGCTGGAGCTGGGCGTTGGCTACATTCGCTTCCACAACGGCAGCGGCACCCTGCTTGAGGCCAACGGCACCGTGACCAGCGTGGTGGGCAACACCGTCACGCAGACGGCCCACGGCTACGCCACTGGCGACTGGATCTTCCTGTCGACCTCCGGCGCTGGCGGTCGCTTCTTCAAGATCACCGTGACGGGCGCCAACACCTACACGACGGCCGACCCAGGTGGCACAGCCACCAACCCGCTGGCCACTGTCAACCGGGCCGCGCGCGTCTACCAGATCGCTACCCCGTTCGACGCCACCAACATCTTCGATCTGCACTACGCGCAGAGCGCTGACGTGTTGACCCTCTCGCACCCGAGCGTCGTCACCAAAGAGCTGCGCCGCCTGGGTGCCACCAACTGGACCCTGACCGACGCGAGCTTCACGCCGACCGTGCTGCCGCCCACATCGCCAGCGGCCACTGCCACGAGCGCGCAGCCCAGCAACATGACGGTGCAGCGCTACGTGATCACGACCCTGGCCGCTGACCTCGTCACCGAGTCGGTGGCCTCGGCGCAGTGCACGGCGACCAACAACCTGGGTCTTGCAGGCAACTACAACACCGTGACCTGGACCGCCGCCACGGGCGCCAACCGCTACTACGTCTACAAACAGCGCGGTGGCACCTACGGCTACGTGGGCCAGACATCAGGCCTGTCGCTGATCGACGAGAACATCACGGCCGACATCACGCAGGTGCCGCCTGAGAACAACATCACGCTCAACACCGGCGCCGGCGAGTACCCGGCTGCGGTCACCTACCACGAGCAGCGCCGCTGGTTCGGCGGCCCGGTCAACCACGCACAGAACATCTACGCCACGCGCTCGGCCACCGACGCGAACATGACTTCCAGCGTGCCCACGCGCGACGATGACGCGCTGCAGTTCCGCGTGGCCTCGAGCCAGCAGAACGCGGTGCGCCACCTGGTGAGCCTGTCCGACCTGCTGGCGCTCACCGCCGGCGGCGAGTTCCGCATCTACTCCGACGGCAGCGCCAGCGCCATCACGCCCAAGTCGATCACCATCAAGCCCCAGGCCTACTGCGGTGCCAACAACGTGCAGCCCGTGGTGACCAGTGGCAGTGCGCTCTACGTGCAGGCCCAGGGCTCGCACGTGCGCGAGATCGCCTACGACCCATCTGGCACGGGCGCCTACCGCACCATCGACATCAGCATGATGGCACCGCACCTCTTCAACGGCTACAGCCTCGTGCAGCTCGCCTACTGCCGTGCACCCGACCAGGTCGCCTGGGCAGTGCGCAGTGACGGCGCGCTCCTGGGACTGACCTACGTGCCCGACCAGCAGGTGTTCGCGTGGCACCAGCACGCAACCGACGGCTTCGTTGAGTCGGTGGCGGTGATCCCCGAGAACAACGCCGACGTGCTCTACATGGTCGTGCGTCGCACGGTCAACGGGCGCAGCGTGCGCTACATCGAAGTGCTGAGCTCGCGCCTCTTCACGACCCTGGCCAGTTGCTTCTACGTCGACGCCGGCGCCAGCTACTCTGGCGCGCCGATCACCACGCTCTCCGGCCTGTGGCACCTCGAAGGCAAGAAGGTCAGCATCCTGGCCGATGGCGCCGTGGTGGCGCCTCGCACCGTGACCGGCGGCTCCATCACCCTGGACGTGGCAGCAAGCTCGGTGAGCGTTGGCCTGGGCTACAACTCCGACCTGCAGACGCTGCCCCTGGATCTCGAGGGTGCACCGGCCGGCGGCACGGGCACCATGAAGAACGTGAACAAGGTGCACATTCGCGTGGCCCAGAGCTCACTGGTGAGCGCCGGCCCGAGCTTCAGCAAGCTCACGGCCTTCCCATCGCGCGCGGTCAGCGACCCCTACGGCTCGCCACCTGCGCTGCGCAACAACGAGCTGCCCCTGGTCGTGAGCCCCTCGTGGGGATCTGACGCCTCGATCTGCCTGCGCACCTCCGACCCAACCCCGCTGACCATCACCAGCATGACGCTCGAGGTGGCGGTCGGTGGTTGAAGCCCGGGCGGTTGCGCCCGGGGATGTGGTCGAGCTTGTTGTAAAAATGAGACAGGCCGACATCGAGGAGCTGGAGGCCCTGGGCATCCAGGACTTCGTGCGGGAGATCCGGTCGAGCGTCGAGCGCTCGGCCTTTGCCTACACCTTCACCGTGGGCGGGGAGCTCGCCTGCATTATGGGTGTGGTCCCGGCCGGTGGATTATTCGATCCTTCCGGCATCCCCTGGATGCTGGGCACCGACCTCGTGACGCGCAACCAGCGTGCGCTTATGCGCCTGTGCCGGCCCTACATTCACCAGATGCTGCAGGCGTACCCCTTCCTGTTCAACTACGTGCACGCCGAGAACCACCGCGCCGTCCGCTGGCTGAAATGTGTTGGTTTTACGCTACAACCTGCTGAACCCTACGGGCCCCTTGGAGCACCTTTCCATCTCTTCACTTTGAGGGCCTGAGCCATGTGCAGTCCTATGATCGCCGTGATGGCGCTGACCGCAGTCAGCACTGTCCAGAAAATGCAGACCGACCAGGCGCAGGCAGACTACACCTCGCAGGTCAACCGCAACAACGCCACGACCGCAGGCTATGCCGCTGCCGACGCACAGCGCCGGGGTGAGCTAGACGCCCAGCGCGTGCAGCGCAATACCAGCCAGATGGTCGGCAGCCAACGTGCTGCCTACGCAGCCAAGGGCCTGGACATCACCGAGGGCACGCCTGGTGACGTGGTCGACCAGACCAACTTCTTCGGCAAAGCGGACGCCGAGACCGCGCGCTACAACGGCCGGCTCGACGCCTACGGCAAACAGGTGCAGGCCCAGAACTTCAACAGCGCTGCAAGTGCTGCCAGCTACAACGGCCGCCAGGCTGTCGCTGGCGACTTGCTGAGCGGTGCGAGCTCGGTGGCCAGCAGCTGGTACGCCTACGGTGGCGGTTCAGGCGGCGCCGCCGCAGATCCGCGCGCCGCCGTGCGTGGCCAGCGGGGGTACTAAATGCCCACCATCCCAACCTACGATGGTCCCCAGCTGCGCCAGCAGGGCATCCCTGACGCCTACCAACAGAATCAAGATGTGAGCTCGGGCGGGCAGAAGCTGGCCCAAGGCCTGGGTGCTGCGGCCGATGCGCTTGACAAGATCGGGCTGCAGCAAGACACCCTGGCCGCGCAGACGGCCGAGACCTCGATTCGTTCAGCCTGGTTCAAGAAGGACCAGGAACTGCGCACTGAGTTCAGCGGCACCAAGATCGATGGCTACCAATCGGCCGTCGACCAGTGGTGGGCAGAGGCGCCCAAGACCTTTGGCGAGAACCTGAACGGCCGGGCGCAGATGATTGCCAGCAAGTCGCTGGTGGCAGCCCAGGACATGGCCCAACGCACGGCCGCTCACTACGCCGGCGCCGAGACCGCGCGCGTGCAGGGCGAGGCGTTTGTCAGCGCCAAGCAGGCCGTGCTGCAGGACGCGCTGAGCGCCACTGCGCAAGGCAATATGGCGGCAGCCCCTGGTGCGGCGCTGGACATAAAGGCAAAGAACAAGGAATGGGCTGAGCTGCACAATCAGAGTGCCCAAGAGCAGGCCATGCAGAACGTCAAGGACCTGACCGCATTGCACTTCAACGTGGTGAACCAGCTGCTGGTTACCAACCCTAAGGCGGCGCAGGACTACTGGAACGGCGTCGACAAGAAGACGGAATTCGACGCCGGCAAGATCGATGAAGTAAACAACCGGCTCAAGGCCCAGGTCACTGCGCAGATAGGTGGGGACGGTGGGCGCGAGGTGTTCCACAGCTTCATGGACGGCAAGGGCTACAACGACGCCGTGCCTGAGGACAAGATGGACGCCGAGCTGGTCAAGCGCTACGCCGACGACCCAGCCAAGTTGCAGGCCGCGCGCCAGGAGCTTAACTACCAGGTGGGGCTTTTCAACAAGACCCAGACCGAGCAGCAGGCCGGCGCAGTCAATGGTGTCTACAAACAGATCAACGCCAAGGTGCCACTGAGCGTGATCCAGCGCAGCACGGATTGGGCAGCCTTGTCGTCTAAGTCGCAGCTGATGATCACGCAAGAGATCCAGGACCGCAACCACATGCTATCGGCCCGCAGCGACGAGGACATCATGCGTGCCGAGCGCATGAAGACTTTCCGCACCGCGCCAGCGCTGCTGGCCATGTCCGACCCCACCGTGCTGGCCAACCTCACGCGCGACCAGATCATGGCGCAGATGCCCGCCATGGGCGAGGCTAATACGTCACAGCTGCTGCAGAAGTGGCAGTCGTTCCAAGGCAACCAGGCCAAGCTCAGCGAGGCCAAGGTCGACAACGATATGTTCGAGTCGATCGCAGCAGGTGCAGGCATTGACCCCAAGCCAAAGCAGACCGACAAGAACGCCTCGGCCCAGGTGTGGAACCTGCGCCAGCAGGTGGAGCAGGCCATCGGTCTCAAGCAGCAGAAGGCCGGCGGCGAACTGCCCCGCGCGGAGAAGTCCAAGATCATGGAGGACATCATCCACCAGGAAGTGCTGCGCCCGACTTGGGTGCCGTTCATGGACGGCGACAATGTGCCTGCGGCAACGCTCACGCCCAAGGACCTGGCCGCCTCCTCGGTCAAGATCCAAGTGCCTGGTGCAGGGCCCCGGGGTAGCACCGCTGACAAGGTGATCCCGATCAACTCGATCCCCACCGATGAGTACGCCGACGTGCAGCGCTACCTGCGCGAGCGCAACCTGCCCGACGATCCCAAGAGCGTGGCCGCACGCTGGTACAAGGCCAAAAACAAATGACATCGTTCTACGACACCCTGGTCTCTCAGGACGCAGCGCAACCCGCTGCCGCCCCCGCACAGCAGCCTGTCAGCTTCTACGACACGCTCAAGGCCCAGGACGAAGAAGAGGGCAAGCTGCGCGCCAGCGTGGCGGTGGCCAGCAAGACCTCCCCAGACAAGGCAGCGCAGCAGCAATACCTATCCAAGGTGACCGGGCTGCCTCTGCCGGTGGTGCAGACCAACGAAGGTGAAGCGCAGGCCAGGGTCAAGTTTCAGCAGATCAACGCGCTCGCCAAGACATCGCCCGTGCTGAAGGCCCGGCTGATGGACCCTGAGTTCACTGCGGTGGCGCAGGATGACGTTGGCACCCTGGCGTCTATCGGCGACACCCTGGCCAGTGCTGCCAAGTACATTGTCAGCGCACCCAACCAGAAGAACACCCTGGCAGGTGACGTGGGTGCCGGCGTGCTGCAGGCCAACCGTGGTGCGGCCGGCGTGTTCCAGCTCGCCTCAGAATTCATCGCACCTTTGCTGGACCCGCTCGAAGGGCGCGTGCCCGGCGGTAATCCGCTGCGCCGCCTGGCCGAGGGCTTTGCCTCTTCCGGCGCCAAGTCGGACGCCGATGCCAAAACACTCAGCCCACCGCCCGACGGCACTGTAGCCAGCGGTGTATCCAGCGGCGTGCAGTCCTTCATTGGCAACGCCTTGATGCTACCTCTGGCCGTGCTGCCAGGTGGTGAGGCCGCAGTGCTCTACGGCATGTCCGCGCAGCAAGGTGGCCAGTCCTACCAGGATGCGCGCGAGAAAGGCATAGGCCAGAACCAGGCGGCTATCTTCGCTGCGTCGCAGGCGGTGATCGAGTACGCCACGGAGAAGCTCCCCATGCACGCGCTGATCGGCGACGTGAAGGCTGGCGCCCCGATCTTCAAGTCGCTGCTGCATCAGATCGGCCTGGAAGTCCCGGGCGAGCAGATCGCCACTGCGCTGCAGGATCTGAACGAGTGGTCGACGCTCCACCCCGAGAAGCCTTTCAGCGACTACTTGGCTGAGCGACCGGCAGCGGCGCTGCAGACGTTGATTGCCACCGCCATTGGGGTAGGCGGCAACGTCGCGCTGGTGCACGGCATTCAGCACGTGGCCGACAGCGCCACCGGTGTGCAGCGCCAGCAGCAGATGAGCCAGTCGGGCCTCGAGCACTTGAAGCAATTGATGGCCCTGGCCGGCCAGGCCAAGATGCGTGAGCACAGCCCGCAGACCTTTGCCGAAGTCTCGCAGGAGATGGCCGAGAAAACCAACGGAGCGCCCACCGAGGTGCGCTTCGACGCACGCACACTGGGCGAGGTGCTGAACCAGGAAGAGATGGCCAAGCTACCCAGCCTCGCACCCCAGATGCAGGAGGCCCTGGCCACTGGCGGTGAGGTCCGTGTGCCAATCGGCGAGCTCATGGCCAATGTGGCTGGCACACCGCTGGAGCAGAAGCTCACCGAGCACGCGCGTGTGGGCGACAACGAGCTGAGCGCAGCCGAGGCCAAGGAGGCTGCGACCCAGGCTGAGAGCTACCTGCAGTCTGAGGCCACACGTGTGATCGGCGAGGCCAACGACAGCGCTGCACACCAGGCCAGCGCTGACACCGTCAAGCAGTCCCTGCTCGACCAGTTTGAGAAGCTCGGCCGCTTCACGCCCGACGTGAACAGCGCCTACGCCACGATCGCCAGCAATATGTACACGGCCCTGGGCGCACGTCTGGGGATGACGCCCGAGCAGGCCTACGCCGCACACCCGTTGACGATCAATGGAGTGAACCCGGCCAAGGTCAGCGACACCCTGAACAAGGGCACCCGCACTGGCGAGGTCAGTGTCGAGGGCTACCACTACAGCAAGCAGCAGCGCAGCCAGGTGAGCACCGATATGTTCGGCACAGGGCTGGCCGGCAGCAGCCGTGAGGAGTACCAGAACGCCACCGACAAACGCCTCGGCAAGCGCGCCTACTTCTACGTGGACAAAGGCACCGGCATCAACCCAGAGGCCGGCGTTGGAGGCTACGCCCACAAGGCGCAGCTCTCCAACATCTATGACGCCGACACCGACCCGCTGCGCCTGAACAAGGGCGGCAAGCTCGCCTTCGAGAGCGCCGTGCTCGACGCCGGTTTCTCAGGCTACCTGAACCGGCTCGACGGCACCCAGTCTGGCCAGGTCGTGCTGCTCGGCCCGCAGGCGCCCACCAAGGTGGAGGCCCTGGGCCAGATGACCAAAACCAAGGGCGCCGTCGTGGCGCCCAAGGGCCAGCGCGAGAGCCTGGGCCGGGACCAGGTCGTCGACGCGCTGCAAGCCAACAAGGACTTGCCCGCCGGCTACATGCCCCTCAGCACATGGGACACGATGCTGGCCAAGCTCATGCCCGAGGAGCACGCCGCGCTGGACAACGCTGGCGTCTTTAAGGGCGCCGGCAACGCCTACAAGTCGGACCTGATCAAAGCCTTCGAGGCTGCGACCGAGGCGCCGGTCTACAACCAGTCGGCCACGCTGCGTTCTGGAGAAGAGACCCTGGCCAAGTACGGCCTGCCCCTGGGCGGCAAGTACAAGACCCGCGACATCGCCGCTGCGCTCGAAGCGCGCCAGCGTGAGAAGTACGGCAAGATCGACCCGACCGACCGCAGCGATGAGGCTGCCGACAAGATCGCCAACTGGATGGCCGAGGAGGTGCGCTTTGAGATGTTGCACCCGCGCAAGTCGGGCGTCGGCTGGTACAGCTACAAATTCCAGCGCGCGCTCGACACCTTCGGCGACATATTCCCTGAGCTCAAAAAAGACAAGGACGCACGCGCAACGCTCACCGCGCTGATCGCCATCACGTCCGACGGCCAGAGCGTGCTGCCCAACTTCCGCATGGCGGTTGACCTGTACCGCAACTTCCGTGACAACGGCAAGTTCACAACCGATCGCGGCCACTCGCGCATGGACAGCATCCAGGGCAACGTGGACCTGCTGCAGAAGATGCTCGACGACATGGGCCCCAAGGCCATGCGCAAGTACCTGCTGCAGGAGGCCACGGTCTCCGAGCTGCGCAAGCGTGCCAAGGCCGAGGGCGTCGACTTCAAGACCGACTACCAGGCGAGCGTCAAGCTGCCGATGGCTGCCGTCACGTTCGGCCCCAAGCTGGGTGCGTTCTACGCCAACCTGATGGGCGCCAGCGGTTACCTCACAATGGACCGCTGGTGGTCGCGCACCTTCAACCGCTACCGTGGCACGCTGCTGCAGGCGCCCACTGCGGACGGCCTGGCACGCATCAAAGAGTTGATGGGTCACCCCGAGTGGTCGGACGACCAGGTGATCTCCGCCACGGTGGAGCCACGCAAGTCCTACGAGGCGAAGAACTTCAAGAACGGCACGGAGATCGAGAAGGCCGCCAACACGGTCTACAAGGCCGCCTTCGAGAACCTGGAAGACGCCCCGTTCAACGCCACCGATCGCAGTTTCATGCTTGGCACAGTGGCCAAAGCGCAACAGATTTTGGAAGCCGAAGGGCGTAAAATATCGGTAGCGGACATTCAGGCCGTCCTGTGGTATTACGAAAAGCGCCTGTACGGTGAACTAGGAGCTCGGCAATCTGCCGATGTGAGTTATGAAGACGCAGCAAAAAAGGTCGTCGGAGAACAGCCCGACAGTGGTGAACCCGGACGATCCGATGCACGCGGCGCTGACGGTGGCGCAGTCGGCGATGACACCGGAACAGCGGCTGGAGTTTCTGAAGAAGCTGTCGCCCCCGGCCTCGAGCCCTTCAACCCAGGAGAAGTAGATGGCGGACGAACCTACCAGCAAGCCGGAAACGGAAGCGGACGGAGCACGGGCCGGAGCCTTGCGCCTCTTGAAGGCGCGCCATCAGTCACTGGCTTTCACGGGCCAGATCCCCGACTCGTTGCAGTTGCCGAGCAATATGCCCGAGACAACGGCATCGAGCTCCGACGCCAAAACGCCTACGTCCAAGTAGACCCCGAGCGCGCGAAGCGCCTGGCCGACGCCTATGAGGCGATGGCCCACGCCCCTACAGACCCCCGGGTCCAGGAGGCTTACCAGAACTTGATCCAGCAGACCATGGCGCAGTACAAAGCGCTGGAGGCTGCCGGCTACAAGTTCTGGTTCATCGACACCCGCATCCCGTCCAACGCTGAGTACGCCTCCACTCCGTGGAACGCGATGCGCGACACGCGCGCCAACCAGCAGATGGGCGTCTTCCCGACCACCGACGGCTTTGGCTCCAGTGAGCTCGACGTCAGCGCCAACCCGCTGCTGGCCGACACCGGCCTGCAGTGGCCCGTGGGCGGGGTGGATGGCGAGCTGCAGCCAGTGCTGGCCAACGACCTGTTCCGCGCTGTGCACGACGCCTTCGGCCACGGCCTGGAGGGCGCAGGCTTCCGCGCTGACGGCGAGGAGAATGCCTGGCAGGCCCACTCCCGCCTGTTCACTGGCTCGGCCCTGGGCGCCATTACCAGCGAGACACGCGGCCAGAACAGCTGGCTGAACTACGGCCCCCACGGCGAGGCCAACCGCAACGCCAAGGTGGAGGACACTGTCTTCGCACCGCAGAAGACCGGGCTCATGCCCGAGTGGACCTGGACCGAGGGGCGCGCAGGAGACCAGCAGGATGAGGTCCTGAACCAGGCGCCAGCCAACAAGTACCAGACCAAGTACCTGGCCGGGCGCGACCTGGCCAGCCTCAACGCCGACGAGCGGGCACAGTACGATGTGCTGGCCACCAAGCAGACCGATACCCCTGAGTTCAAAAAGTGGTTTGGCGACAGCAAGGTGGTCGACGCCGAAGGCAATCCGCTGGTGGTTTACCACGGGACAAACCAAAACATAACGTCTTTTGACCCAAGCAAAATAGGCTCACGGGACGCCGGCTTTTTCGGCTCTGGTTTCTACCTCACCCCCGACGCGGACATTGCCACGGACTACGCTGACAGCGCCGTCGACGACGCTGGCAAGGGGGAGGCAAACACGATGGTGCTGTACGCCGCGATAAAAAATCCTTTTGTCTGGGATATGTCGCCGGAAGGCGCCGGGCAAACCCGCGCAGCGCTGGCAGCTATGGGCATCAAGCGCGATGATGTTCGCGGTAACTCTGCCGCGCTGAGCAATGCCAAAGAGCGCGACACTTTCAACAAAGCAGTGCGCGCCGCAGGGCACGACGGTGTGATAGTGCGCGACGAAGATGGAATCCAGGAGGTGGTGGCGTTTTCCCCCACCCAGGTCAAAAGCGCTACGGGCAATAAAGGTACCTTCGACCCTGCCAGCTCCAGTGTCTTGCACGCACCCAACAGTCGCGGCACCTTCAACCCCAAGAGCATGACCGTCAGTCTGCTCGAGGGCGCTGACCTCTCCACGTTCCACCACGAGATGGCGCACTTCTACCTCGAGGTGCTGGCCAACATCGCCAGCGGACCGAACGCGCCGGCCTCGATCATGAACGACATGGACATCCTGTTGAAGTGGTTCGGTGTCAAGGACCTGGCCGCCTGGAACGCGATGAGCCTGAACGAGAAGCGCGCCAGCCACGAGAAGTTTGCCGAGCACTACGAGCGCTACCTCTTCGAGGGCAAGGCCCCCAGCCTGGAGCTGCAGGGCCTGTTCCGTCGGTTTGCCAGCTGGATGAAGGACGCCTACAAGCACATGCAGGAGTGGATGAGCGGCATGGGCAAGACGCTCACCCCCGAGGTGCGCGGCGTCTACGACCGCATGTTGGCCACCGAGGCGCAGATCGAGCAGGCTGAGAGCGCACGCAACTACGCGCCACTCTTCAAGAGCGCTGAGCAGGCAGGGATGACGCCCGAGGCCTGGGCTCTCTACCAGCTGCAGTCGCAGGACGCCACCGAGCAGGCCATCGAGAACCTACAGGCGCGCAGCCTGCGCGACACCAAGTGGATGGTCAACGCCCACGCCAAGGCGCTCAAAGCCATCACCAAGGACGTCGAAGCCAAACGCAAGGCGGTCGAAGCCGAGGTCAAGATGCAGGTGGCGAGCATGCCGGTCTACGAGGCCAAGGCCTACCTGGACGCGCTGCACAAACCCACCGCAGATGACAAGGCTGCCAGCGCTGCGCACAAGGCGCTGCGCGATGCTGCTGAAGCCAAGGCCATGGAAGAGGCCAAGGCCGCACTGCCGGGCGTCAACGAAGTCACAGGCCTGGAGAAGGCGCAGCTGATCAGCAAGTCCAAGCGCGAGCTGGCCAACACCGTCGACCGCGCGATGATCGCCTGGGACAAGGCCAACCCCAAGCCCCAGAAGACCAACGCGCCGGCCGACCTGCAGGTGGCCAGCGAGATGTTCGGCTACTCGTCTCCTGACGAGATGCTGCGCGCGATCCACGAGGCCGAGCCCTTCGCATCGGTGGTGGAGGGCATGACCGACCAGCGCCTGCTCGAGCGCTACGGGGATCTGGCCACACCCGCCGGCATCGAGCGCGCAGCCAACGAGGCTATCCACAACGAGGCCCGGGCCAAGTTCCTGGCGACCGAGCTCAAGGCTCTGAGCGAGGGCATGCGCATAACGCCGCCTGACCGCAGTAAAGTCCTCGAACAGCTGAAGGAGTGCCTTGCATCATGAGTACCGAAATTGCCGCCGCGCTGGCCGACGTGGTCATGCTGCTGGAGAAGAACTCCGGCGACAAGGCTAGCATCGTCGCGGCACTGACGGCCCAGACCGATGCGCTGCGGGCCCTGGCACTGCGCGAGAGCCCGGCGCCGGTGGTCAACTCGGCGCCCACCGTCAACGTGACGGCACCCGCTCAGCCCCCTATCAACGTCACCGCCAAGGCAGGCGAAACGATCGTGCAGATGATCGAGGCCAAGAGCAGGAAGGTGCGCATCAATGTCAAGTACAACGACTCTGGGCGCATCGACTTTATGGACGTAGAAACCGTTACGGAGTAACCCATGGCAATCTCAATGAACGCAACCCTGCGGAACAACCGCCTGGATCAGATCACCACCTTCGCTGGCGCTGGTGCGATCCTGAAGGTCTACACCGCAGCCTACGCTGCCGCGCTGTACCAGTCCAACTGCTCGGCCACCTTCGCGCCTGCCGCCTCCGGCGGCGTGCTGACAGCCAACGCCGTTGCCAACTCGGGCGCAGCCACCGGCGCTGGAATAGCTGCAGCGGCACGCCTCTACAAGAGCGATGGCGCGACGCTGATCCTGGACGGTCTGACAGTCGGCACCAGCGGCACGAACGTGGTTATCACCAACACCACCATCGCGTTGAACGACATCATCACGACCTCCAGTTTTACGATCACTGAGGGCAACCCGTAATGGCAACCGGCACCGGCGTTGCGGAGATTGACTTCGGGGCATTCCCCGGAGCCAATGAAGCCAGCATCGCCGTGTCCGGCCAGGGTAGCATCAGCGCGACCAGTAAGGCGGAGGCGTGGGTGATGGCGGACGACGTGTCGTCTGACACGTTGCACACGGCAGCGGACCACAGGTACCTGCCGCAGTTCGCGTCATTCACATGCGGGACACCCACGGCAGCTACGGGGTTTACGATTTACGGGCGCTCAGTGCACAAGCTGCAAGGCAAGTGGAAGCTGCGCTGGGTCTGGGCAGATTAAGGAGTAACAAATGGCACTCGATTCAAACATCGTTGGCGGTACGTCCGGCAACAAGGCCGAAGTCAACGCGGCCAATCAGCTGAAGATCACGTCTGAGCTGGACGCATTCACCAACCCGCTGAACGTGGGTAACCTGCGCATCCAGACTGAGCTGGACGCAGGCAAGATCACTGGTGTGCCACTGCTGGTCAGCCCTGAACTGGACGGCGACTACCGTACTCGCATGGCGCTTGACACGCTGGTCGATGAGGAGATCTTCAACTACACCGCGCAGAACACTGGCAAGCACCAGTCTGTCAGCACCACGATGGCCGCGACTTGGACTGCAGGCCAGTTCACTACCAACAGCGGATCTATCACCACGACCACTACCGGCTACGCGCTGCAAACGTATGCCAACTTCCCCAACAGCGGTGTGCAAACCTTGTCTGGTGACTTTGAGGTTTCGTTCAGCCAGCAGCCAACGGCTAACAACTTTGTCGAGTTTGGCTTCACAACCAACATCGTGTCCGCCACTGTCGCGCCTCCTGACGGCATCTTCGTGCGTGCCAGTGCATCGGGCTTCCAGGGCGTTGTGTCCTTCAACGGCACGGAAACATCCACCGGCGTCTGGACGAGCTTCAACAACACCGGCACGTTCACCTACGCCAACAACAAGCGCTACCAGTTCATCGTCTACACCAACGCCATCAGCGCTAACTTCTGGGTCAGCGACGGTACAAACACATGGTTGATGGGATCTCTGGCACTGCCGGTTGGCACTGGCCGGGTGAACATGGGCGCTGGCCTCAAGGCCTTCTTCATGCAGCGTATCACTGGCGGTGCTGCCGGTGCTGCTGTGCAGGCCGCGCTCAATGCGTACTCTGTGCGGGTCGGCGGTGCGAACTACGCAAGCACACTGGCCCAGACCGGCAACCGTCTGTTCGGCTCCTACCAAGGATTGTCGGGCGGCACCATGGGTGGCTTGGCTACCTACGTCAACAGCACCAACCCAACGGCTGCTGCACCTTCTAACACTGCGCTGACAGCTAACTTGCCTGGTGGCTTGGGCGGCCAGGGTGTTGTCACTGCTGCCGCCGCTGCTGTGACTGATGGCATCTGGTCTGAATACGGTGTGCCGACACCGACAGCCAACGTATCTGGTCGTCGCTTGGTGATGACCGGCGTTCTAGTGGACGCAGTGAATACTGGCGCAGCAGTGGCTACCACCGCCACAACGATTCAGTTCTCGCTGGCCTTTGGTCATACGGCTGTCTCACTGGCAACGGCTGAGGCTACCAACGCCAAGGCACCGCGACGTATCGCGCTGGGCTTCATGAACTGGCCTATCGGTGCTGCCATCGGGCAGGGCCCGGACAAGGGGCCGATCAAGGTGGACTTCTCCAGCGCGCCGATCTACGTCAACCCGGGCGAGCGTACAGCACTGGTCGGCAAGTTCATCGCAGGTACAGCCACCGCATCGCAGACCGTCACGTTTACCTACACGCCGATCTACGGCTGGGAGTAACCCCTAAATGTCCCTGCTGCTTGCCCTTACTGGCAGTGGCGGTGGCGGGGGCAAAAGCCAGACCATCGCCTTCACGCTCGATGGCGTAAGTGCGAGCGCGAACCAGACCGTCCAACACGCCCAGTCCAGTGCCATCACACTGGACTCGGTGCTGGTTGCGTCTGCTCAAGTAGCGCAGCACCCACAGTCGGTAGCGGTAACTCTCGGTGACGTTGCCGTCGCCTCCAGCCAGACGGCGCAGCACGCTCAGTCGGTAGCCATCCAGCTGGGCGACGTGACGGTGGCTGCGAGCCAAACCAACACAGGCCCGGCGGCAAGCAACAGCCAGGCCGTTGCCATCACGCTGGACAACGTGACGGTGGCAGGTACTCAGACGGCGCAACACCCGCAGACTGTTGCCGTTACCCTGGACGATGTCAGCACCTCGGCCAGCCAGGTCCTGCAGCACTCCCAGGCTGCAGCCATTACGCTGGGCGACGTCAGCACCTCGGCAGCTCAGACGCTGCAGCACAGCCAGTCGGGCGCTGTCACCCTGGCCGACGTCAGCGTGTCGGCCAATCAATCTGTCAACGGGGCTGGCAACACCTACAACCAGGTCGTCAGTATCGCCCTGGATGACGCCGGCGTGCAGGTCGTGCAGGCCGCACCGCAAGCCCCTGGTGCGACAATCGGCTCCACGCAAGGCGGCTACCAGCGCCTCATCCGTCAACAGAACGAGGATGTCATTGCCATTCTCATGTCTCTCATCGTCAGCGAGGTAATCTAAATGGGCACCCTTACAGGCTGCATGGCCAAGGCCGGCAAACTGCTCTCGAAGCAGGACAAGGAAGCGATCCTCGAGCACGCGGCTGAGTTCCGCGCGCAGGGCATGGATGCCCAAGCAGCAGCCGTGGCTGCCATAGACCGGCGCATCGAGCACGTCAAGACCAACCCCTCGCCACGGGCACTTGGCAGCACCAACGCGCTGATCCAGGCCGCCAAGCAATTTGCCGAGGGGCTGGTAGCCAGTCGCAAGGTGCGCGACCTCAAGCCCGGGCAGCACACCGCAGCCGAGGCCCGCGCTGGCAAGAACGCCGAGAAGGCCATGGCCAAGGGCGACGCGCAGGCTACGATCCTGGCCAAGCGCGACCAGCTGCTGCAGTTCTACGCGGCCAAGACAACGACCGAAGCGCAGAACGAGATCGAGAAGAAGGTGAAGAACCTGCAGAAGATCCTGGCCAGCGACTCGCTGCCGCTCGAGTACAAGGACCAGATCGACAAGCTGCTCGAGCGCGTGGACCTGAAGCAGCGCACACTGCGCGAGCTCGACAAGCGCGCGAAGCTGACCGACTGGTTGAAGAGCCAGGAGGAGCTGGGCCTCGACCCTGAGATCCCCGACTACCTGCGTGAGGACAGCCAGCTCACCAGCTACAAGGACATGACGGTCGAGGAGTTCCGGGGGCTCTATGACACTGTCAAGCAGATCGAGCACCTCGGCCGCCTGAAAAACAAACTGCTCACGGCCAAGGACCAACGCGAGTTTGGCATCATCCGTGACGACATCGCAGCCAGCATCAACGAGCTGGCCGGCGACCGCAAGGCCAACACCCGCACGCCCACCACCAAGGCCGGGCGCTGGTTGCAGGCGGTGAAGAACTTCAGCAGCGCGCACGTCAAAGCGGCCATGCTGGTGCGCGAGATGGACGACAACAAGGACGGCGGCAAGGTGTGGGAATACTTCGTGCGCCCGGCCAACGAGAAGGGCGAGTGGGAGACCACGCGCCGGGCAGAGGCCACCAAGCAGCTGACCGACATCCTGGCCCCCTGGCTGAAGAAGGGTGACCTCTCGAAGAAGACCTTCTACCCGGCGATCAATCGCAGCCTCACGCGCCAGGAAGTTTTCGCCATGGCGCTCAACACCGGCAACGAGTCCAACCTGCAGCGCCTGCTGGGCGGCGAGGGCTGGACACAGCAGCAACTCGAGTCGGTGCTGAGTAGCCTCAAGGCCGACGACTGGGCCGTAGTGCAGGGCGTGTGGGATCACATGGGCAGCTACTGGCCTGAGATCCAGGCCAAGCACGAGCGGGTCTACGGCACGCGCCTCGAAGGCATCACGCACGGCTCCACGATCACCGCGCAGCACGGCATCAAAGGTGGCTACTACCCGGTCAAGTACGACCCAGCCGCCAGCGTGCGTGCCGAGGAGCACGCCGATGCCGAGGGTGCGCAGCGCCAGCTGAAGGGCGCCTACGGTGCAGCCACCACTCGCCGGTCCTTCACCAAGGCCCGGGTCGAGGAGGTGGTCGGACGCCCACTGCTCTACAACCTCTCCGGCCTGTACAGCGGCGTGAACGATGTGATCCACGACCTGGCCTGGCACGAGTGGCTGATCGACAGCAACCGCCTGCTGAAGAGCACCGCGATCGACAGTGCCGTGCGAGAGCACTACGGGCCCGCTGCCATCCGTCAGTTGAAGAGCTGGCGCGATGCCATTGCCGAGGGCGACGCCGGCAGCCAGGAGGCTCTGGACAGCGCGCTGGGGTATCTCCGCCAGTCGGTGAGCGTGGCGGGCCTGGGCTTCAACGTAATGAGCGCAGCGATGCAGCCTCTGGGTATCACCCAGTCCATCAGCCGGGTGGGCGCCGGGTGGATCGGCAAGGGCGTCATGTCCTATATCGCCAACCCGGTGAAGATGACCAAGGAGGCGCAGGAGAAAAGCGCCTTCATGGGCAACCGTGCGCGCACCCAGTTTCGGGATCTCAACGAGCTGCGCAACCGTGTGCAGGGTGAGGACGGCGTGATGAATGCTGTGAAGAAGAACGCCTACTTCCTGATGATGCAGTTCCAGCGCATGGTCGACGTGCCGACCTGGCACGGCGCCTACGAGAAGGCCATCAGCGAGGGCAACGACGAGCAGCGCGCCATCGACCTAGCCGACCAGGCAGTGATCGACTCGCAGGGCGGGGGTGAGACCAAGGACCTGTCGGCCATCGAACGTGGCGGCCCGGCCCAGAAGCTCTTCACCACGTTCTACAGCTTCATGAACACGGCCTACAACTTAGGCCGGCTCAGCGCTAAGCGAGACAGCGGTGGAAAAATGGCGGCCAACGTCCTGCTGCTGGCCGTCATGCCTGCCATGCTGGGCACCTTGCTGAAGGACGCATTGACCCCGGGCGACTCGGGCGATGACGACTGGAAGAAGCTATCCCGCAAACTGATCGGTGAGCAGATCGCGTACCTCATGGGCCTGATGGTGGTCTCGCGCGAGTTCGCCGAGGCGGCCAAGACCATCACGGGCACCACCGACCATCCCCGCGATTACTCGGGGCCGTCGGGCGTGCGCATGGTGGCCGACACCTACACCTTTGCCAAGCAGGCTGCGCGCCTGGAGTTCGATGACAGCTTCAGGAAGGCTGCCGTCAACATGCTGGGTGACGTGGCAGGTATCCCATCGGCCCAGGTCAACCGCACGATCACCGGCGCCAAGGCGCTCAAGGACGGCAAGACCAACAACCCGATGGCACTGCTCATGGGGTATCAAGAACCGCACTAGCGTGCGCTTAATGGGGGGCTCCTTGGGGACAATCGCTGTCAACTAGGAGCTCCCCTGCCATGACCGTACCTGCAACTACCAGAAAAGCTGGGCCGTACACAGGCACCGGGGCTCAGACCGTCTTTCCCTTCAGCTTCAAGATCTTCACCACGACCGACGTGAAGGTGGTAGTGGCCGACCTGGCAGGGGTCGAGACCACACTCAGCTCGGGCTATACCGTCACTGCGAACAGTGACCAGGTGGCCAGCCCAGGCGGCAGCGTCACGATGGCTGTCGCACCGGCGACCGGCTACAAGCTATCGATCCTGGGCAACTTGCCCTATGACCAGACCCTGGCCATCCCGGGCGGCGGCAACTACAACCCGGTGGCACACGAGAACGCACTCGACCGCATCGTTGAGCAGATGCAGCAGGTCTTCGAGCTTGCGTCACGAGCGCTGGTGCAGGGCGCCACGGCCACGGGCGGCGGCGGCACACTGCCGTCGGGCGTGTCGTTCAACGTACTGGGCTGGGACTCTGCCGGCACCTCGCTGGTCAACTACAACCCCACATCGCTGGGCATAGCCATCAGCTACGCCGGCTGGGCAACGCAGACCTTCAGTGGCACGGGCGCCCAGACTACGTTCGTGCTGACCAACGACGCAGGTGTGGCCGACAACATCGAGCTGGCAGTGGGTGGCGTCGTGCAAACCGCCGGCGTCAACTTCACCTACACCTCGGCCACGAAGACCATCACCTTCCTGACCGGCGCACCGCCGGTCGGCACGAACAACGTGCGCGCTCGCTACGGTCAGGCGTTGCCAGTTGGCACACTGTTGAGCACTGGCGTCACCGACAGCACGGCCTTCGGGCGCGGCGTACTAACTGCAGCCAGTGCCGCAGCGGCTGGGCTAGTCACACCTGGCAGCGACATCGGTGCAGCTACGGCTACGACTCAATCGGTTGGTGATAACAGTACGAAGGTTGCCACAACTGCTTTTGCCCAAGCGGCTACACCTCAAATACAGCCCATATCAGCGTCTGTAAGCGCCAATGCGCTGACTATCACGGCATCTGCATTGACCCTGGATTTTCGCAGTACCACGCTTGGTAGCGGTGCAGTAACACGGGTTACTGGCACGCCTGCAAGTTTGGTAGTCCCGTCCACGGGAACGCTCGGCACTGTCTCTGCAACGCAATCGCGCTTGGCGGTGCTGGCCTTGAATAACGCCGGAACCGTGGAATTAGCGGTAGTAAATATTGCTGGTAGCAATGACCTGACCGAAACGGGCCTGATCAGCACCACAGCTATCAGCGCTGCTGCAACGTCCGCTTCTGTGGTGTATTCCACCACAGCACGTACTAGCGTTGCTTACCGTGTCATTGGCTATGTGGAAAGCACACAGGCTACCGCTGGCACATGGGCGACAGCGCCGAGCACAATCCAAGGATACGGCGGGCAGGCTCTGGCTGCTATGTCTTCGCTTGGGTATGGGCAGACTTGGCAGAACGTGACGGGTAGCAGGGCGCTAAGCACGACATACTACAACACGACAGGCCGACCTATTGCCGTAAACGTGCGTTGCGCCTTGTCAGTCAGCGGTTCGGCTTTCCAATTATTCTGCAACGGCCAAGATGTGGGATACCACAGCGCCGCAGGCAACGGTAACGTCACCATGAGCATGATTGTACCCGCTGGCGCTTCATACCAAGCACTTAACAACTCGGGCGCTACGCTGGGGGTGTGGTCCGAACTCCGCTAAGGAAATACTATGCACTACAAAGACCAATCCAACGCGCTGTATTTCCTTGACGATGCATCTTTCGAGCACCTTCTCCCTGCTGGTTGCGTGCAGATCACAGAGACGGAAGCACAAGCTCTCAAGCCTGTCCCAGCGCCTCCAACAGTTGCAGAAAAACTCGCAGCCCTAGACGCGGCAAACACACTCACGCAGCGCAACCTGCGCAACACCATCATGATAATGAACGAGGCGTTCAAACAGATCACTGGTGGTGCGCTTGATCTGTCCAACATACCCGGTGTAAAAAAGGTGTACGAAGTAGAAGCTCAGGCTGAAGCGCTGAGGGCGCAGCTGTGATTGGTCTGCTGATTGTCCTGCTGGTGCCTGCGCTGAAGTGCGTGGAGGGGGGCAGCCGCAACCCGCTGCACATCCTCGCGGCTCTGGTGGCTTTTCTGGTGGACATACTCATCGCGCACACAACGTGGGCCTTGGTCGCCGGGTTCCCCCGCATTGGCGAGGTGACCATCAGCGACACGCTGGAGCGCTTGGCCTCACCCGTTAACAGCAGCCACCCAGACTACGATCTGTTCGTACAGCTTGCGCTCAAGATTAACCGGGCCACCGGGTACCACCATATCAAATCTGTAAAACCATGACCAACGATCAAATCGACCGCCGAGACTACGGCCGACTGGAAGCGCAAGTGGCGCAGCTCACCGTGGACGTGCACGCCCTGAAGGAAACCGTGGAGACGATGCGCGACATGATGCAGCAGGCCAAGGGCGGCTGGCGCACGTTGATGTTCCTGTCGGGTGTAGCTGGCTCCATTGGGGCAGGGCTGTCCTGGATCGTAAGTCACATCAAGTTCTCGTAGGAGGCACCATGTTCACCGCACTTTTCTCCTTCCTTGGCGGCAACGTTTTCCGCATGATCTTTGGCGAGGTCGTGAGCTTCTTCAACAAGCAGCAGGAGCACGCGCAGGAGATCGAGCGCATGAAGCTCCAGGCTGAGGCTGAGGCCGCCCAGCACGGGCGCAACATGGAGGCGATCAAGACCCAGGCCGAGCTCGGCGTCAAGACCATCCAGGTGCAGGCCGAGGCCGCTGTCGGTGCGATCGAGGCGCAGGGCTGGCTGGAAGCAGTCAAGGCCACGGCCATCAAGACTGGCATCCTGTGGGTGGACGGCTGGAACGCGGTCATTCGCCCAGCGGCTGCCACCTGGGCCATGGTCATGATGACGTTGGTGGAGTTCGGTGCGATCGCGCACATGACCGACGACACCGCTGCCATCTGCGGCGCGGCGCTTGGCATCTACCTGGCTGACCGCAGCCTGATGAAGCGGGGCAAGTAATGGGCGAAGTGGCCGTCACCCTTGCACTGATACGGCGCTTCGAGGGCCTGTTCCTCACGCCCTATCTGTGCCCGGCTGGCGTGCCAACGATAGGCTACGGGGCGACCTACTATGAGGACGGCACCCATGTCACCCTGCACGACGCCGCGATCACACGCGAGCAGGCAGAGGCCTTGCTGGGGTGGCATGTGGCTTGCGTCTACCTGCCCGCTGTGATTCGCCTGTGCCCAGGCCTGGATAACCCCGACCGCCTGGCGGCGCTGATCGACTTCACGTTCAACCTGGGCACAGGCAACCTAAAGGCCAGCACGTTGCGCAGGCGGGTGAACGAGCAGGACTGGGCTGGTGCGCAGGTCGAGATCCGCAAGTGGAACAAAGCAGGTGGCCGCGTGCTGCGTGGCCTGGTTGTAAGGCGTGAGGCTGAGGCCGCGCTGCTGTAAAAAGAAAGTGTTGTATGGTTCAAAAAGTTGCTGCCAGTATGGTGTCTAAAAACACGGGGGATGTCGTGCAGGCGGTGACTGCCCTACCGCTTTTGTTTTGTCAACACTTCCCATTCGTCACGGCAGTCCGCGTCACACCAGCGCAGGCGCAGGTTGAGAAAGCCCTGCCCACAGTAGAGGCACCGGCCCGTGGCTGCCGGCCCGGCCGGCTGGCGCAGCGCCTTGGCCAAGGCCATGCTGCGGTCGAGCTCTTCGCGCTCGCTGGCGATGTCGAGATTGTCACTCATGCTTTAGCCCCTGGCTCGGCCTTTGGCTGCGCGATCTGAGCGGCATCTATTTCAGACTTCAAATACTCCATCAACTCAGGATAAGTTGCACCCACAGTTGCAACTGCTGCAATATCTTCAAACGCAGCAAGTCGCGCATTGACTGGCTCGGCCTTTGGCTGCGTATGGGTGTAGAGCAGATGACGACCTTTGCCTAGTAACTCCAGGCCGTCAAATTTATATGGGCCTTCGTAGGTATCTACAACTTCAACAAAGGCCACCGGCTTCCCCGCTTCCATCTCCGCAATCACAGAGCGCAGGTCGGGAAGCGCAGCATCGGCCATTGCTTCAACAGTGTCAAAGCCCGTGGTTTCGGCGTAATCGTCAATCCAGCGCAGGACGGCTTCAAAGGCATCCAGCGCGGCCTTTAGTTTATTGATCATTTTGCTTTCATCCATTCAGGTTTGTTGGGGAGCGGGGCCCAGCCCCGCCAGAAGTTTTGCTTGCCATCGTGTTGGCCGTAGGCCGCCACGCCACCGGCGCCCAGCAGCTGCACCTTGACACCGCGAGGGCAGGTGGCCATGGGCTGCCAGTGGTAGCCCTGGTCCACCGCAGCGCCCAGGGTGTGATTCTCTTTGATCACTTCGGCACTCGCTTGGACAGCTCGCGCTCGATGTACCAGCGGGCCTTGCGCAGGTCCTCAACGGCGTCGTGCTTGAGGTCCGCACGCCAGATGTATTTCAGCGCGTTGCCCAGGTTGAAGCCCATATGCTCGGTGATGGTAATGCACTCAACACCGCTGGGGTGGCTGGTGTAATGCGGTGGGTGGTTGACCGGGTCAGCAGGTGCCTTGGGTCGGAAGGGGTTGGCGGTGTCCATCACTGTTTGCCTTTCATGTAGTCCATCAAAATTTGCTGCACGCTGGCCTTGCCGGCGCGCCGCGCTATCACCACCTCGTCGATCGTGTCGCGTGCGACGATGTAGTCAATGAAAACCCCGCACGTTTTCCCTTCCTGGTACTGACGCATGGGGCCAATCCGCTCGAGGATCTGGTCGTGGTACTCGAGGTTCCAGTCCTGAGCGAAGAAGCATATCCGGTTGCAGTGGGCCTGCAGCCCATCGACACCGTGCCCCATGCTGGCGGGATGACCGAACCACAGCTTGCCTTTGCCGGCCTTGGCGGCAGCCATGTGGTCGTCGCGGCTCAGGTCCAGGCCTTCAGGGAATTCACGCAGCAGTCGGGCCAGGTCGCTATTGAACTGGTAGGCCACGAGTATAGGGTCATCGCCGGTTTCCTCGGCCAGTTCGCGCAGGGCCTCGAGCTTGCCGAAGTCGCACTCCACCCAGGCGCCCTTGCCGTACTTCTCGGGGTCCAGATACACGGCGCCGTTGGCCAGCTGCAGGCACTTCAACGTGAGGCCGGCAGCGTTGAACACCTCGACGTCGAGCCCATCGAACTGGGCGAAGAGCTCCTTCTCGAGCTCCTTGTACTTGACCCTGGCACTGAACGACAGGTCAACCTCGATCACGTTGACGATGGGCTCTTGCAGGTCGAACCAGTCCTTGGGGTCCAGCGTAAGGCACAGGTCAGCCAGGCGCTCGTGGATCTGCTCGGAAGCAAAAGGCTGGATCACCGGCACGATGCCAGGCTTGTGGCTGATGGCATCGACCACGCGCTTGTACGCAAACCAGCGCTCCTCGAACGCGCTGTAGCTGCGGCCCAGGCGCTCGCCCTGATCCAAGAAAAATGTCTGACCCCATAGGTCCTTCAGGCCGTTGGGGCTGGGCGTGCCGGTGAGGTTGATCCAGCGCTTGACCTTGGTGTGGGCCACGCTGCCGATGGCCGCCGCGCGCTGGCCGCCCTTGTTGATACGAAAGCCCTTGAGCTTGGTGCTCTCGTCAGCGATCACCGTGCGGAAGGGCCAGGCCTTGCCGGGTCCGGTGAAGTGCTCGACGAGCCAGGGCAGCTGCTCGTAGTTGGTGGCGTAGACCGGCGCCGGCTTGCGCAGGGCGGCCTTGCGCTGCTCTGGCGTGCCGGTGATTGGCACGACGTCGAAGCCCTTGAGGTGCTCCCACTTCGCCGACTCGTGGGCCCAGCCGTCGCGCGCCACGCGCAGCGGTGCGAGCACCAGGCTGGGGGCGTCCTCGCCCATCACGTTGTGTAGGATCTCGAGGTAGTTCAGGGTCATTACACTTTTTCCGACCCCGGGCTTCCCGAAGAAAGCGCACCGTGGCTGCTTGGCAAAGTGCTCCATCACCATCGGGGCGAAGGCGCGCGGCTCATACTTGCGGCGGGTCATCAGTAGCCCCGCTTCTCTTTGCGCGCAGCCATCATCTGAGCGTGGTGGGTGCGCAGGTGATCAGCCTGGGTCAGCACCTCGAGGTTGTCGGGGTGGTTGTTTCGCTTGTCGTGGTCCTTGTGGTGGACTATCTCGCCCGGCAGCAGGGGGCGGCCGATCTTCGCCTCGGCCACCGTGCGGTGCTCATGGCGCTGGGCAACCTTGCGGTAGGTTTTACCCTCGCCACTGTCGAGCAGGGCACTGCCGTCGTTCATACGGCCACGGCGCGCCTGTTCTTCAGAGGGCATGAGCCGGGTGTTGTGGCCGTTCACGAAGCGGTTCTTGGCCTCAAGGCCGCATCCACACTCGCAAGGGTTGTTCATGACAGTAGCTCCAACTTCACGGGCACCACCTCAAGGTCTTCGCGCTTTCGGCCCTCCACGGCCTTTGGCGTGGCTTCTGCTAGGTAGTCGTAGGACGGGCTTTCCCATCCGTCGCTCTCAGTGCGGAGCTCTTGGCTCCAGGCGCCTTGCGCCCAGCAGGTGGCGCAGTTCTTTGCGGCGCGCTCGGTCTTGAACAGGCGTGGTTCACCCGAACCCCAGGGGCTGAATTCATAATGGGTGGCGAGCACCCTGGCGAGCACCCTGGCGAGCACCCTGGCGGGCAGCAAGGTGCCGCTGGGCTTGTGGCGAATAACATAGAACTGGCTCACGACAGCAACTCCTCAACGCCGGCATAGCTGTCGATCACCACCACCCGCTGGCCCATGCTGCGCATGCGCTCATGCTCGCGGTGCTGCTGGCGCTCGTGCGGGGTGTGAGGGAAGAGGGCGGCCAGGCCCTCGGCCTTGAGCTCGACCCAGATGGTCTCTGCGGGTATCGTCCAGCCGGGACCGTCACGCTCACCGCGCATGACAACGCGATCGGGTGCGCCCTTGCGGCCAATCCACTGGACCTTGCGCACCTCGCCGCCCAGCTCTTTGACCCGGCGCACCAGGTAGTCTTCGATTGAACTTTCTCTCATGTCACGATTCTCCATACGGTTGTCCGGTCAACGCCGAACTGCTTGCTAATGTCCACCTGGCTCATGCCCATGGCATGGGCCTTGCGGATACGGTTGTTACGCTCGCGCTTGGCGACACCGGCCGCGCGCAGCTTGTCGATGCGGTTGCGCAGCCAGTCGCTGCCGCCCAGGGCGTTGAACGCCAGCCACTGGGCCTCGGTCATGCGCACGCTGCGCACGATCAACGGTGCAGGGGGCTTAGGCCTTGGCATCAAGACCTCCGTGCCACGCTGCCCACAGCCGTGAGGCCGCCGTGGTCTTTTCCTTGCGCGTCACATCGTGGTTGCGCAACCGGCCGAAGGCCTGGCGAAATAGTGTCAGCCACTGGCCACACTCACGGCAGGTGGCGGTGTAGTGCCCGTTGACAAAGGTGAAGTCGCGGCTGAGCTTGGCCTCGCCGCAGCAGGTGCAGGTCCGCAGCTTGGACATCAGTGCAACCACCACACCAGGTTGACGATAACTTGCAGCAGGAGCAGCGCCACGGTGGCGACTGCCAGCAGGATCTGCGCGTGCTCTCTCATCACAGCACGCAGTAAAGGACGACGAACGCAGCCAGGTAGGTGACGGTCAGCGCCACGCGCACGGGCGTCCACTTGAACTCGTCGTAGGGTTCCTGGATGTCGCGGCTGCAGTACGGGCCAAAGGCCTCCTGCAATGTGCGGGGGTATTTGCGTGAGTTCATAAAAGCCTTTCAGTTAAGTGAGCTCATATTGTAGCAACTGCTAAAGTTTGTGCTGTTGTATTTGCGCATCAGTCTTTCCTGTAGCGGTAGGTCTCAAAGCCAGCGGCCGACAGCGGCACGCCTGGCGCCCACATCGGTTGCACCGACATCAGCTCGGCGAGTTTCTGCCAAGTGTATTCTTCAGTGTCGGGCACTTCGGTCGGCAGCTCGTCGTGGACTTTCACCAAGATCTCGTACCCGGCGGCTTCAACCGCCGGGGTGTTGTAGAAAAGCACGTCGCGCGCCCAGGCCTGGACGATGTTCTCGACGAACTTGCCGCCGTAGGACTTGATGCGGGCCCACTGCCGGGTGTACTGGTTGATGCCCATGTACGTGACCTGGCCGCCGTCGCCCAGCTCGGGGTTCAGGTAGCAGAGGTAGCGGCCGGAGGGCAGGCGGATGCGCAGCCAGGCGCCGTCACGACGCACGACGATCTGGCGCACCCTGAACTGCTCACCAGGGTGTACTACGGCAGACTTTACAGCTTGCTCAATGTCACCCCAGAAGGCCTCGGTTGCTGGGTGCGCTGCACGCCAGCTGGCCTTGAGCACTTCGCAGGCGATGTAGGTCTCATCGCTCAGGCCAAAGGTGCTGCGCTTCTTTTTCTTGACCCAGGCCAGCATGCCCTGGGCGTTCTTCAGGGACTCGGCTGGCGCGCTGTCCCAAACCGCCCGGGCCATCACATCGAGATCCATCTTGTATACCGCAGCAAAGGTCAGGAACGCCGAGACACCACCCTGGTAACCCAGGCCCAGCTCCTGGACCTTGCCGATCTGGCGGCCACCCTTGGGCATGTCTTCGACCTTGACGTTGAAGCTGCGCGCGTAGGCCAGGTTGTAGAGGTCGGCGCCGGTGCCGTTGTCGTAGTCGCGGAAGGCCTGGATCTTCCAGCTCTCGCCAGCGAGGTAGGCGAGACCCCGGCCTTCGATGTTGGCCAAGTCAGCGATGCAGAGCTTCTTGCCCGGGGCTGCGACGATGGCACCTCGCACCAGGTTGGCCGACATGCCCATCACGTTGTTGAAGACGACGTCGGCGAAGCCACCCTTGAGCGCGGCCACGCCCTGGTCCTCGTACTCCTGCGTGAGCTCATCGGTCAGGCCCTTGAGGTCAGTGCCGAAGTGCTCAGCGATTAGATTGGCATCAGGCCGAGGCATGTTGCCGGGTTGGAACAGCCTGTGCGCGTCGCGCCCGGTACGAGCGGCACCGCAGAACTGCGTCGTATTGCGCAGGCGGCCGTCGCCGCTCACAGAGTTAACCAGCGCTTTGTACTTGGCGGTGGATGTCTTGGTGGCCTCCAGGCGGATGGACAGCAGCAGCTTGACCGGGTCGGGGAGCTCGGGGTCTTCGATGCGACGGCGCAGGGTATCAGCGCGCATGTCAGGCAGGGAGACACCATGCTCGGCCAGGATGAAGGTCAGCAGCTGGTCGACCTTGCTGGCGCTGGTGACCAGGCCGTCGGTGGCCTCGACCACCTCGCGCTTCAGTCTGATTTTTTCGATGTCAGTGGCACGGATGGCCCCCTCAGCGAGAGCAAGGTCCACTCCAAAGCCTCTATCGTTGATGCGTTGGTCAAGGTGCCAGAGTGCGAGCTCACCTCCACGGTAATTCCATCCGGGTAGTCGACGGTCCACTTCACGCATAGCGACGATGTCTTGTCGGGAATATTCAAGGAACTCAGCCCATTCGGCGGGGTGTGATTCACGAGTGGCTCTCCTCAGTTTGTGCCCCTTCGGGCGGGGTTTGCAGAACAGCTGGATCAGCTGCTTGCCGCGCTTGTCCTTTTGCTGGTCGTCGGGCAGCCCGAGGATGGGGCCCAGCTTGCCGAGAGCCCCTGGCAGGCCGTGCGCCAGGGCCTTGACCATCGTGTCGCGCCAGCGCTCGACGGGCACGTCAATGCCCCAGCAGTGGCGCAGCAGGGTGCGGTCGAAGGCGCTGTTGTGAGCGACGATGATTACCTTGGGGTCGCGCAGGTAGTGCCACACTGTGAAGTTTTGGGTGTCCTGCCCGTTGGTGCAGTCCATCACGAACGGCTCTCCGTCGTTCACAGCCCATTGCACGACCGTGATCTCGGTGCTCTCGTGCTCGGCATAGCGGTGCGTGCCGTGGGCTTTGAGATCGCACTCGCTGTACGTTTCCGAGTCAAACCAGAGAATTGTTTCTTGCGTCATAGGTGGTGAGGCTGGTACTCGCTGCACTGGGTGTACGTGCGCCCAGTCTGCCCAGAAGCCCCAGCATCCGCTTTCCTAGCCCCACCACCTATGACGAGCCCCGAAGGGCTCGCACTCGTTCCGAAAATTTCCCGCAATATGAATTAAGGCTGCACGGGAGATCAGGCTCTTGGCCCCCCGCCATGAAACTAGGGCGCAGGGGGCCGCCTCAATAATCGGCGTTCTAACTCAGGTGAGTGAGACCTAAGCAGGTTTCGCAGCGCGCCCAGATCCGTTAGGCGAAGTCGCCAGCGTCGGCGCCTTCGGCCACGTCCTCGAAGTCGTCGGCCTCGGCAGGGCGGCCAGCGCTGAAGCTGTCACCGTCGCGCAGAAACTGCACGCCGCGCAGCTGAGCGTTGATGCGCTTGCCGTAGCTGTTGTCCTGGACCCAGAAGTCCACGGACACGTTGACGTAGCAGCCGGCGTAGATCTTGCCGTCCTTGGCGGTCAGCGGCGTGCGGTCGCTGTTGATCACCGTGGGGCGGGCATTCTCCTGGCTGTTGGCGCTCAGGAACAGATTGCCAGGGAAGCCGTCGTACTGCGCCTTGGTGTCGCCGTCGTGCAGGGCCAGCTTGTCGGCCTTCTCGGCGCCGTTGTACATGGCCTGGCCCTTGTCCTTCCACTTTTCCTTAGCCACGGCCAGCATCTTGGCCTTGATCTCGGGGATCTGCGGGTGGTCCAGGGGGATCAGCAGGGAGGCGCCGAAGCGGGGCTTGGCGCCAGGGTCATTGCCTACGACAGAGGCCTCGAACAGGGAGGGGAAAGCCAGGCGCACGTTCTTGAGCATCATGCGGCCGATGGGGGTTGCGGTGGTAGCGGTCATTGGGATCTCCAGTAGTTAAGCAAGGTCGTCGACACTGACGTCGGTGAAATCATCTGCAACCGGCGTCAGTGTCAGTGCCGGGCGAGAATCGGATTCAGGGGCCACGTGGGGCTTGCCCTGGGATTGGGTGATCAGACCCTTGAGGGTGGGCCACTGGCGAGGGCCAATAGTCTTGGCCTTGGCCAGCTTCTCAGCGCTGGTGGGGCTGATCAACTTGAAGTCGTACATGTCCTCGAGCTTGATGCGCATCGACTTCATGGTGGCCTCAACGGCAGCGGCGTCGGTCCACTTGCGGTGGCCCATCTTGCCCTGCACGATCTTGTAACCAGGCACAGGCTCACCGGCCAGCAGGCGGCGCTCAACCTCAGCGCGCACGGCCTTGATCCAGTCCTCGATCAAGTCGGCCTTGTCCATGCAGACTGCGAGCCAGGTGTCGTCGACGGCTGCACCAGGGGTGGCAATCATCATCGCCTCGAACTCCTCGGGTGTTGCCTTGTCGACCGACGGGCTGACTGTGTCGGCAACCTCAGCACGCAGCGCTGGGCAGGTGGCCTTGGCCTTGCAGAACATGCACTGCTTCTCGCCGGGGTGCAGGTGGGCCGTTGACCACAGCGCGTCCCCGAGCAGCACAGCGTGCGCTGCAGCGGCTTCTTGCCGTTTCTCCACGGCGTCCCAGGCGGGGCCAGCAGCCCACGCGCGCAGCTCTTCCACGGTGCAGGCCCACTCGCTGGGCGCCTCCTTGACGTTGGGCTGGTGGATCACCAGGCGCACGGTCTTGAACGGGCCCAGCAGGTCGTCCACTGCCTCGAGCGCGCCCAGGCCGTAGAGCATCATCTGCGGGTTGCGCTCGGCGTCGACCACCTTGCGGCCGTTCTTGTAGTCATGCACCTGGAGCTCTTCGCCCCGGGCCACGATCACGTCGGCCGTGCCCCAGGCCTCGTCCTTGGCCACGCCGATGGCGTCGGCGTAGTTCACCCGCTGCTCAGAGAGGATCATGCCGTCGCCAGCTATCTCCTTGATGTTGCGGATGGCAGTGCCCACGGCCTCGACCATGTCCTCGTCGACCTCGATGTCGAAGCCCTCCACCGGGAAGATCCGGCCCAGGAAGGCCGCTGGCTCACGGCCGTCGCGCAGGTTGTACTCGAGCAGCGTGTGGGCTGCCGTGCCGGTGGCGGCGTAGATGGTGCTGGTATTGGGCTTGCCTGCTTCCATCACCGGCTTGCCAGGGCACAGCATGGTGGCCTCGAAGCCACTGGCGCTGTAGGCGCTGTGCAGTTTCTCTTCAGCCATTTGCGTTGGCTCCTTCGTGCATCATGACCAGGGTGCGGATGATCCCCAGGCGCTGGGCGTTGCGCACTGGGCCGGGCTTCTTGTTCCACTCGCGCGCCAGCTTGCGCTTGAGGTTGCGAGCGTGGTTGAACACCGTGCTGGGTGTTCCGTTCTGCGGCAGCACCGGCTTGTCACCGCCCTGGATCAGGGCGTTGGCAACGTGCGCCAGCAGTTTGCTGTTGCGGCCGTTCACTTGCGCTCTCCTTGCTTGTGGTAGCGGCCAGGGCCGGTCTTGGTGTGGCTGGGCATCTTCTCGCCGTGCGCCTTCTTGAAGGTCGTCACCGTTGGGATGCCGAGAAACTGGCGGATCTGCTCCGCAGCGTTAGGGCGGCGCATTGCTTTAGGCCGGTTGCAGTTCAGCCAGCTTGGCGGTCACAGCGATGAGGGCCTCACCCCACTTGCTGGCGTCGAGCTCTTTGAAGGTCTTCACGCCGAAGGTGGCAGCCACGTCACCAGCGGCTGCGCGGTCAGCGTTGGCCAAAGCGAACACTGCCTTCTGGAGGGTAGGGTAGTCGACTGAGTCGGAGGGCTTCGCCGAAGAGCCAGTCGAGGTGGGCTTTGGGTCGGCTGCCTTTTCAGTAGGGGCTGCCGCTGCAGGTTCGCTCTTGGCAGGGGCCGTGGCGCCAGCAGTGGGGGTAGCTGCAGCCTTGGAGGACTTTGGGGCTTCCACCTTGGCGACAGGTGCAGCGATGGTGGGGGTCGTCTTGGTAAAGAATGCGACCAGGTCTTCCTGGCTGCTGAATTCGAGGGTCACTTTGATCACGTTGGATACTCCGGTGGGTTGAAAAAAACTAGATTGTAGCGATTGCTAAAGTGCAAGTCTAAAATATATTTAGCTGTTGCGTAAAGCTGACAGGTAGCGGGCAGCGGCCTCGGCTGGGGTGTAGCCACTGTTGAACAGGTGCACGGCGTCGTCCCACTGGATCTTGCCGTAGGTGGATTCGTCTGCCAGGTTGACAATCTCCTGGAAGTCCATCAGCCAGTTGGCCTTGCGCAGCGCGGAGCTGCTGGTGCGAAGGTTGAATTTCATGCTGCACTCCGCGCGGTGGGGGTCACGAGGCGGTCGCCGTTCAGGAGCAGGAAGTATTCACCATTGAACTCACCCCACTTGTCTGCAGAGGGCCCGATCAGCGTGCCCTTGGCAGTGAGCAGGTTGTAGACCCCGATGCACTCCTGGCCGAGTTCACAGGAGACGGCGTTGATGCGCTCGTCCACCATGAACTTTGGAGGCTTGACGATGGCCACCAGGGTGGGCTCGGTGTTGCTCTGGTGGACGGTGTGGGCTTCGACGGTGAAGCCTGCTTCAAAGAGCTCGGCGACTGCGCGGGCTGCGGCGACGTTGGGTTTGCCTTTACGGGCTAATCCGATGTTCAGGATGAGCATGGTGCTGCTTTCAGGTTTGGTTACTACGGGTCACACTGGCAAGCCCGAAGGCTTGACGCTGTGATCAGCGAGGGTCAATCGACGTACCGTCATTACGGACAGGACTCCACACGGCGTACCTGACGTACCCGTTCTCGGTGGCGTAGCCGTGCCACACCTTGCCGCAGCACCCGCATGTGCGAGTGAAGTCCGGTGTCCGCATGGAGCGGTGCTGGTCTTGCGAACCGAGCACGTTGGGGCCATGCATGCCGAGCATGCACAACAGGCTGCTGAACGGGTTTAGGCTTCGCATCGCAACCATTATTTGCTCCTTGGTTGTGGGGCCGTGGCCCCGGTTGATTGATTAGGCCCACATCCATTCATTGATGACCGCCTGCACCGACAGGCCGAGTGCGTCAGCGGCCCGGCAGCATGCCACCGTACTATCGACGCCATCTGCCACCATCTTGCTGACCATTTCGATTGCTTGTTCCATTTTTTACTCCGTTGCGTTGTTGATGGCTAGACTTTAGCACATGCTAAAACGCAGTACAACAAAAACCCCACGCTAAGGTGGGGTATAGGTAAAAAAAAAGCCCGGTAACGGGCTGGAACTGGGAGGGGCTACTTCATGATCTCGAGCGCCACGTGGGTTATCTCCAGGGCCAGGATCACTGCGACCCAGACCCTCCACTTCACGGGTGAGTCTGGGTACATGCCCCCGTGCTGGACCAAGTATTGAATGCGCTGCCGTATATCTTCATCTCTCATTTAAGTAGTCTCACCAGTCGGTTAATAAACTTTTCATCGACTCCTCCTGCTGCTGCCGAGTGGTCATAAGCCAACGCCACTAGGTCTGCAAATCTCTCCGGGCTCACCTTCACCTTCGCGTCCTTCACTGACGCGGTCACCGCGCGAATGCACAGCGCGAGCACCGCGTCGTCCAGGGGGTGGTCCTTGCCTGGGTGCAGCTGGTCTAGGTAACCGCCCGGCAGGGTAAGCGCCTCCTCGATCTGGCGCGCGGTGCGCTCGCTCACCTCCCTCGAGGGGTGGGGCCCCGCCAGCTGCGCCAGGTAACTGCCGTTGCTGTGGCCGAGCTTCACCGCCAGGCTGGTGGGCCCGCCCCAAGAGGCCATGAGTTTTCGCAGGTTGGCGCGCCTGATCTCGTAGGCATCCGTCATACGTACAAGGTAGCACGAACCGTTGGCTTTTTGCAACATGCTTTATTTCCTTTAGCAAGGTGTAAACTCCCACCCTTTACCAAGGACCTCAACCATGAACGTAATGAAGCTATTCATGCGTGCTGCCACTCCCGCTGAGCAGCAGCTGATGGCCGACAAGATCGGCACCACCCGCAGCTACCTGTACCACCTCAGCGCCAGCGAGGACAAGGCCTACGCCCGTGAGCCCAAGCCCAAGCTGGCAGCGGCCATCGAGCGGGCCAGCGCTGAGATGCACAAGGCCAGCAAGGGGCGCCTGCCTCGGATCTACCGCACGGACCTGGTGACCGCCTGCCGGGAGTGTGAATTTGCCCAGCGGTGCCTTGGAAGTGCTGCCGTGCGCAGTGACTTCCCTATAGTCACAGATTGACTAGGGTTTACGTTCTGCTACAGTCGGGGAGCCAAACCAACACTGTCCCGCCATGGGTGGGGGTTCCGGCCCGTGGACAGCGGGTAGGGTTTGGCGACTTCGGAGCCCCCACCCATGGTGATTTTGAAAGCATCGCCATGCACCAGACAATCATCCCCGCGCAGCCGGGATTCCACGCAAAGCTCACCGCCGAGGAAGGCATCGCTTACCTTGAGCCCATCATTGCGTGGCTCTTCGACCCCTCTGTCACAAGAAACAATAGGCCTATCCCCCTCACTCCTGCCGGCCGGCTCACGGTCGGTTACTCGATCCTTGGTCCCGATGGCGAAGAGGTGTACGCAGGATGACCGCCGAACTCATCGCGGCCCTCGAGCCGCTGGTGCGCCGGGTGCGCACGGACGTCACCGCCACCAAGAGGGGTGGGCGGATGAGCTGGACCCGGGAGCCCCTCACTGAGGAGCGCCTGGCCCAGCACCTGGACGGGGGTGCCGCGCGTGGCGTGTGCCCCATCAAGGCTGGCGAGGCCACCACCATGGTGGGCCTGCTGGATCTCGACTCGCACAAAGGCGAGAGCACCTGGGAGGACATGACCGCTGCGGCGCAGCCCATCATGGACGAGCTGGAGGCGCGCTACATGGCGCCGGTGGCTTTCCGCTCGACGGGTGGCCGAGGCATTCACATCTACGTGCTGTGGGACACCCCGCAGGACGCCTACAGCGTGCGCAGCGAGCTGATCGATACCATCGGCGCCCTGGGCTACCGCAACGGCACAGCGGGCGTGGCCCGTGGCGAGATTGAGGTATTCCCCAAGCAGAACAGCGTGCCGGCGGACGGCTTTGGCAATCAGTTCATCCTGCCTCTGGCTGGTCAGTCTGAATACCTCGAGCCCTTCATGGGGCTTGACCCCATGGGTCGGGTGGTGCCGGCGTGGCCATCTAGCGTACCGGTGGTGCCCCGGGCAGCACCTGAGCGCCAGGTGCCGGCAGGCTTTGCGTTCGACGACACCAGCATCCTGGCTCGGGCCTTGTTTGCTATCCCTAACGACGCCGACAACGGCCCAGACCGCGATGAGTGGTTCAAGCTGCTGTGCGCGTTCGCTGAGGGCGGTGGCGACAAGGAAACAGCACGCGCCTGGACCATGCAGCACCCGTCGTATACCGAGGAGGGCTTCGACGGTCCTTGGGACTCGATCGTGGTGGGCAAGGAGAACGGCGTGCCAGTCGACTACCTCATTCGCGTGGCCGAGGGCCGTGGCTTCACTGAACTGCTGATCGAGGAGTTCCCGATCGAGGTGCCGCCGGCCGGCGCTGTGGCTGAGATCCCGTTGCCGGCGTTTGAGCGCGACAAGACCGGGCGCATCTTGCCCACCATCACCAACACCGTGCAGGCCTTGCGCCGGCCTGACTTCAGCGGCTCACGCATTGCCTATGACGAGTTCAAGGACACCACGCTGCTGGCATGGGGTGAGGACACGGCCTGGCGGCCTCTGCGCGACACCGATTACACCCGGCTGAGGGTAGGGCTTGAGCAGCGCGGATTCAAGAACCCAGGGCGCGAGCTCGTGCGCGATGCAGCACTCAAGGTGGCTGAGGAGAACCAGTTCGACAGCGCCCTGGGGTGGGCTGCCACGCTCAAGTGGGACGGTGTGCCACGGGTGGGCAAGTTCCTGGAGCGCTACATGGGTGCCAAGGCCGAGGCCTACAGCGAGTCGGTGAGCCTCTACATCTGGAGCGCGCTGGCTGCCAGGCTGCTGCACCCAGGCGCCAAGTGCGACATGGTGCCAGTGCTGGTGGGTGGCCAGGGCACGGGCAAATCGACTGGTGTGTGCGCTATGAGCCCCACGCCTGATGCCTATGTCGAAGTGAACCTCGAGCACCGTGACGACAACCTGGCCAGGTCGCTGCGCGGCAAGCTGGTGGGTGAGCTCGGTGAGCTGCGCGGATTGGCCACCAAGGATGGCGAGGCCATCAAGGCCTGGATCACGCGCACGCATGAGGAGTGGATACCTAAGTACGTGGAGTTCGCCACCAAGTTCCCCAGGCGCTTGCTGTTCATCGGCACCACCAACACCCGGGAATTCTTGGCCGATGACACGGGTGAGCGCCGCTGGTTGCCGGTGGACGTTGGCTCTGTGGACGTCGCAGGCATTGAGGCTGACCGCGATCAGCTGTGGGCCGAGGGCATAGCGTTGTATAAAAACAACGGTGTGTATTGGCGGGATGCGATGAGCCTGGCCGAGTCAAAGCACGATGACTACAAGATCACCGACCCATGGGCCGAGACCATCGTGGCCTGGCTGCTCAATGACGAGGATGAGATGGGCGCCTTGGGGGCTGCGCGCTGGCGCATGCCGTTCAAAACCGAGCACATCCTGAGCCTGGCGCTGCAGCTGGACTCACGCTCGCAAGGCATTCGGGAGCAGAAACGGGTGGCATCTGTGCTGCGCAGGCTGGGTTTCAAGAGCCGCAGGTCGACAGGAGGCAAGCACGTATGGGAACGCGCAGAAAACTGCACGTTCGGAGATTTAGCGTGAAAGCCGCCCGAAAAGTGACCCATAGCGGGCCGAGTGACCCATGCAAAAAGCTTTGGGTCACTCGCTTTTTCAGAGGAGAAGTGACCCTAGTGACCCTAGTGACCCTTATTCCTTATAAAAGGATAGAGATAGGGGTAGAGGCATGTAGCAGGCTGCTAATACGTGCTGGGGGACTTTATAGGGTTTTATGGGTACTCAGGTCACTATGGGTCACTTGGGTCACTTTTGAGTGTGTAAAAAATTGCACGCAGTATTTTGCAGCTTCGCTTGGTGTGGCGAACGTGCAGCAAACTGCGCACTCACGTGGGAGCAACTGATGGCTTACAAGTTGGTATTCGTCAACGAGAACGGTAAGCGTATCGGCGAGGACCACCATCGGGCCAAGCTGACCGATGCCGACATCGAGCAAATCTTCTACCTGCGTGAGGCTGGTCTATCGATCGGCGCCATTGCCAAGAAGTTCGACGACGTGCCTGGAGGCATCAGCAAGTCGACGGTGTTCGATGTGCTCAAGGGTCGGCGGCGCAGCCAGGTGCCAGCGGCCACCAAACGGGTGCTGGTGCGCTCGTTGGAGGTCTGGTGGGGGGTAGCCCACCCCGAGGAGTTCCCGCTGCTCTAGGCCGTGCGCTTAGCGTCTTTGCACGGCGCTAAAGTCCGGGCCATGAGTACAGCCCCCAAACCCTACGACTGGAAGGCCCTGTTCCTTCAAGCCCTGGCCCAGATGCCTGTGATTGGCCATGCCTGCGATGCAGCTGGCGTGAACCGCAGCACAGCAGCTAGGGCCCGTGAGGCCGATGAGGACTTCGCCAAGGCATGGGACGAGGCCATGGCCACAGGCATTGACCTGGCAGAGCAGGCAGCCTTCAAGCGCGGCGTGCTGGGCTTTGAGGAGCCAGTCATCGACAAGGGGCGCCTGGCCTACCGCTATGAGCGCTACACCATCCAGCACGAGCATGCTGAGACTGGCGAGACCGTCGAGGAGGAGAAGTGGCGCATGGCGCTCGACGCCAATGGCCAGCCCATCCCGCTCACCATCCGCAAGCACAGCGACGCGCTGCTGTCCCTGATCCTCAAGGGCAGGCGCAAAGAGGTCTACGCTGATCGCACTGAGCTTGCCGGCGTCGAGGGCCAGCCACTGGCCGTGGACTCGAGCACGCGCGCAGCCCGTGTGGCCCAGCTCCTGGCCCTGGCCCAGCAGCGCAAAGATCACAGCGACCTGGCATGACCGGCCTGCACAGCTTCATGCCCACTGCTGAGTACGCAGAGGAGGCGGTCTACACCAGCGTCGTCTACTGCCTGACCTGTGGCCCGGTGCTGCGCGAGCACATGCCGGACAACACGCACATCACCTACCACGTGCTGGATACCGGCAAGCACCCGCACGACACCGTCACCATGCCCGAAGAGGACACGCCCGTCCAATGACTGCAGCCGAATACGCTGAGCTCGAGCAGCTCCTCACACCTGCAGAGCGCAACGAGCTCATGGCGCTGCTCACTGCGGATCTCGAGGACATGCCCTGGCGCCCACTGGCTGGCCCACAGCAGATGGCCTTCGAGTCGGTGGCCGACGTCGTTGGCTTCGGTGGTGCAGCTGGTGGTGGCAAGACGGACCTGGCCTGTGGCAAGGCGCTCACCCAGCACCAGGTCGTGCAGGTGTTCCGTCGTGAGGGCACAGAGCTCGGGGGCATCATCGATCGCATGGAGCAGATCCTCGGGCACCGCGATGGCCTAGGCGGCAAGCCACCAGTCTGGCGTACACCGCATGGTCGCTGCCGGCTCATTGAGTTTGGCTCAGTGCCCAACCTCGGGGACGAGCGCAAGTTCCAGGGCCGTGCCAAGGACCTGCTGGTCATCGACGAGGCGGCCAACTTCTTGGAGAGCCAGGTGCGCTTCCTGATGGGCTGGGTGCGCACGGTCGATCCCAACCAGCGCACGCAGACGCTGCTCACCTTCAACCCACCGACCACGGCCGAGGGCAGGTGGATCGTGAACTTCTTTGCACCCTGGCTGGACCGCAAGTTCACCGGGCACGGCGGCCCAGCCCAGCCAGGTGAGCTGCGCTTCGTGGCCATGGTGGATGGCTCAGAGCTGTGGGTGCCCAACGGTGAGCCCTTAGAGCACAACGGTGAGCTCATCCGCCCGCAGTCCAGGACCTTCGTGCCTTCGCGCATCTCCGACAACCCGTACCTGATGGGGACCAACTACATGACCACGCTGCAATCCCTGCCCGAGCCACTGCGCTCGCAGATGCTGTACGGCGACTTCCAGGCCGGCATGACCGATGACCCATGGCAGCTGATCCCAACGGCCTGGGTCGAAGAGGCCATGGCCCGCTGGAAGCCACGCAGGCCCAAGGGTGAGATGCTGAGCGTGGGCGTTGACGTCGCACGCGGTGGCGCCGACAACACGACCATTGCCACACGCCACATGGATGACAGCGGCAAGGGCATGTGGTTCGATGAGCCCCACGAGTACAAGGGCAGCGAGACACCCGACGGACCCAAGGTTGCAGGCCTGGCCATCGCCCATCGCCGTGACGACGCACCCATCCACATCGACGTGATCGGTGTGGGCGCCTCGCCCTACGACGTGCTTAATGGCATGGGGCTCAACGTGATCGGCGTGAACGTGGCAGAGAAGGCCCGGGGCACTGACCGCTCAGGCAAGCTGCGCTTCTTCAACTGGAGGAGCGAGCTCTACTGGCGCATGCGTGAGGCGCTGGACCCAGCCAATGACACTGGCATCGCGCTGCCACCCAACAAGAAGCTGCTTGCTGAACTGTGCGCGCCCAAGTGGGAGGCGTCGGGCTACACGATCAAGGCCGAGAGCCGGGACGAGATTGTCAAGCGCATCGGGCGCAGCCCCGACATGGCCACAGCCTACATCCTGGCCTTGATCGAGACGCCTAAGATCAAGCACCTGCAGCGCCAGCAGGACGTGCAGGACGTGCTGGGCTACGACCCGTTGGCAAGCTCCAGGCAGTAGTCGAGCGTGCGCTTAACCGCGTGCGCCACGCATACAGTCGGGGCCAACTGACACCCACCCAACTGGAGTTCGCCATGTGCCTTGGTGGTTCTGCACCTTCCGCTCCCCCGCCGCCTCCACCCCCGCAGGCGCCCCAAGATCCTCAGATCGCTGACCTGGCCGACGCACGCAAGAAGCGCATGGCCGCGCAAGGCATGGCCGGCGGCACGCTCTTGACCGGGCCCACGGGCATCGAGAACTCGCAACTCAACACCGGCCGGGGCAGCCTGCTGGGCAGCTAAATGGCAACGATACCGGGCGCAGGCCTCACTCCTCGACAACGTGTGCTGCAGCGCAAGGGTGCGCTGTGGCAAGAGCGCAGCTCCTGGCTCATGCACTGGCGTGAGATCAGCGAGTACCAGCAGCCGCGCCTGGGTCGCTACATGGTGACCGACGTGAACAAGGGCTGGAAGCGCCACAACTCGATTTACGACAACACCGCGCTCAAGGCCTCGCGCACACTGGCTGCCGGCATGATGTCGGGCATGACGAGCCCGGCCCGCCCCTGGTTCAAGATGGAGCTGGCCGACAAGGATCTCATGGAGTACGGGCCGGTGAAGTCCTGGCTCTACCAGGTCACCAACCTGCTGCGCGACATCTTCGCGCGCTCCAACACCTACCGCACGCTGCACCAGGGCTATGAAGAGCTAGGGCTCTTTGGCACGTGGGCCACAGCCATGCTGCACGACTATGACAACGTCGTGCACCACTACCCGATGACGGTGGGCGAGTACGCGATTGGCACCGACTACAAGGGCCGGGTCGACACGCTGTGCCGCGAGTTCCAGATGACCGTGGGCCAGATGGTGCGCCAGTTCGGCATTGAGAACTGCAGCACCACCATCAAGAGCATGTACGACCGCAACGCGCTCGACAGCTGGGTGCCGGTGGTCCACATGATCGAGCCCAACGAGGGCCGCATCCCAGGCAAGCTCGACAACCGCAACATGAAGTTCGCAAGCTCCTACCTGGAGCAGGGAGGCAATGATGATAAATTCCTTGGTCAATCTGGTTTTAAGCGCTTTCCTGCGCTGTGCCCACGCTGGTCCATCACGGGCAACGACATCTACGGAGGCTCACCCGGCCAAGAGGCACAGGGCGATGTGAAGCAGCTCCAGCACGAGCAGCTGCGCAAGAGCCAGGCGATTGACTACCAGGTCAACCCGCCACTGCAGGTGCCCACCCAGTACAAGGACGCAGCCAAGAGCCGACTGCCTGGTGGCGTCATGTTCGTGGATGCGACCAGCCCTGGTGGCGGTGTGCGCACTGCCTTCGACGTGAACCTGAACGTGCAGCACTTGCTCGAGGACATCGTCGACGTGCGCATGCGCATCAAGGAGTCCTACTACGCCGACCTCTTCATGATGTTGGCCAACGACACACGCTCCGGGATCACGGCCACCGAAGTGGCTGAGCGCCACGAAGAGAAGATGCTGATGCTGGGCCCAGTGCTCGAGCGCCTGCAGGACGAGCTCCTGAAGCCACTGATCAGCAACACGTTCGATTACTGCGTGGAGTCGGGCATCCTGCCCATCCCACCCAAGGAGCTGCACGGCGTTGAGGTCAACCCCGAGTTCATCAGCGTGCTGGCACAAGCTCAGCGCATCGTGAGCGCACAGGGCATGGACCGACTGCTGGCCACCGTGGGCAACCTCGCTGGTCTCAAGCCCGAGATCGTGGACAAGATCGACTTCGACCAGGCGATCGATGACTACGGGCAGATGTATGGCGTCAACCCCGAGATCATCGTGCCCGATGACGTGGTGGCCAATGCACGCGCCGCACGCGCGCAGCAGCAAGCCGCCCAGCAGGCCGTGGCCGCAGCGCCAGCGATGGCGGGTGCAGCCAAGGATGTTGGCAGCATTGATCCTGCCAACATGCAAAGCGTGATGCAAAGCCTGCAGGGCTACAACACCGGCTCACAGTGACCGTGCGCTTAACGCGCATGGGCACGTTGAGAATCCGCAGCATGTCAATCACTCGTGACCCCACCGATACCAAGGCCCATGACCGCGAGGCTGAGAGCGATGCTCTCATGCAAAGCGTTGCACGACGCACTGAGATCGATGACCTGAAGTGGTTGATGGCCCACAAACAGGGCCGGCGCTTTGTCACGCGTCTTCTGGATAAGGCGGGGATCTACCGCACCAGTTTCACCGGCAACAGTGAAACATTCTTCCGGGAGGGCATGCGCAACGTCGGCCTGTTTGTGCTCAGTGAAGTGATGGAAATCACACCTGAGCAGTTCGCAATGATGCTCAAGGAGCAGCAAGCATGACAGACGTAGTAACGCCAGTAGCCGGCCAAGACACACCGAACGCCGGGGTACAGCAACCCGCCGAGGGCACACAGCCCGAAGCTCAAGCAGCAAACCCTGCGGACGCGTCACAAACAGGTGACAACCCCGCCGGTGATGCACCCAAGGCAGACGAGGCCGTCGAGTACAAGTTCACTGCACCCGAAGGGGTGGAGCTGGACAAGCCCTCGACCGACGAGTTTGTTGCCCTTGCAAAGGAAGCCAAGCTCCCTGTGGACGTGGCCCAGAAGGTCGTCGACATCGCTATCAAACGCGAAGCCGCACGCGCTGAGGCTTTTGCTACAGAGGTGAAGGGCTGGGAGGAGTCGGTCAAGACCGACAAGGATCTCGGAGGCGACAAGCTGCCTGAGACCCTCGCCACCTGCCGCAAGGCCATTGACCTTGGCCCGCCTGAACTTCGAGACCTGCTTTCCAGCACCAAGATGGGCAGCCATCCTGCTGTTGTGAAGTGGGCGTATGCCATTGGCAAAGCATTGAGCGAAGACCGCTTCGTCCAAGGTGGCAACAACCCCAAGGGCGAAAAGGGCACAGCCCAAGTCCTGTATCCCAATCAATCCTAACGGAGAAACAAAATGGCTCTTCTCGCAACTGGCGCCCTGACCCTGGCTGACTGGGCAAAACGACTCGACCCCGATGGCCAAGTGCCCAAGGTCGCTGAGCTCCTGTCTCAGACCAACGAGATCCTGGAAGACGCAGTGTTCATGGAAGGCAACCTGCCGACCGGCCACCGCCTGACCATTCGCACCGGTCTGCCCCAGGTCTACTACCGCATGATCAACCAAGGTGTGCCGACCAGCAAATCGCTGACCGCGCAGATCGACGAGGCCTGCGGCATTCTGGAAGCTCGCAGCCACATCGACGTGGAACTGGCCAAGCTGAACGGCAACACCGCTGCCTTCCGCCTGT